>Ga0134126_10002160_pt1 | contig 24895 bp, 19 predicted proteins | sample KB31752_FD_96881 | JGI IMG/M metagenome (GOLD analysis project Ga0134126, IMG submission 96881) | Terrestrial soil microbial communities with excess Nitrogen fertilizer from Kellogg Biological Station, Michigan, USA - KB3-175-2 | ecosystem: Environmental > Terrestrial > Soil > Unclassified ... | reverse complement strand
ATCGGTGCCGCCGACGGCTACGTCATAGGGAGTGGAGGCGATGCCGCTGACCGCCAAGCCGAACTGCGCGGGCGCCGGCGAGGATGAGCCCGGATCGCAGCCGGCAGGCCCTTCGTCACCCGAAGCAGCGACGACGCTGATGCCTTCGGACGCAGCTTGCTGCCAGATCGCGGTATAAAAGGCGTTTCCGGCGGAGCCGAGTTGCGCTTCGCAGGCGCCGAAGCTTTCGGAAAGCACGGAGGCGGCGGCGTTGTCCACGACGTATTCCGCGGCGGTATCCACGCCATTGCTCGAATTGGTGTTGTCCGCGATGACGAGGTTCACCGTGGCGCCGGTGGCTACCGCGCCAGCCCATTCGACGTCGAGGATGGCTTCGCCTTCGTCGGCATTCACGCCGGGATCGGTGCTATCGCCAAGCGGCGGAGGAACGATGGTGACCTTCGGGGCATTCGCCGGCAGGCCGAAGATGCCGCGGAAATCGGCGGCGTCCTGGAGATTGATATTGCTATCGCCGACGATGGCGATGGTGACGCCGGCGCCGTCAATGCCCGCCTGCCAGAGCGGCTGGAGGTTGTACTGCTGGGCGAAATCGTAAGGCCCAATGGCAAGGTTGCAGCCGGAGCTTGAGCTGGCGCAACCGGAGGGATACGTGAATTGCGGATTGAGACGCGTGAACTTGCCCGTAGCGCGGGCGCGCCGCGCGATGCCGGCGGAATGGCTGAGGGGGCGCCTGCGAAAATTATTGAGCGAAACCACCCCGGCGATCATCGGGGCGAGCGCGGTGGGAATCATCGGGTCGGAGGCGTTGGACCAGCGATCTTCGCCATTGACGGAGTAGCGATGAATGGCGGTGTGAAAGGCGGATTGCACCTGCGCGGCGATGCCGGAGAAATCAATCACGGTGCGGCCGTTGGAGACGGCGTTCACCTGAAAACCTTGGGAGCCGAGCCAGTTCGTAATCGTCTGAATATCCTGATCGGAGGGGCCGAATTGCCGACCGAATTGGGCGGGCGTGAGCCAATGGTGGAAATCGGGCGAGGAACGATCCTGCTGGCGAGCCATGAGGGCTTCGAGGGCGGCTTCCTGCCGCGGGCCGCGGCGCAGGACGAGACGCATGTGGTCCATCGGCAGAGCCGAAGGCGCAGGGCCGCGATCGTCCTCGGGACGAGCGAGCGGGCTGGTGTTGCCGCGCATGACGGTGAATTGCGGATGGCTCGCGTTTTGCGCCGGGGACGTTGCGAGGTGCGAGGCGGATTTCAGGTTCTGCCCTGAGCTACCCAATGACGCAAGGGCGAGCAGGGCCGCGCACGAAGCGAACAGCAGGAAACCTCTGTTAGGGATTTGCATGTGTAATCCTATGATGCAGAGTACCGTGCGGGAAGATGGATGCACATGCTGGAATGGGGATGGATTTTACAAAACGTCAACCAACGGGTGGCGAAGGCACGGCAAAACCGCATGGGGCAAACCGCGCGGCTAATGGGCGGCGCGGATGCGGGCGGCAAGCTTGCGGGCGCGTTGGCGAGCGATGTTGATGACTTTGTCGTTTGCCGCGGCCTGATCGAGGGCCGGGAGCAGGCCTTCCGGTTCGGGGATGGATTTGTGGTTGAGGTCCTGCTCGATTTCGGCAAGGGCGTCATTGACGCCGAGGGGATCGTAGCGCATGGTGCGCTGCAAATTGGACAAGTCACCTTCCTGACGAGCGATGCCGTCGAGAAGGGAGAGCAGGTCTTCAGCATCGGGATCAAGCGTGTAATTGAATGTGACCTGGTGCGACACGGACCCGTTGTCGTAGCGAAACGTCTTCTGGCCAAGATTGGCGATGCGCTTGTGCACGTCGAGATTCAGGCCATCGAAATTGTGGAGCTTCGCGGCGAGATCGAAAATTTTGTGGACCAGGGCAGGATCGAGATGAATGGGCTGCGGGCTCGCGTCCTCGTCCAACTGGCGAAGATCGAAGCTGCCCGCGCCGGAATGGTTCACTTTGATCTGGGTAAATTCCGGATAGCTGGCCTTGAATACCTTGGTGTAGGTGATCTCCGGCCCGGCGTCCGCCGGGACTGCGCGAGCGCGGGGCGGCGCGGCGGCAAGGGCGAGCAGGCCGTAAACAGGCAGAAGTACGAGGAGCGAAAAGTAGCGGCGCCTCATGATGTGATCTGGACTCGGACGGCGGCCGCGCCGGTGCGAAGCCGGGTTCGCGCGGCGGGCGACGTGGCTGCGGCAATGCGTTCGCGCGCGCGAGACAATTGAGCGTGGCAAAGGGCGACGGCCAGCGCGTCTGCCGCGTCCGCGGGCTCAGGATAAACTTTGAAGCTCAAAAGCGAACTCACCATCTGCTGCATCTGGCGTTTCGAGGCGTTTCCGTAGCCTGCAATCGCGGCTTTGACCTCGCGCGGGGAGTAGCTATAAGCGGGCACCCGCGCCTGGGCCGCGGCGAGCAGCACCACGCCTCGCATTTCGGCGAGCTTAAGCGCGGTGCGAATGTTCAAGGCGGCGAATACGTCCTCGACGGCGAGGGCGTCGGCGGCAAATTCCTGGATGGTGGCCGAGATGAGGCGATGGATTTCACTGAGGCGCGAGGCGAAATCGGCTCGGGCCGGCAGCTTCCAAGCGCCGAAGCAAATGGCGGTGGCCGAGGCGCCGCGGAATTCGACAACGCCATAGCCCGTTTGGCCGGCGACGGCCGGGTCTATGCCGAGGACGCGAATGGAACGGCCAGCAATGGCTGAGGCAGCCGGATTGGCACGATGCGCGGGGATCATTGCTGTCCGGCAATAGTGTACGTGCGGCATCGAATAGGAGGCTACTGTTATTTCGCCGGGCGTAGCCGCAATTGAAATCGGCGAAAGCGTTTACGCGCGGCCGAAGCAGTGATATTCGAAGCCATGCGCCTTCATTTCGGCGGGTGAGAGCATGTTGCGGCCGTCGAGAAGCAAGGGGCGAGCCATAATGTCTCGAATGTGGTCCCAATCGAGATGGCGGAACTCGTCCCATTCGGTGGCGATCAGGAGCGCCTCGGAATTTTCAGCGGCCGCGTTGGCAGAGTCCATGTATTCGATATCGGGAAGGATGGCGCGGGCTTTATTGCAGGCTTCGGGATCGTAGGCGCGGACGCGCGCGCCTTCCGCGAGAAGATTGCGGATTAACTCGACGGCCGGGGCGAAGCGGACATCGTCCGTATTGGGCTTGAACGCCAGGCCTAGAACGCCCACCTGCTTGCCTTTGACGACCCACAAGGCGTGGCGAATTTTTTCCATGAAGCGGTCAATGCGCTTGCGATTGACGCGCTCGACTTCCTTGAGCAGCGAGAAATCCACGCCGGAGCGTTCAGCGAGATGAACGAACGCTTGGAGATCCTTCGGGAGGCAGAAACCGCCGAAGCCGAGGCCGGCCTTGAGGAAATTGGGGCCGATGCGAGGGTCCATGCCAACGGCGCGGACCACCTGCTCGACGTCCGCGCCAAGCCGCTCGGAAAGATCGGCGAGCATATTCGCGTAGGAGATTTTCATGGCGAGGAAGGAATTCGACGCGTGCTTAATCAGCTCCGCGCTGTTGATGGTGGTGACGAGCCAGGAGGGCGCGGTGGCGTCAGGGCAGGCAGGGGCGTGCACCGGGCAATTGAATTTGCGGTCGAGCACCGGACGATAGACGTCGCGAAGCTGGCGCTCGGAGGATTCGTCCTCGACTCCGATTACGATGCGATCTGGATGGAGGAAGTCCTCGACGGCGGTGCCTTCGCGAAGGAACTCCGGATTCGAGGCCACGCGAAATTGAATGCTGCCCTTTCTGCCGTAGACCGCGAGGGCGCGTTTTAATTCCTGGCCGGTGCGGGCCGGAACCGTGCTCTTTTCGATCACGAGCTTGGGCGAAGTCGCTTCAGTGGCAATCAGGCGAGCGACATGGTCAATCGAACTGAGATCGGCGTCGCCATTCGGCAAGGGAGGAGTGCCCACGCAAATAAAGATTGCCTCGCCATTGTGGACTGCGTCGGCGAGCTTGGCGCGGAACTGGAGGCGGCCAGCCTTGCGCGACTTTTCGACGACCTTCTCGAGGCCGGGCTCGTAGATCGGAAGGCCTCCGCTTTCGAGGGTCTGCAGCTTCGAGGCGTCGCTATCGGTGCAGACCACGTCGTGGCCGATCTCGGCCAGGCAACTGCCGGTCACCAGGCCGACGTAGCCGGCGCCGATTACGGATATTCTCAAGAGACGCTCCCCTCCATCGGACCCCGCAAGGACCCGATTCATTCTGATACAAGAGAGACAAACCCACCAGAGCAAATCCGGATGGCGGGCGAGCAAGCAATGCCAGGTAGGCCGTAGTTTAACAGTAGACATACTGTCTACGAAAAGTAAAATGCTGCAGGTTCCACGGAGAGTGCATGGGCGGGTTTTGGAGCGATCTTCGGTATGGCTGGCGGATTCTGCGGCACAATCCCGGTTTCGCGATTGTAGCGGTGGCGACGCTGGCCATCGGGATCGGCGCGAATGCGGCGATCTTCAGCATGGTGCGGGGTGTGCTGCTGCAGCCGCTTCCCTTCCCTCATTCCGATCGCCTGCTGCTGATCTGGGAAACCGATGCGAATCTTTCGTCGAACCGCGGCACGGTCGCTTCATGGGAATACCTGGACTGGCGGGAGCGGACACATGCGTTCCAGCAGATGGGGGCTTACGGTGCGCGATCGGTAACACTGGTGGGAAGCGACGGCACGAAGCGGCAAATCTGGCAGATCCTTACCTCCGCGAATTTTTTCCGGATGTTTGAGGTACAGCCGGTTCTGGGACGAGATTTTGCGCCGGACGAGGAAACCGCCGGGCACAACGGCGTGGTGCTGCTGAGCTATCGTTTCTGGCAGCAGAATTACGACGGCGATCCGCACGTGATCGGGCGATCCATCGTCCTTTCCGAAACTCCATACACGATTATCGGAGTGCTTCCGCGCGGGTTTTCTCCATTTGGCGGCGAGGACTACCTGGACGTGTGGGCGCCCTTTGCCTTCACGCGCGACCCGGCACATCGCGACCAGAAAGAATTGGTGGTCTTCGGCCGATTGCGGGATGGGTTTTCGCTGCGGCAGGCGCAAGCCGAAATGGAGACAATTCAGGCGGGCGTTCGGCGCGAATATCCCGATCTGCGCCAAGGGACGGGGATTCGCGTGGTTCGTCTGCAGGATGATTTGAACCGGAACGTGCGCGGCGCCCTATTGCTGCTTTCCGGGGCGGTAGGGCTGGTGCTGCTGATCGCCTGCGCGAACGTGGCGAACCTGATGCTGGCGCGGGCAGCGGGCCGGACGCGCGAGATTGCCGTCCGCGGGGCCATCGGAGCAGGGCGGCTGCGGATTATTCGGCAGCTCTTGACGGAGAGCGCCCTTCTTGCCGCGCTGGGCGGCACGCTGGGCATCCTACTGGGCTACGCCGGGCTGCGCCTGTTGCTGCTGACCGCGCCGCCTGGCGGAGCGCTGACCGAGATCACGCGCGGGTTGCCGATACGCATGGACGGCGCCGTGCTCGGGTACGCGGTGGTGATCACGGTAGCCACAGGGCTGATCTTTGGGCTTGCGCCCGCCGTGCAGGTGTCGCGCTCACCCCTGCCCGAAGCCTTGAAGGAGGGCGGCCGGGCTTCGAGCGAGGGCCGGCGCGGCAAGCGACTGCGTTCGGCGCTGGTGATCGCGGAAATGGCGCTCTCGGTGCTTCTGCTCGTTGCAGCCGGCCTGCTGATTCGCAGCTTCCAGCGAATTGCGGCGACGAATCTGGGGTTCGACCCTTCCCACGTGCTGACCGCGGAGCTGGAACTTCCGCAGGCACGCTACAAATCCGCGGAGCAGGTGGAGAACTTTTACCGGGCGCTTTTTGCGAGGGCCTCGGCGCTGCCAGGGGTGCAATCGGCGGGCGGCGTGAACTATTTGCCGATGACGAGCTGGACCGGCTTTCGCGATTTCGATATCGCCGGGCGCCCCGCGGCGCGGCCGGGCTCAGAGTTCACGTCGCAATACCGCGTGGTGGTGAGGAATTACCTTCACACGATGCGCATAGCCGTGCTGGAAGGCAGAGACTTTTCGACGGAGGATGGTCCGGGGACAGCCGGAGTGGCGCTGATCAACCGCGCGCTGCAGCGACGCTATTGGCCCAATGACGATGCCATCGGCAAACAGATTCGGCTGAAAGCCGTGGCTGCGAATCCCTACGACGCGCAGACGCGCGAGGATTGGGTGACGATTGTGGGCGTCGTGGGCGACACGCAAGACTGGCGGCTGGGTGAAAAGCCGCTGCCGATGCTCTACGTGCCGGAGTCTCAGAACCCTTCGCGGGTCATGCGGATCGTGCTGCGCACGGCCGGGGATCCGACTCGCGCTGTGGCGGGGTTGCGCAGCGCTGTGGCGGGGTTGCGCAGCGCCGTGGCGAGTGTTGATTCCGGCTTGCCGTTGGCCTACGTGACCTCGATGGAGCGGCTCTACCGATCATCCATCGCGCCGCAGCGGATGAACGCCATCCTTCTGGGAATTTTGGCTGGGATTGCTACGCTGCTGGCGGCGGTGGGAATTTATGGCGTGATGTCCTACGGCGTGTCGAAGCGGACGCACGAGATCGGGATTCGGCTGGCGATTGGCGCGACGCCCGCAAGCGTGCGCCGCATGGTTCTGGCCGAGGGGATGAGGCAGGCTGGAATCGGCTTGGCGATTGGGATTGGGGGCGCGCTGTGGCTGGTTCGCTACTTGCAGAGCCAGCTTTATGGCGTTTCGGATCGCGATCCGGCCACCTTTGTCTGTGCGGCCATCGGCCTGGCGGTAGTGGCCGCAGCGGCGTGCTATATTCCGGCGCGGCGCGCCACGCGCGTGGACCCTCTGGTGGCCTTGCGGGAGGAGTAGCGGCGGTGCCAGCCAAGCTCCCACGAAAACCCTGCGCCGCAGCTTTCGCGCGAAATCCGCGATAAAATCGCCGCATCGGCACCTTGGCCCATCGGCCCAATGGAAATGACGCAGCCCTACATTCCGAGCGCTCCGCGCACGCGGGTTCTGGTGGCAGACGATCAGCCGGACATTCGCGAGGCGCTGCGCCTGCTGCTGAAAGGCGAGGGATTCGATACGGAATTAGCCGCTTCGCCTGGGGCGGTGTTGAGCGCGATGGGCTCGCGCGAGTTCGACGCCGTGTTGATGGATCTGAACTATGCACGGGACACAACCTCCGGGGCCGAGGGGCTGGACCTGCTCTCCGAAATACAGTCGCGCGATGCGACCGTGCCCGTGATCGTGATGACAGCTTGGGGCAGCCTGGAACTTGCCGTCGAGGCGATGCGACGCGGGGCGCGCGACTTCGTCCAAAAGCCGTGGGAAAACGCCCGGCTGCTGGCGATCCTGAAGACGCAGATGGAGCTATCGCAGTCGCTGCGCAAAAGCCAGCGCCTCGAGGCCGAAAATCGGCTGCTGCGGGCCGATGGCCGGCCCATGATGATTGCGGAATCGGCGGCGATGCGCCCGGTGATGGACGTGATCGCGCGCGTGGGGCCGTCGGATGCGAACGTGCTCATCACGGGCGAGCACGGGACGGGCAAGGAAGTTGTGGCGCGGACGCTTTACGCGCTTTCGCCGCGCGCCGGGCGCACGCTGGTGACCGTAAATGCCGGCGGGCTGCCGGAAGGCGTCTTCGAAAGCGAGCTATTTGGGCACGTGAAAGGCGCATTCACGGACGCGAAATCGGACCGCATCGGGCGCTTCGAATCGGCGGACGGCGGAACGCTCTTTCTGGACGAAATCGCCAATGTGCCGATGAAGCTGCAAGCCAAGCTGCTGCGGGTGCTCGAAACGGGAGAAGTGGAGCGCGTGGGATCTTCCGCCACCCGGCGCGTGGACGTCCGCATACTTTCGGCGACGAACGCCGACGTGCAAACGGAAGTAGCGGCAGGAAAATTTCGCGAGGACCTGCTCTTTCGCCTGAATACGATCGAGATTCACCTGCCTCCGCTCCGCGACCGTAAAGAGGACATCCCGCTACTCGCGCGGCATTTCCTGGGGCAAACCGCGCAGCGCTATCGCAAGCAGATCGAGGGCTTCGATCCCGCGGCGCTGCGCCTGCTGCTGGATCATTCATGGCCCGGCAACGTACGGGAACTCGATCACGCGATCGAACGCGCGGTGCTGATGAGTGAAGGCTGCATGGTGCGGGCGAGCGACCTGGGCTTGCGGCCCGCGCGCGAATCGGCAGCGCGATTGGACGAGATGAGCATCGAGGACGTGGAACGCGTGCTGATCCAGAAGGCGCTGGCGCGCTACGGAGGAAACGTAAGCCATGCGAGCCGCGCCCTCGGATTAAGCCGCAGCGCGCTCTATCGCCGGTTGCAGAAATACAGCCTCTAAATGAAGCCCCTGGCGTACGAACGGCGCATTCTTGCCCTGGCCCTGGCGGCGGGGCTGGGCAGCGCGATTGTGGCGCTGGCGCTGCTCTGGTCCGGCGGGCACTCCGAGCGGCTGCAATGGACGCTGACCATCCTGATCTTCGTGCTGTGGCTGAGCTTCGCTTTTGCGGCGCAGAAGCGCGTGGCCTTTCCATTGCGTACCATTTCCAATTTACTGGCGGCACTGCGCGAGGGCGATTTTTCCATTCGCGCACGCGGCGCGGGACGAGAGGACGCATTGGGCGAGGTGCTGCGCGAGGTGAACGCGCTGGGCGAGACGCTGCGGCAGCAGCGGCTGGGCGCGATGGAGGCGACGGCGCTGCTGCGCAAGGTGATGGAGGAGATTGACGTCGCCGTGTTTGCGTTCGACGCGGACGGCTGTCTGCGGCTGGTGAATCGCGCGGGCGAACGCGTCCTGAACCATCCGGCGGAACACCTGCTGGGGCGCAAGGCGGACGCGCTGGGGCTGGCCGAGTGCCTTGCGGGCGAGACGCCGCGCATCGCGCCGATTGCGTTCCCCGGGAAATCCGGGCGATGGGAGATCCACCGCGGGCTCTTTCGCGAGGGCGGTTTACCGCATCAGTTGCTCGTGATCACGGACGTGAGCCGCGCGCTTCGCGAAGAGGAGCGGCAGACGTGGCAGCGCTTGATTCGCGTGCTTGGCCACGAGCTGAATAATTCCCTGGCGCCCATAAAGTCCGTCGCCGAAAACATGAACGGCCTGCTTGGGCGAAAGCGCCGCCCGCCGGACTGGCAGGAGGATATGCGCAGCGGCCTCGGCGTGATCGCGGCGCGCAGCGACAGCCTGGCGCGCTTCATGAACTCCTACGCGGCGCTGGCGAAACTGCCGCCGCCTGCACTGCAGCCGGTGAACCTGGGCGAACGAATCCGGCGCGCAGCGGAAATGGAACGCCGCCTTTCCGTAAAAGTTGAGCCTGGACCGGAAATCACGGTCCGTGCGGATCCCGACCAGATTGAGCAGCTTTTAATCAATCTGCTGCGCAACGCCGCCGATGCGGCGCTGGAAACCGGCGGGGGCGTGCGCGCCGGATGGAGGCGCGAAAATGGCTGCGCGGAAATATGGATCGAAGACGACGGCCCGGGCATTCCGAATTCCGCAAATCTTTTCGTGCCCTTCTTCACGACAAAACCCGGCGGATCGGGAATCGGGTTGGTGCTGAGCCGCCAAATCGCGGAGGCGCACGGTGGGACACTGGCGCTCGAAAATCGGCGATCCGCGCGAGGCTGCGACGCACGATTGAAACTACCGCTCGATCACTGATGCCTGGCGCCGCTGGGCGTTCCTGCGTTTTTAAGGGCGGCGACGCGCTGCTGCAAATCGCGCGCAATCAACTCCGCCGGCTGCGCTTCACCGTATTGCACCGGCCGGCCGATTACGATCCGCACCTGCCCGCGCTTGGCGTGGTGCTTGCCTTCGGCGCGCAGTTCCGCGATTCCACCCAGGTACATCGGCACCACGGGAACGCGCAGCTTCGCAGCCAGCAGGCCGATGCCCGCGCGAAATGGGTTCATCTCGATGGTGCGCGAGCGCTCGCCTTCGGGGAAGACGAGGACGCTCCAGCCGCGATCGACCAGATCGCCGGCAAAAGCGAAGCTCTTCCGAAATCCCGAACGGCGCGGCAGTGGAAACACGTTGAAGATGGCGACGACGAGCCAGTACGCCACTCGATTTGCGATGCCCCACAGAAAGCCGCTGCCGCGCGACGGGCGGCGCATGGATTCGAGGCGCTCGCCATCCATCGCAACCGCCAGACGACTGCGCAGGCGCTCGGGCAAGCCATCGAGGATGCATGCGGGATCGAAGTAGGTGACGTGGTTCGAAACCACCAGCACGGGACCGCGCGTTTCCGTGAGATTTTCGCGGCCCAGGATTACGGGCCGGCCCAGGATGTATAGCGCAGGGCGGGCGAGGAGGTTGAAAACGGCGGCGCGAAAAACCCGAGCCGGCCAGCGCTGCACCCAGCGCGGAAAATGGAACGACGAGGCGCGTTCGCCGGGCTGGTCGAGAAGCTTTTCGAGCGCTCCGAGGGTATCGGCGCGGGTGAAATCTGTTTCGTTCAAATCGCGCTGATAGCGATCCTCGAGAGCGCCCAGCAGTTCGACGCGTTCGATCGAGCTGAGCTGCAGCTTGGCCGCCGCATCCCGCGGGGCAGCCTGGCCCGAGACGCGCGCCACGATCTGAGCGAGCGGGCTTTGCTGCGGTGCGGGGGATGATGCCGCCGTCCGACGGCCAAGCTGCTCTTCGGCCTCGCGTTGGATCGCGGCGAGGACGGGCTTCTGGGTGGGCGTGCGTGGGAAATCGCTGCCGGGCCAGACGATCCAGGTGCGAATTCGTTGAAACGGCGCCAGCCGCTCATTTGCGCGCGCCACAATCGCTTCGGCGTTCGATTCCTGGTCACCCGGCTTGGGGTGCAGCAGGAGCACCGCGCAAGGCTTGGCGTTTCCGTAGCGCGCCAGACCAATGACCACGCAATCGCGGACGTCTGGCTCTTTTCGCAACTCGGCTTCCAGGTCCTGGGGATAGACGTTCAGGCCCTCGGGAGTGACGATCACGTTCTTCGCGCGGCCCTTGAAGTAGAGATTGCCCTCGGCATCGCGCTCGCCCAAGTCGCCGGTGTGAAACCAGCCCTCGGCGTCCGCGGCGGTGGCCACGGAGCTTCCCTTCCAATAGCCCGCCGCGACATTTTCGCCGCGGACGAGTATTTCGCCGTTGGGCGCAAGCTTTACCTCCATTCCGGGCAGCGACTTGCCAATCGAACCGCGCCCGATCTGAAAAGGGTGATTGACGCTGACGAGCGAGGTCGTCTCGGTGAGGCCGTATCCCTGAATCACGGCGTAGCCCAGGCGAGTCCAGAATTGGTCGGCCGCCGCGGGCAAAGCGGCGCCACCGGAGACCATTGCCCAGAACCTCCAGCCAAAGCGGCGGCGAATTTTGCGAAAGCGCCACCAGCGGCGGAGGAAGTGCTCGTGTTCCGCCGCCCGGAAATTGCGATCGAAACGCTCCTTCCGGCCTCGCGCGGCGAGATCGCGCTCGAGATGGCCCTGGAGCGATTCGATCATTCGCGGCACCGTCACCAGCAGCGACACCCGCTCGTGGTGAATCGTGCGGATCACCTCGGCTGGATTCAGCGTGTCCGCGAAAATCACGGTGGCGCCGATCACCTGCGCAATGAAGATGCCCAGCAATTGGCCGAATACGTGGCTGAGCGGCAGAAGGACCAGAAAACGCAGCGGGTGGAAAAATCGCTCGTAGCGACGATAGCGGGCGATCTCGTGCTCAATCGGGGCGATGCTCGCGAGCAGGTTTGCGTGGGTAAGAACGACGCCGCGCGGCTCGGCCGTGGTACCGGAGGTGAAGACGATTTCGGCCGGATCGCCGCGATGCGCTTCGGCGGGCGAAAAACCGGCCAAACGGGCCTGAGCGGCATCCGCAATGTCCTCGAGAACAATCATTTGCGACGCGAGGCCCTCGGCGGGCATCTCCCGGCTTGCGCAGACGAGCTTGATTCCCGCCTGTTGCGCCACGCGCCTTGCGAAGGACGGGTCCGCAATGGCGTCCATCGGAACGGCAATGGCCGAGCAATACAGGCACGCCAGGAATGCCGCGATCCATTCGCCGGAATTTTTACCCCAGAGGAGGACGCGATCGCCCTTGCTTATGCCGCGCGATGTGAATTCCGCCGCGAATCGCGCCGCGGCGCGCAGCAGGTCACCATACCTCCAGCGCATCGTGCGGTATCCGCGCGGCCACACGAACGCAATTTCTCGCGCTGGGCGCGAGCCCGGCTGGAAATACTTCAGAAGAGAGTCTTCGGGCATGGCGATGGCTCAAAATGGATTTTGCGCGGAAACCCGGTCAAAGGCCAGTTTCATGAAGGCGCGGAGGTACAGCCGGCATTCGAGGCCAGAATCGGCTGATTCCACCGCGGTGATGCCGAAACGCGCGATGTGCGGCAGCCTGCTGGTTAGAGCTGCGCGGTGCGAGTGGGGCGCGTAGGCTCGGGTGTGCTCGGCGGCTCGATGGTAACCGAAATCTTCATTTGCGCGCCTTTGCGGATTAGGCCGAGTGCTAGGGTGGTCGCGCTTTTCGTATCGCGCGCCGGCAAGTCGCCGCGTAAATCCGAAAGCGAATGCACCGGCTTTCCATTGGCGCTGATGATCACGTCTCCGGCCTTGAGCCCTGCTTTTTCGGCAGGCGATGCGGAGCGAACGTCGCGCACGAGAACGCCCTGGCCATCGGGCGCGCCGAAGTAGGTTCCAAGCTGACCGGAAAGGTCTTCGGCCGTGATACCGAGCACGGGCGTGCGGGTGCTAAACAGGAACAAATCCGGCGCGGCAAAATTGCGGCTCCATTCCTGATTCGGAAGGGCGAGTTGAAGGTTTCGCAGGCTTCCCGAGAGCGCTTGCAGATTCTGGCGCTCGGCATGGGCGCGATCTTCCAGCTTTACTGAAAGGTTCCGCGTCTTGCCGTCGCGCGACACGGCCAAGGTGATGGTTCGGTCCGGCGGGGTTTCGCGCACCAGCCGACGAAATTGCTCGGCGCCTTCGACGTTTTCCCCGTTGTACTGGAGGATCACGTCGTTTTTCTTCAGACCGGCTTTCGCGGCGGGGCTATTTTGTTCGACACCTGACACTACTACGCCGCGCTCGGAGGAAAGTTTTAGATCCTTCGCTTTCTGCGCCGTCACTTCGCCGATTTCCACGCCGAGCCAGCCTTCGTCCGAATTCGCCTGCACAAATGGGCGCAACGCCTGCGCTCTTTCGGTGTAGATCGCGCTCTTCTGACCCTGTCCGGAGAGCTGCTGCGCCGCGCGCGCCGCATCCCGGGCGGCCTGCGCGATTTCCTGGCGATACTGCCCCTGGTTCTCGCGGAACTGCTCGGCGAGCAGTCTTAGCTTAGCCGTTTCGATGCCGCTCGCCTGGCGCTCCCTTTCTATCTCAGCTTCGATCTTGGGCCGTTCCGCCTGCCATGCGCGCCGCGCGCGTTCGACCTGCTGGCTGAGTTCCTTCGCGCAGGAGTCCCAGCTCGCGCACGAATCCGCCACCTGAGCCGCACCAGCCGGCGACGCAGGCGCCGCTGCGACTTTCGCGGGCACAGAATCCTGGGCCAACGCGGCTGGATTCGCTCCAAGGGCAAAGCCGGCCGCCACAACGGCCGACAAGATGACCGATACCGAATATCTGGACAGGCTCATAGACGTTCTCCTCGAAGCTCTATCTTCAAATCCCCGGGTGCTCGCGAACCAAGCGAATGCCGCCGTTGATCGTCCGCAGCGAAATTTCCCCGCCGCCCGCGCCGAGCTTCACACGAAGGCCCCGCAGCGGCAAGCGAGCCGAGGCCGACACCGGCAAGTCAGAATGAAAATCACCGTTCATGCTCAAAATCCGCAGGTCTGCGCGCGCATTTGCCGGCAGGCCAAGCACCACCGATCCATTCACGGTTTCTATGTCCATTGGGGCGCCATCCAGTAGCTTCCGCAGCTCGAGGCGCAGATTGCCGTTTGTAGTCCTGGCGCTAAACCGACCCGCGCTGTCGAGTACCTCGACGTTGCCATTGACCGAGCGCAACTCCCCTCGCCCTTCGATGCCGCGCACGCGGACGCTGCCGTTCACTGTTTGGACGCTGCCCAACAGGATTCGATAGGGCACGTAAATGTGGTACTCGACGGCAATCTCCGCGCCCTCGCTGCTCGGATAGAGCGTGCGCACCGCGATTGTTCCTGGGCGGCTCTGGACGTCAATGCGCACGCGATCGAGCTCCGATTGCGCCGCGGCCGAGGTCTTCACTGCGCGCACCTGCACTTCATTGCGCGCCCAGCCTTCCACCTGCACGGAGCCGTTCACGTTTTGGAGCTGAAAGGTGCCGCCGCGCGCGAAGGCATAGGTGCGCTGAAAGGTTTCGCTCGTTGCGCGAGCGGGGCAAGGAGAGACCGCTATGGCCACGAGCAGCGCCGTACCCGCGACAACCGTCCTGAGAACAAGCGGCCGCTTTACGATCCGTCGCGCATTCGTGGAACCTATGCGACGCGCGATTTGGCCGCGAATATTTGTTACGCTCACGGTTTGCCTCCCGACCAGCCTTCCCGATATCGGCCTTCTACGTCTCTTCGCGGCGGCGCGTTTAGTTTGGCTGCGCCGGGTTGCGCTGCTGTGGCGGCGGCCCGTGGTGCTCGAAAAGGCGCATCTGCAATTGAAACTGTTGCTGCATCCGCTTGATCTGCTCCTGCATTTGGTTCATCTGCTGGCGATAGAGCTGCACCTGCCTGGTTGCGTCGCTGAGCGCCACGCGGATGTTTCCGGAAACGGTGCGCAAGTGCAGCACTTCGCCCCCGCCGTTGAGGGCGCCCTGTGCGCGGATCGAACGATCACCGCCAGACGTGTCGTAGCTCACCTTCAGAGGGAACGCGGGATCGAAGATCACCCGATGGTCGTCGCCCAATTGAATTCGCGCGTCTATCGTCACTGGAAATTCGCGCGGCAGGTACACCACAATATCGCCATCTTTCGATTGCAACTGGCATGGCGCAACAGATTTTCCCGATCCGCTGAACCATGCCGTAATTCCGCCGGCCCCGGTGGAAGCGTGCACCGGACCATTCACTTGCGTCAGATAGATGCTGCCGCTGGGCGTTTCCAGATTCGTGGGACCGGAGGCGCTGACCACGCGGATTCCGCCGCCGCCGGTCGAGGCATGAACCAAACCCGTCGCATCGCCAACTTCAATTTCGCCGCCGAGCGTCTGCGCGTCGAGCCCGGCGCCTGAATGCTCAAGGGTGACGTTTCCGCCGCCGGTATCGAAATGCGCCGTGCCGCCCACCGAAGTGACGCGAATGTGGCCGCCAGCCGTCCGAAGCACGGCGTTGCCTTGCACCGAGTCCGCAGTGATGTGCCCGCCGGCCGTCGAGGCCGTTAGGTCTCCCGCGACGCTGCGAATTGTGATGTGCCCCCCGCTTGCCGAGGTAAGGCGGGCCGAACCGGCAACGTTTCCAACCGTGATATTTCCGCCCGCTGTGGCGAGAACTGCCCCGCCGCCCAAATCTCCCGCGTCAATATTTCCGCCGCCGGTGGATACATCGAGGCTGCTGGCCTTCGGGATGCTGAGATCGAGCGTAACCCACAGTCGGCCGCGACAATCGCAGCGCGCCGCTTCGCCGCGCACAAGCACGCCCCCGGGAACCGGTGACGCAACCACGCGGAAGCTCTTCACCAGCGCGGCGCGATCTTTCTTCGGCGCGTCGGTTTCGATGTGAACCCTGTACACCACTTGATTGGCAGCGTCGGCGCGGATCACGACGTTGCCGATATCAGTGATCACGTGGACGCGGGCGCTATTTGTCGCAGCGATCGCGCCGTGCAGGTCCGATGGCGCGCCGGGCTGCCCGGCAGCGGGCATAGAGAACACCGCGAACGCAGCGAGCAAGTAGATCGGCGATGGACGGATTGAAAGGCTGAATCTGCGGCGGGAGGGGGCCGGCTTCCGAAGATGCGAAGCGCGAAAAGGCATATCAGAAGTTCTGGGCATATCAGAAGTTCGGGTGCGACCCGAGGTCGCGAATCGCGGCGGCGCTCTGCATCCGGATATAGGCGTTGGGGTCTTTTTCCATGCGGTTGCGCAACACGGTCGCTACCCGCCCCTGCGTGGGGCATTCGCCCCGGGCAGCCATCTGGCGAATCGCATTGATTGCCTCGACGCGCACGCCGGGATTTTGGTCGTCCACAAGGGCGTCCAGCATGGTCTCGCGGATCATCGCCTGCGGCTCCGCGCCGTTAAGCCCTTCCAGCGCCTTCAGCCGCACGGCTGCATTATGATCGGTTCGCACGGCGCGGCACAAAGCCGAACGGACCTCGGGATCGTTCTTGCGGGCGCAGAGCAGGTCCACGGCGTCCAGCCGCACGTCGGGATCGAAGCGCTGATTGTGCTGCAGCACGTACAGCAGCACTCGCTTCACGTCGGTGCTATTTACCGTGCCCTGCACCGTGACCGGCTGCTGGGCCTTCAGGCGCAATTGCACCTGCGGGATGCCATCCGCCGCGGAAGGCAGGATGCTTATACCGGCCACATCCGCCGTGTGCAGATCGAGCGCGCCGAGGGGCGAATCGGGAGACGGAAGCGAGTTCACTTCAGGGGCTTGCTCTTGCGTGACCGGCGGCGCGTCTGCGGCGGCGAGCGGCTGGGGCGCGGAAGGTTGGACCGGCATTCGATGCTGCAAAAGCCGCGGGCCAAATGCGCCGACTGCGAATCCCGTAAGGATCAGCAGCGCGGCGCTCCATGCAGGCCGCGGAGAAGTCCACCCCGCGGGAATCACGCCGGCAAAAATCCGGCCGAGCCAGCCGCGTTCCTCTTCGCGGTCGAGCGCATCTTCGAGGCTCGCGCGGCAACCGCCCAGCAATGCGGCGTCCGCCTCGATCCGCTGCTCCGCCAAAAGCGATAGGAGGGATCGTTCGCGGGCAAGGGCCGCGGAGCACGCTGCGCAGGACGTCAAATGCTCCGCCAGATCGGCTTTCTCAGCCGCGTCCAGCTCATTTCCGGCGGCGGACAAGATCAGCAGCGGCTCGAAGCGATTGCAGCTATCTCCGCGCTGCGCCGCACTATCCTGGTCTTGCTGCGAATTCATCTGCGTCAATCCCCTTAGCGCACCGGGCTGAGCGTCTCGCGCAGCTTGCGCGTCGCTCGAAACAGCGAGTTCTTCACCGTTTCCTCGGAGGTTCCAAGCAGATCGCCGATCGCCCGAAGCCTCAGCCCCTGATAATGCTTCATCTCGAAAACCATGCGTTCGCGGGGCGAAAGCCGCTTCATCGCCGACGCGATTTGCACGCCCAGTTCCTGCCCGAGCAGCCGCTTTTCCGGATTAGCCACCGCGCTCGTTTCCGGTTGGCGATCAAAAAAGTCGCGCGTGCCGCCCTCGCAATCCTCCGGCACCGGGGCCTGATCCTCGCGGCGCGTGGTGCGGCGGCGAAGATGATCCAATCCGACGTTGGTTACGATTCGGTAGAGCCAGGTGTAGAAGGCGCACTCGAAGCGGAAGCGATGCAGGTTCCGGTAGACGCGCAGGAAGCTTTCCTGGTAGACGTCCCGCGCCTCCTCGGCACTGCGAACCAGATTCAGCGCCAGCCGCAGGACATCCCGGTCGTATTTGCGGACTAATTCGTCGAAGGCAAGCCGGTCGCCTGCCTGGGCCCGGCGGACTAAGGCGTGCTCCTCGGCCATCTTCGCGGCCGCTGCCTGGCGCGCATCTCCGTCGAGTGCGAAGCTGATTGCCATGGTGTTCTTGTCCGGTTCGCTGCCCAAAGCCGACACCACCGCCGCGTCACGAGGCATGGCCCCGGCCACGGCTGGAGCGCCTTCCGCCGCCCCTGGCACAATAGACGGCTCAGGTGACCGCTGGTGAGCAGCCGGAAGCCCTAATTTCCCATTATCGGACACCTTCTTCAAGGCCAATCCCTCTTCCATGAATACGCATGGGCCCGGGAATTAGTTCTCGGGGCGGGACTTGCATGCCAGCCCGCCCCAAGCTGGGTGGTTCAGCTATGTGACTCTATGAGCATAGTGGATGCAACGGGCCAGCCAATTCGCGCGGTGCAACCCCGGGCATGGCTTTTTGCCGCGACTTTTGTAAGATGGGTGCCCCATGACGCACGCGTTACACCCTGCCTCAGCACCCGATCCGACGAGTTACACGCCATTTTTCCGTTACCGCCCCTCGGGCTCGCGCCACTGCGGAAATCAGCGGCTATTCTGCGAAGGCGTGGCGCTCGACGCGCTCGCGCAATCGGTCGGAACCCCGACATACGTATATAGCCGCGCGAGCATTGAGGCGGCGTACCGCAACCTTGATCGCGCCTTGGGAAACCTGCCGCACAGCCTGTGCTACGCCGTAAAGGCCAATTCAAATCTCGCCATCCTGCGGCTGCTTGCTCGGCTCGGCAGCGGATTCGATATTGTTTCCGGCGGTGAACTCGAAAGGCTGGGGCGCATTGGCGTGAGCGGCGAGCGAATCGTCTTTTCAGGGGTTGGCAAAACGGGAGACGAAATCCGCGCCGCTCTTTCTTACAACCCATCGCGCAGCGGGGCTGCCAGGCGCCGCGGGATTCTGCTCTTCAACATCGAATCGGAAGCGGAAATGGAGGCGCTGCTTGGCGAGGCAGCGCGTCACGTAGCGCGAGGCGGCGCGCGGCCGGGAGTGGCCATACGCGTGAATCCGGACGTGCTGGCGGGCGGCCATCCGCATATTTCCACCGGACATCGCCACCACAAATTCGGCGTGGATTGGCGCGAGGCTCGCAAGCTGTACCTGGCCCACAAATCCTCTCGCTGGATCGCCTGGCGCGGCATCAGCGCGCATATCGGATCGCAAATTCTTACCGTGCCGCCGTTTCGACGCGCCGTCGAGCGGCTCGCTTCTTACGTGCGCGAATTGGCTGCCCAAGGGATCGCGCTCGACCTGCTCGATATCGGCGGCGGGCTGGGCATTCGCTACACGGAAAAGCAATCGCTCGACGTTACCGCGTACGCCCGCACGCTCGCCGAAATCGTGCGCCCGCTGGGCTGCCGCCTGCTCGTCGAGCCGGGCCGCACGATAGCGGGGCCATCGGGCGTGCTGCTTACGCGCGTTCTTTACACGAAGCAGAGCCGCGGCAAGACCTTCGTCATTGTGGACGCCGGGATGAACGACCTGATACGCCCGGCCCTCTATGGGGCTACGCACCCGATCACCACGGCTGTCCGTGGCGATGGTACCAGGGGAGCAAAGCGCGTGGTGGATGTGGTCGGGCCGGTCTGCGAAACGGGTGATTTTCTGGCGCGCGATTGGCCGCTTGGCGCCGCGAGCGCAGGCGACCTGCTCGTGATTTGGGCGGCCGGGGCCTACGGCTTCGCGCAATCCTCGAATTACAATTCCCGGCCCCGCGCGGCCGAAGTGCTGGTGGCGAGCAAACGATTCCGCACGATTCGGCGGCGCGAAAACTTTGACGATTTGGTCCGTCTGGAAACCGCCTGACCTGCTTAAGGGGTCATTCGATCGAGCGTAAGATAATCCTGCGAAGGCACGCCAAAGGCGTCCGCCACGCGGTTAAAAAATGCGAAGATCGCCGTCACATAGACCGCCTCGGCAATCTGATCTTCCGTCCAACCGACGTCGCGCAGCTTCTGCACATCAGCGGGTGTCGAACGATGCGCCGCAGTGGTGATCAGGCCGGCGTAATCGAGCAGTGCGCGCTCGGCCGGGGTCAACCCGGCATCGTCCAGCTTGCCCGCGAGGATTGCCGCAATGCACTTTTCACTCGCTCCCTGAACACGCAGGAAGTATGCATGGCTGTCCAGTCAATACGGGCACCGGTTGAGGTATGAAACCCAGCTTGCAATCATCTCCTTGTGGCGGCGTGAAAGATGCCCTTCGGAAAAGTGGACTGTGTCGGAGAACTCGACGACTTGCCGCAGGAAATCGGGGCGTGCCCCGAAGCACTTGATGATTCCGGGCAACTGCTTCCTGCCAGATCGCGAACGCCAGAAATCGTATGCGGCGGCAACTTCGCCGGTCGCTTCGGCGTCTTCCGTGATTCGAATTTTTATTGATTGGCCCAATTGCGAGAGGGGGGACTGCTCTGCCGCATCGCCCTGATTGCCCTCGCGTGGTTCCTGATCGTTCATGGATTTCCCCCGATTAGAAAGCGGCCACGGTGCAAACCATATGGGATGGCACTTTCCCGGGTCCGACTGGGGTGCCGGACCCGGGAATTCGACTGAACGATCCAGTCGCCGGGGTGGAGTGCCAAACTCGCCCGTGCAGGGCGAAACCAATGGCGCGAATCTATGCGTTCCGCGCATTTGCGGCAATAGTGCAAAAATATTAGCCGGCTAGAACTTCTGCTCCTCGCGAATTCCCTGCCCTTCGGTGCATACGTACGCGTGGCCCACCGCAAGGTTCTTATATTCCTCCGTGCGACCGCCTGGCCAGCAAATCACGGCCCGTTCCGCGCGGTCGCGCCACCCAAGCCCGAAGGTGACCGGCAACTCCGATTGTGAGAGGTAGCTCGACCCCGTCTTCACCATGCGTTGCTGCGATGCGCCGCCAGCCTCGATTGTTACGGTTGCACCGATGGCGTCACGGTTCGATTTCGTCCCAATCAGCCGGAAGCGAATTCCGCGGTTGCCGGTGCGATTGTCATTTCGAAACAGGTACGCTGGCCCGTTGTTCGTCGTCATCAAAAGATCCAGATTGCCGTCGCGATTGAAATCACCGTAGGCAAGCCCGCGGCCAACCTTCGGACTCGCAAACTCCCGGCCCATCGCCGCGGCTACATCGTGGAAATGCGCGCGACCATCGTTGAGGAAAAGCTGCGGCGGCTGCGCATAGCCAACGTTGCCCCGAATATTGCGCACGGTTTCGTCTATGTGGCCATTGGCTACAGCGAGATCGAGCGAGCCATCCAAATTCAGATCCGCGAAGACGCAACCGAAACCCAGCGTGTTCATCGAGGGCAGCCCGATGCCGGCGGCCGTGGCGATATCCTGGTAATAACCGCCGGCGACCGGGCGATACAGGCCGATCATTTCGTTATCGAAATTCGTGATCGCCAAGCCGGGCCTGCCGGAGCCATCAAAATCGCCTGCATCCACGCCCATACCGGCGCGGGCGCGGCCTTCGCTGCTGAAGGCGATCCCGGCATGCACCGCCACATCCTGGAATTTCCCATTGCGCAGATTCCGATACAACTTGTTGGGCTGAGTATCGTTGGCGACGAAGAGGTCCGGCCAGCCATCCTGGTCATAGTCCAGCATCGCCACGCCAAGCGACTTCGAGGTCGTATCGAAAATTCCGCTCGTCGCCGTCACATCCTCGAAGGTTCCGTTGCCGCGATTGCGAAAAAGCCAGCATGTCTCACCGCGATATGCTTCCGGCGTGCAGTACGACTTGTGCTTTCCGTCCAGGCTGCAAAAGACGTCCTGGCCGGGGGACCACCTGACGTAATTGCAAACGAACAGGTCGAGCAGGCCATCCCGGTCGTAATCGAACCATAGGGCCGACGTGCTGAAGCTTTTCCTTCCCCCAAGGCCGCTCGCCCGCGTTACGTCCACAAACGAGCCCTTCCCCGTGTTGCGAAATAGGCGGTTTTCGCCCACGCAGGTGATGAAAACGTCGGGAAAGCCGTCGTTATCGTAATCTCCGACGGCAACGCCCATGCCGTACATCTCGAGGTCGAGACCGGCGCGGCGCGTCACATCTGAAAACGTCCCATTGCGATTATTGCGGTATAGCTTCAGGGTTGTCCGGCTGCGCTTATGCCCCGCCCAATCCATGCCGTTGATGAGGAGTATGTCCTGCCATCCGTCGCCGTCGTAATCGAGAAATGCGCAGCCGGAACCGAGGGTTTCCGGCAGTAGCTTCCCCCCGTACGCGCCACTGTTGTGGCTGAAGTTGATCCCCGTCTGGGGAGCGACGTTGACCATGCGAAATCCGGGCGCGGGGGACTTCGTCTCTCCCTCGTCCAGAAATGGCGCCGCTCCGAGGGAACGCGAGACCAGCGGAGGGATTGCGCAGCCCGATAAGCTAAGAAGAAAAGAGCGGCGATTCACGAGATGCTCACCAGACCGTGCCGAATCGCATAGACCACCAGATCCGCCGCCTTGTGGATGCCCAGCGTCTCCATGATGTTCGCCCTGTGGACGGACACGGTGTTGACGCTGAGTCCAAGATAGTCGGCGATTTCTTTATTCGATTTTCCGTTCACGATCAATTCCAGGATTTCGAGTTCGCGCTGCGTGAGCCCGGCCGCTCGCTCGCCTTTTAATGTCGAGGGGCGGGTGAGCTGAGGCGCCAGCACGATTTCTCCGGCCACGGCGCGGCGAATGGCGGCTGCAAGGTCCAGGTCTGCTGCGTTCTTGAGGATAAATCCGCGAGCGCCCGCGTCGAGCGCCCGGCGCACCAGCGTCTCCTCCGAATGCATGCTGAGCATCAGGATCATCTGCTCGGGGCGCGCATCCAGAATTTTGCGGCTCGCGGCGATGCCTCCCAGCCCGGGCAGCGCGCAATCCATCAGAATGATTTTCGGGTGCAACTCGCGCGCCAGCCGGACGGCCTGCTCGCCGTCGCCCGCTTCGCCCGCGACGACCATATCGGCTTCGTCTTCGAGCAAGCGGCGGAAACCACGGCGCACCAGATGATGATCATCCACGAGGAGAATCGAAATTTTAGGCGCCGCCATGAGATTCTCCCCCGCGCGGCACGCGCAGCCGCACCAGCGTACCCCCCCCCTGCGGCCGTACGAATTCGATTGCGCCGCCCAGCAATTCGGCGCGTTCGCGCATCGCAACCATTCCGATCCCGGATCGAGGCGGTTGTTCCTCGATACCTTTTCCGTGGTCCTCCACTTCCATCTCGATGCGCTCATCGAGAGAGTGCAGCCTGACCCACGCCTCGGTTGCGCCCGAATGCCGCACCGCGTTATTCAGCGCCTCCTGCACAATGCGATAGATGTGGATCGCGCCCGTTCCGTTGACCGCAAGGGGCGCGCCGGACTTGCTGTAATGAATCGCCATGCCCGTCTGCTTGGCCAGATTTGCGATGTACCAATCGAGTGTCGCCTCAAGCCCCGCCTCCTCGAGCATGACGGGGTGCAGGGATTGCGAAAGACTGCGAACGTTCTCGAGCGTGTTTTGCGCGATGTCTCTCACCTCGCGCAGTTCGGCGCGCACCGTATCGGGGTCCGCGGCATGGCGCTCCGCGCGGCCGAGCATTGAGCCCACGGCGGTGAGAATCTGCCCGAATTCATCATGCAACTCGCGGGAAATGTGGCGCAGCGCCAATTCCTGCGCGGAGATGAGCTTCTGAGCGAGCTCGCTCCGCTGGCTCGAAAGCGCCGCAAGCCGCGCGAAAAGCCTTCGGTTGGAATAAATCAGGTACACGCTGGTGAGCACAATCGCGAGCAGTGACGCAATCAGAAACAGATAGGCGCGGTGCTGCACCCGGTCGTAGATCGCGCTGGCCTGCTCCGCGGCGCGCTGTTCCCCGGCATTATTTTCGAGCAACAGCCGGGCCACGGCGGTGCTGAGCGACGCCTGCCGAGCCTGCAGCGTGATGCGGATTTCGCTCCGCGCCTCCGCATCTTTTCCGGATTGCGCCAGCGCGAGCATCCGATCCGCGGCGTTCCAGAATTGCGCGAAGGAACGCGCCAGATATTCCCTCTGCGCCGGCGTGCTGCGGGCTATGGCCACGCCGGCCTCGGTGCGCAGCGCGTCGTCCAAATCCCGGTGAATACGCTGGAATTCCGCCGACCACGCGGTGAGGGGATACGGTTCCTCGTTATCGAGCATGTCGCGCATCGAAAGGGCCAGCTGGTTCAGGTCGCCCTGAATGCGAAGAAGCTGCAACGAATCCTTGCGGCTGCGGTCGGCCAGGTTATTCTGCAAGGCGCGCAGGCCGTCAATCTGTCGCGTCACATACCACGAATACGCCACGACGACGCCCAGCGTGATAATCAGCCCAAAGATCAGCGCGGGTGCCGGCGAGCGTCCGGAAGAAAGCATTTGGCGAGAGGATATAACGCGGCCGCTCGAAGTTCCACGCGAAACCTGAACGCCCGCTGCCGCGCCGCCGCGTAGTGTAAAATACCGCGCGAAAGGATTCTCGAATGCCCGATTACACCGCCGCCCACGCGCGCGCCGGCATTGATGCAAAGCTGCCGCCGCTCGATACCTGGCCGAATCACTTCCGCGGCTACGAAATCACCATTCGCTTCCCGGAGTACACCTCCGTGTGCCCGAAGACCGGCTTGCCGGACTACGGCACCATCACAATTCAGTACGAGCCAGCAAAGCTCTGTCTGGAATTGAAGGCATTAAAGATGTACCTGCTGGCGTATCGCAGCCTTGGGATTTTTTATGAAAACGCCGTCAATCGCATGTTGCGCGACATTGTGGCGGCGATCCATCCTGTCTCTTGCCGCGTCCTTGGCGAATTCACCCCGCGCGGCGGTCTGACGACCGCCGTCGAGGCGCGGTCCGCGCGCTCCGCGAGGGCCTCGCGGCGTGGGTAAAGCCACGATCGTGCGGGACTCGCATCGGAAGTTTTCACAGCGCGGTTTTATCTTGCGGCGTTTTTTAGTATAAAAGTTAGCTCGCCGGAACCAGCCATCCACGCGTACGCGGCGGCGGGCAGGCCGGCGCGCTCCGCCCCGCAGATCTTAACGAGACGAGTTGGGATCGCGCCCCGGGCCCGGCGCAGCCATCCCGTGCGCGCAAAATCGAATCTCACGAAAATGCCGGGATGGCTCCCCCGGCCGCGCTGCAAGCTCATTTTCTATTTGGAGGCGGAATGATCGAGGTCGAATCTCTTACTAAAAAATACGGCTCAACGACGGCGGTAGACGCGGTTTCTTTCAGCGTTAAAAAAGGCGAAATCCTAGGCTTCCTGGGCCCGAATGGCGCGGGCAAGACGACCACCATGCGCATTCTGACGGGCTACATGCCGGCGACTTCCGGCACGGCGCGAGT
>Ga0134126_10002159_pt1 | contig 24911 bp, 15 predicted proteins | sample KB31752_FD_96881 | JGI IMG/M metagenome (GOLD analysis project Ga0134126, IMG submission 96881) | Terrestrial soil microbial communities with excess Nitrogen fertilizer from Kellogg Biological Station, Michigan, USA - KB3-175-2 | ecosystem: Environmental > Terrestrial > Soil > Unclassified ... | reverse complement strand
GGAGTCTGGCGGCGGTGCGCGAGTATCTGAACAGCGTGACTTCCCGCCGCTGGTCCACGACGACTACAAAGAGCCTGCTCACGAACGAAGTCTTCCGGGGAGCGCAGGTCTTCGGGCAGTGGCGCAACGATGCCGCTCACGAAGCGATCGTGACTCAGGAGATATGGCAGGCGGTGCAGGAGCGCCTCGGGGTGATCGCCAGTCGCTACGCGGTCCGTACCGAGGACGATTTCACGTACTACCTGCGCGGGCGGGTGGTGTGCCCTCACTGCGGCTTCCCGGCTACCCACGCCAGCCAGAGAGGGCATGGCGGAAAGGTGCACTACTACGTGTGCCGCAACGCAAACCGTCACGGGGACTGCCCGGTGAAGCGGATCAACGCGGACAAGCTGCACGCCTCTGTGCTCGGGTATGTTCGGCACACTTCGGAGCACTGGACAGTGATGCGCAAACTAATCTCAGAGTCGGGAGGGTGGGCGACTGCGGATGAATCCCAGGTGGCTTTGCGGGGGCAGCTTGGGAAGCAGAAGCAGGCGGTGGAGATGCGGATCGCAAACTACGTGAAAGTGATCGGCGAGGGGCGGTTCAGCCCGGCGATCGTTTCCGCGCTTGAGAAGGCGGAAGCGGAACGTGACACGCTGATCGAGAAGCTCGAACAGGTGGAGAAGGAAATCGCCGCCGTGACCTTCAAGCGTCCGACGACGGAACAGGTCCAGGAAGCCTGGCAGCAGATATGTGCCGTATGGGACGTTCTTGGGGAAGAGGAGCGCACGGACCTGATGGGGAGCCTCGTTCAGCGGGTGGAAATGACGGATAAAACAAATGTGACGCTGGAACTGTTGCCAATTCCAACGTCACACACTGAGAGGTTTGAGTTAAACTCAAGAATGGGAGCGGGGTGTTTCGTTAACTCAAACCTCTCGGCACTCATTTACCCGCCACTGCGCGACTTAGTTCCGGTGCGTAAATGAGGGTTAGTCATCGAAACTATACTCAAAACCCTCAAAACTGCTCAGACGTTTTGCTGAACTATCAGAGATAGTGGGTTCAAGTCCGGTTAAAGATTTTTCTTCCCGTACCGAGACGCATCTCCACGAACGCCTCCAGCAGCGTTCCCGCGCCGTACTGAGAATGCGACAAGGCCGATCCGGACGAAACGCGGCAATATTCAATGGGGGGCCGAAACGAAGCGCCACTTAGATCAGAGCGCTCTGCCTCAGGTCATCGCCATTATGGAGCTAACGTTTACGACAACAAGAAGTTGCTTCCTCTGACGGACGCACTACCCATTTTGTGCGGTCGACAAGGAGTGCGTCACTACCCGGACAAGCTCCATGTCCACAACATCCACGGCAGCACGACTTTGCACAATGGAAGACTGCTCCATCATCTCTAGAATTGTCCGTCCCAGTGTCGAAAGCGACAGTGTACGGGCTCTGCCGCCGGATGTTCGAAAGAACCAATCTGAATCAATGGGCTACCTAAAGAATTCTTGTCTGAATAGCAGCGCAAGTCTTGGAGTGTATTGTGCTCGCCCGATTTTTTTGTCTATTGGTATGCCGCTACCGTCGTCTGAAATACCTGTTTTACGACTGTGGCATCCGTACTGTTGAACGGCTGGCCGTCGCGCGCCCACATATTTATCGACGCCGTGCCGCCGATGCTGGAATCGACCGTGGCGAACGGGCGCAGCGCCTTGACATGACCGTCGGCGAACAGGTAGTTGCTCGTGCCTGTGTGGCCCGAGAACAGGCCGTTGCCAGATCCGCTGCTGGTGTCGTTGATGCGGAAGTCCCACATCTGATTGGCCCGAGCTGGGTCCTCGACCAGAGTAATCAACTGCGCCGGATACTCCACGCTCGTCATCGGGACGCCTATCCAGGTGTTGCCGCCGAAATAGCCGGCCCCCTGGAGCGTCCAGCCGCCGGTCGGCTCCCAGTAATTCGCGCCATAGTCGCAGCTAATCCCGTGCGGCGAACTCCACTGTTCGGTTGTGTTGGGATTCGAGGGACACCGGAACACACCCGTGCTCCTGGTGTATACGTACAGCTGGTCGCCCCAGATGGAACAGGTCGGGCCGGGACAGTTGCCCTCGCCCTTATTCGGCAGGATCTCGTCGTAGTCCTGAGTGTACTGGGCCGCGGCCAGCCCGAGTTGCTTGAGGTTACTGGCGCAGGAGGTCTGCCGCGCCTTCTCACGCACTTTGGCGAAAACGGGAAAGAGAATTGCTGCAAGAATAGCTATTATTGCTATAACAACCAGTAATTCAATTAAAGTAAAAGCTGATCGTCGTATCATCTGTCTCGCTCCTTCCTCGACGTAGATCCAGTGTTGCTTCCAGGCTGCCCCAAGTCCTTGGAGCGGCGCGCCCGGTGATGAAACAGTATTGTAACCTGTATTCTTTCGTATTTTTATGTTTTAAACATAATGACGATATCATAACATAGTTCGCATAATGCGTCAAGCCCGCGCCTGTCGGATTTTCAGAGATACTGATGAGATACAGATTTTACATCTTGTATTGCCACAGATGAGACGGTTGACATGCCGGGATGATTGTGTTATGATGCAGGAGGTTTGTTTTAATCATATCGTCCGCAAGGCGATGAACGAGTATCCGACAAGCGTATGACCACACCACAGACGAGCGGCCGAAAATCGCGGGGCGCAGCCCCAGGGCTGGACTTCCGCCGTTTAGAAGAGGAACTCCGGGAAAAGGTCCGGAGCGGCGAATGGCAAGCCGGGGCGGTAGTCCCGAGCCGGCGGCAACTGGCCGCAAAATACGGAGTCAATCTCCTGACTGTGCAGCGAGCTATCGATCCTATGCTGACCGATGGCACTCTGGTCGCCGACGGACGGCGCGGCACGGCCGTGGCTCGGTTAGCCGTCATTTCGGGAGAGCCGCCATCGCTCACAGGATCTCACGACCGTGCGCGGCCGGAGACGCAACTGAGACTCTCCACGCTTGGCATCTTGACCAGCGATATCGGCCGGCCGGAGGAGAGCACGGAGCTGAGAGCGGCGGATCGGACATGGACTGAGATCATTCGCCATGCGGTCGAGGATGTTGTCTCCGAAGCGGGAGCGACGACGCTTGTGTTCAACCACGTGCGTCCCGCGGACGGCGCCGTCCGCCTGGAGTCGCTGCGCACGGTTGTAAATCAGGTGCTGGAGAGCGAGCCGGATGCCCTGGCTGTGATCGGCAGCTTCCACACACCGGATCTGGCGGACGATCTGGCGGATGCCGTGAGCAACTATCCGCATCCGCTCGTGGTGATTACCTGGGATGAAATGCTTTCGCCGCTTCCCTACGTGACCTACGATGATTTCGCGGCCGGTTCGATCGCCGTAAGTCATCTGATCGAGAGCGGCTACGCGCCGATCCGCTTCCTGCGCCCATTCGCGGCTCGCTGGCTCGACCGGCGCGTCCAGGGCGCATACGACGCCGTCCGGCGCGCCGGCTTTCCGGCTGACACTCTGCAGTGCATCGAATTGCCGGAGGGCCCGGATACCGCCGATGGAGGCGTGACCTCTGATTACGTCAATGATGCCGGACACTGGCTGTTCCGGCGCTTCCAGCAAGAATTCGATCGCGCGGCCGACGTCAGGTTCGGTATCGTGGCGCCGAATGATCGTATCGCGCTCGCATTCCAGGCCGAAGCCGTTCGGGCCGGAATGCGTCCCGGCCGGGATTTTGGGCTGGTGGGCTTCGACGATGTCGCCGAGGCCAGCCGCAGCGGATTGACGACACTGCGCGTTCCGCTGCGGGAAATGGGAGCCACCGGGGCGGAGCTCCTGATGGCGATGGTCGGCGGCAAGCAGATCACGCAGACGCACTATCTGCGCTCGCGCCTGATCCGGCGCAGTTCGACGACGAGCGCGTGAAAGCGAGAGTCCGCCCGGTGAACGGATCGGTCCATTCTGCGGAGCCGCCGACACGCCGACGCCGCTGTCGTCCACAATCGTATGTTCCTTACCAGATTCGATCACACAGGAGAAAAAAGATCATGTCCGTTAAAGCGAGTAGAATGCAATCAGGATTTACTTTAATCGAATTGCTAGTAGTTATAGCTATAATAGCAATTCTTGCAGCAATTCTCTTTCCCGTCTTTGCGAAGGTTCGCGAAAAGGCCCGCCAGACCTCCTGCGCCAGCAACCTCAAGCAGATCGGCCTCGGGATCGTGCAGTATGTCCAGGACTATGACGAGCAATACCCGCTTCTTCGCCACTGGAACACCGGCAACAGCGCGCCGACCTGGCGCGACGACGTGAATACGTATATCAAGAGTACCGGCGTATTCCGGTGCCCGTCCAATACGGCCGGCCAGACCGAACCCGGCAACAACGCCATGGCGACCTCATACGGAGCCAACGCCCTGGTCCTGAGGGACGCTCCGTCGCTCAGCAGCGCAAACCTGCAGGAGCCCGCCAGCAAGATCGTGGTCGCAGAGTTCAACCAGTGGTGGGCCGATATCTACTACGCCGCCGGCACGAACGCGACCGACTTCCGCGATGTCCAGTTCGGAGGGCACACCGGCATGGAAAATTACCTGTTCGCCGACGGCCATGTGAAGGGCATGAAGCCGACCGCGACCGAATCGTCCATCAACATGTGGGGCTACAATCCCAAAGACAGCCCTGACCCATGCGCCGCCGCCAACCAGGCCGACGACATCAACTGCGACGCGATCTCGCCTACCAACCGGAAGGGCGTGGCGCTGGAGCAGCAGAAATACCAGTAACTCTCGCTATAAGTTCATGGGCTGCCGTTAAGGTCGTTTTTCGGACGGCACGCAGCGCAGGCTGCGGGGTCTTGTTGTCCGAAGGACGATCACAATGGCAGCATCGGATTTCAATCCAGGGCAAGCCGGCATCGCCGCTGTTGCCGCTCGATTCAGGTATGACCGATGAAGTTCCGTCCTTACTGTATTGTTGCGAAGTCCGCATTATGGACACGCCTTCTTGCCGCGCTCGCCCTGCTGGTGTCCTGCGCCGCCGCCCGCGCCGACGGTATGCTCTGGCGGGTCGGCGTGCCGGATAATTCTAATGCCGAGTTCTCGCAGGCCGCGCCACCGGCGGCCGGGAAGCCGTTGACGGTTTCGGTCACGGCTCCGATTTCGCAGTTTCCGAATGGGTTCCAGGGAGGCACGGAGATCCATCTGCGGTACCGGCTAGCGGCGCCGCCGCGGTATGGCGCGCTCTTCAAGGTCAAGATCGTCGAGGGGAAGCCGTACAGCTGGCCGGGCGTCTGGATTCCGGGCGGGAATACGTTCGTGCCGGAACTCGGAATCTGGTCCAACCGCTATCCGGCTGGAATTATCCAGACGATCGGCGCTGACCCGCCGAACTGGCGCTCCTCCAACCCGAACGAATGGCGCAAGACCTATGCGCTCTACATCCCGAAAGAGATGCTGGTCGCAGGCGAGAACGATCTGAGAATCGCGCAGATCGGCCACCCTTATTCCGTTCCTGCCTACTCCAACACGCAATACCTGTACGGATGCTGGGATTATCTGGAGATGGACCGGCTCGACCATCCGGCCGCCGAACCGCTCCATGGCAAATTGAGCTACATGGGCATTCAGTTCAGCAACAACGGCTTCGCGGTCGACGACACGCTGCTGCAGGAATTTCCCTACATGATGAAGTGGCTCGGCATCGCCTACAGCGGCAATCCGTTCCGGCTTGGGTATTTCCAGGACGTCTCCGGGAGCCAGCCGGACCGGCTGGAGATGGCCCAGATGGTCAAGGCATACAACATGACCGGCATCATGGACGGGCTGAACTGCCGGGGGCGCCTGGACGCCGAGGGCGATCTTCCGGCTGCGGACAGGGCATGCCTGGACGGGCTGTTCGGCGACTATGCCGGGCTGTTTCAGTACTATGAGCTCTGCAACGAGCCTTGCCAGGGCTTCACGAACGCGGACCTGAATTATACGCTCAAGGTCGCGCAGTATGCCGATACGCTGCGGGCCAAACACGCTTTGACTTCCCGCGACGACGTCAAAATCGCCGAGCCCGGATGGGCTTACGGCGGCGGCTCCGGCAGTCCGAAGAACTGGGACGCCGATCCCAGGAACCGCAAGCTCTTTCTGCCCTACACCCAGGCCGCAAACGGCCACGCCTACGCAACATCGTACACGCAGTCGAACGGCAGCTTCGTCGGCAATCTGGATGTCTACGCCCCGGTCGAAGACGGTTGGGGACGGGATATGATCAACACGGAATTCGGAGCCGTGGACAAATACCACGCCGACTGGGACAACCTCGGCGAACGGCAGCGGCAGTCCGGCCTCTACGACCGCGTCCTGCGCGCCCATCTCGCCTTTTGCGACTATTTCTGCGACTATGCGGCGACGGGAGACGACGACGGCTTCTCGATGTTTGTCAACGGTTATCCCGATGGCAGTTGGACAAAAGATCCGGCGAGCCTGCGCGCCCATATCACGCCGCCCCTGCCGAACGGCGCGCCAGAAGACACGCGCCTCAAGATCTTCCGCCGCTATGCTCTGGCCTACTGCACTCACGGCGCGCCCTTGCCCTATACATTCACCAAGCCCGGTCAGGTGGCGGACCAGCTGGTGTACTTCCGCGCCGTGAATACGGCGGGCATGGAGCCGCTGCCCGTCAGTCATGCCGCGTCGCGGAAGATCCTGCTGAACTTCGTCAACTTCGATACCGAGCACGCCCACACGATGACGGTGCGGGTCCTGTTGCCGCGCCGTGGAACTTATTGGGGCGAGCGCTTCGGCCCCGGCGACACGTATGCCGCCGCCGAATCGCCGGTTCGGCTTGCCGCCGCGCCGGCGATCACATTCACGGAGACGTTGCCGCCGGGCGAGTCCGCGCAATATATCCTGGACGATGCGCCGTCGTATGTCGTCAACGGCGATTTCGACGCCGCTCCCGGCGTGAACCCGCGCGGCTGGTGCACGAACCAGGGAGACAACCACTCGTCGGGCGCCGTCTTCGCCGAGCGGGCCGGACCACAGGGGACACCGCGGCTGACGTTCCGGGCTGCGAAGCCGTACACGGCGAAGGCTTTGCAGACGGTGACCGGAATCCCGAACGGGACCTATGTCCTGAGCGCCCGCGTGACCGGCAGCGGCGGCCAGAGCGCATGCGCGCTGTCGGCATCCGGCTCTGGCGGACCGCCTCTTTCACAGGATATCCTCGCATCGCTCTCGCCAGGGCGCTGGAGCGCGGCGGCTCTACGCAACATCGCCGTGACCAACCACCAATGCACGATCGCGCTGACGGTCAGCGACACCGGCGGCCACTGGGCCAGCTTCGATCACGTGGATCTGCGGCCTGTCCAGCCTTCGGCGGCGATCGCCCCGCGGCTGGCTCGACTGCCATCAAGGAGGTGAGAGAAACTCTGCCAGGGAGAGGAATGATGCATATTCGCATCGAGAAGGCCTCTATCCTTCGAAGATATTTTTGCTTCAGTAGCAATACAGTGGAGGTTTGAAAATGCCGGATTCGTTTCTATTACATCAATTGCTATACAAAACGCGGCGTTATTCGCGCTGGCTCGTTGCCGTGATCGGGATCGCGACCTGCAGTATCGCCCGCGCCGACACCGCCCTCTGGCGGATCGGCTCGCCCGACAATGCCAACACAGAGTTCTCGACCGCCGCTCCGCCGTCCGGCTCCGCGCCTGCGACCTTCACCGTCCCCGTGGCATCGTCTCAATTTCCGAACGGGTTTAACAATGGCACCGACATCCACATCCGCTATACCCTGTCGGCCGTGCCGCAGTACGGCGTAATGTTCAAGGTGAAGATCATCGAAGGCGCGCCGTATAGCTGGCCCAGCGCCTGGGTACCGGGCGGCAACACGTTCGTGCCGGAACTCAGCGTCTGGTCCAATGCGGATCTGGCCGGGATCGTGCAGGCGATCGGGGCCGATCCGCCCAACTGGAACAGCTCGTATTGGAACCCGTGGGCTAAGACATATGAGGTCTATATCCCCAGGGAAATGCTGATTGCCGGCACGAACGATCTGCGAATCCAGAGCTTGGGCCATCCTTACTCGGGCTACGCCAATCAGACCTATCTCTACGGCTGCTGGGACTATCTCGAACTCGACTCCCTCGCCAGCCCGTCCGCCGAGCCTGTGAACGGCAAGGTGAGCTACATGGGCGCCGAGTTCAGCAACAACGGCTTTGCCATCGACGACGCGCTGCTGCAGGAGTTCCCCTATATGGTCAAGTGGCTCGGCATCGCCTACAGCGGCAATCCGTTCCGGCTTGGATACTTCCAGGACGTCTCCGGGAGCCAGCCGGACCGGCTGGAGATGGCCCAGATGGTCAAGGCATACAACATGACCGGCATCATGGACGGGCTGAACTGCCGGGGGCGTCTCAACAGCGACGGCTCCTTCCCGTCGGCGGACCAATCCTATATCACCTCCCTCTTTAATAATTACGCCGGCCTGTTCCAGTACTACGAGCTTTGCAACGAACCGTGCGAGCCATTCACCAACGCGGATTATAACTACACGCTCGATGTGGCGCGGATCGCGAATGGCATCCGAGGCAATAACGCGTCGAGTCAGGCCGATTACGTCAAGATCGCCGAGCCGGGATGGGCCTACGGCGGCGGGTCCGGCAATCCGACAAACTGGGACCAGACGATCGCCAACCGGCAAGCCTTCCAGCCTTATACACAGGCAACCAACGGGCATGCCTACGGGATGTCTTACACGCAGACGAGCGGCAACTTCCTGGAGGATCTGGCATCCTACGCTCCGATCACGGACGGCTGGGGACGGGACATGATCAACACGGAGTTCGGCTGTCACGACGCCGACAACGATTTCAACAACCTGGGCGAGCAGCAGCTTGAATCGGGCCTCTTCGACCGCATCGTCCGAGCGCATCTGGCGTTCTGCGATTATGCCTGCAACTACGCGACCACAGGCGACGATGCGACGCTTTCGCTGTTCGCAAACGGCTATTCGTCGACCTGGCCGGCCACGCCCTCAAGCCTTGCGGCCTATGTCACGCCGAACAACACGCAGACCGGCGCGGCCGAGGACACGCGCCTCAAAATCTTCCGGCGCAATGCGCTGGCCTACTGCACTCACGGCGCGCCCCTGCCCTATACATTCACCAACTCCGGCCTGGTGGCGAACCAGTTGGTCTACTTCCGCGCCGTGAATACGGCGGGCATGGGGCAGCTTCCCGCCAGTCACGCCACGTCGAGCAAGATCCTGCTAAATTTCGTCAACTTCGACACGCAGAACGCCCACACGATCGGGGTGCAGGTGACCCTGCCGTCGTCGGGCGTCTACTGGGGGGAGCGGTTCGGGCCCGGAACGACCTACGCGTCCTCCGAATCACAGGTCCAGTTCACGGCGAACCCGACAGTCACGATCTCAGAAACGGTTCCGGCAGGCGATTCCGTGCAGTACATCCTCGACAATTCGCCGTCCTACGTCGTCAACCCCGGATTCGAGGCGGGCATCGGGTGCAATCCGCTCGGTTGGTATACCAACCAGGGCGATAACTCTTCGTCTGGCGTCTGCTATGTCGAGGGCGGCGGACGCTCTGGCAACCGGCTCACCTTCTGGGCTCCGTACTCCTACAGCGCCAAGGCGCTGCAACTCGTGACTGGCATCCCGAACGGCACATACACACTGACCACCTGGGTAAAGGGCAGCGGCGGCCAGAGCGCCTGCACGCTCTCAGCTTCGAATTTCGGTGGATCGACGATGTCGCTCGACCTGCGTTCGTCCATGAACGCGAGCGGCTGGACCAAGGTCTCGATCCCGAACGTCGCCGTGACGAACCATCAGTGTACGATCACGTTCTCAGCCACCGACGGCGGCAACGACTGGGTCAGCTTCGACGATGTCGATCTGAAGGCCGGTGTGGTTCCGAACGGGACGTACACGATGACGCCGCAGAACGCGACCGGCTCGCGGGTCGACGCGGCGGCATTCGGCACCTCGCCCGGGACGACCGTCGACATCTGGACCGCCAATGGCGGCCAGAACCAGCAATGGATCTTCACGTACGAGGGCAATGGATACTACAAGATCCAGCCCGCATACGACACGGCGCTGGCACTGGGGGTTGTCGGAAACAGCTCCGCCAACGGCACGGCGGTGGACCTGCTGACGGATAACGGGGCGTCCGGCGAGCTCTGGCTGTTGACCCCGGTCATCGGCGGCTACACACTTGCGCCGCAGTGCGCGACCGGATCGACCCTGAACGTCACCGGGCCGAGCTCGGCAGACGGCACTCCGATGCAGATCTGGCAGGCCACCGGCGGAAGCAACACGATCTTTGCCCTCGGAACGCCTTAGCCCAAATCCCTGGCGCGTCTACAGCAGGCGAGCATGCCTCAGGGGGCCTCTTCACCTTGGAGGTCTCCAGCGCTTTTGCGCTGGAGAACCCGCATGCAACTTTTCCTACCCCCTGTACAGCAGGTCGCCTTCCTGATCTGAGCCAGATCGGGTTGATCCTGATCCAATTGATCCAATCCCCAAAATTTGGACCGCTGGCAGAGTTAGCTATCTTTATACATGGCAGCTTGCCCGGTGGAGGAAGTGGAGGAGGCCGTGCGGATCGCCATCAGGGAGCCGTACTCGAGGCCGGAGGCGATCGCCGCCGCCGTCAAGGTCTACCGGAAGGGCAGCGCGGAGTCGAAGGAGGAGCGCAACATAAGCGGGGAATTGAAGAGCGTTGACATGGCCTTGGCTCAGCTGAAAACGGAGGAGGCCGCCGCCATTCAGGCCCAGATCGCCGGCATCCGGGCCGGCGCGTCGGCCGACGCGTACGCCGGTGTCTTCGCTGACATTGCCGCCCGGCGGCAGGAACTGGAGGAGCGGTGGGAAGTCCTGTCGAAGGCAATCCGGCGCTACGATGAGGACGGGGCGTCCTCCAATTTCCCTCCGGTCGATGACGCCCTTATCCGGCAGGCACTGAAGGATGCCAACGAAGCCCTGTCGGGCGTCGGGACGCTGGCGGCTGACAGCTGCTCCCTCGTCGGAATGCTCGTCCAGAAGGTCATTCCAAACCGTGAGGGAACTGACGTGTATTTCGTACCAGGAGCCTTTGTCGCTTCCGAGGAAAACTGCAGCCGGTTAACCTTTCAAACTACTTGCATTGTTTGTAGAATTAGATTCGGCAGCCATGCCTTTGTCCGGGTTCATTAATGAATCCGGACTTCATTATCGAAGACTATACTCAAAACCCTCCAATCTTCCCTTGCAGATCAATACCCTCAGAACTTCTGACCGGGAACAGGGGCAACGAAATACCGCCATGAAGTAGAGCGCGGAGAACCGTGTCCATGGTTCAGGTCCGCGTGATGCCACGTTAAGAGTGATGATCTTTAGATACGAGTGACGAACGTGGCTGCGGAGAGACGGTCGGCAATGATTAGAATATCCTTAAATAATCTTTAGTCTGTAACCAAGCCAGCTCGCTACGACTACATTTTAAATGACTGCCTCTTAGGAAAACATCCTGGATCCTCGCGGGATCATTGACATATCTTAGTGCTTGTATGCTAATATAACGACTGCATCCTCTTAAGCGGACGAACGCAGTTCGTGCTCCGCTTAAGAACGCTTTAACCGATTCGCTGCCCTAACCCGCAGCGCGCCCGTCGCTGGAAGTCATCGATCGACCATCGGGGTAATTGCCCTCATACATCAGGGCAGACACCCTGATACGCCGCGTTCTACCCGGAAACACCTCTATGCCGCTTCTCACATTCGTGTCAGCCCGTGCCTTAAGCTTGCTTGCCAGGGCGCAGCGCATGGCAATTCTCGCTCTGATCCTCTTCATCCTGGGCGCTTTCGGCGTGCAGAGCGCTCGTGCGCAGACGCTATCCGCACCCGGCAACGTGAATGCGGCAGGAACAACCGGGTCGGTCACAGTGACCTGGACAGCCGTCTCAGGCGCGGCGAGCTATAAGATCTACCGCTCTACGACCAGTGGAGGTGAGGGGACGACGCCCTATGCGACCGGGGTCACCGGAACATCCTACACCGACAGCTCCGTCACCGACGGCAATCGCTACAACTACACCGTGACCGCCGTGGGCAGCGCCGGCAATGAAAGCGCTCAGTCCAATGAAGGCTGGGCCTTTGCTCTCGATGCTCCTGGCGCGCCTTCGACGGTCGTAGGCAGCCAGGCCGTAACGCTGCTCTGGGGATGGGTGAACCCAGGCTTCTCCTATCGCATCTATCGCGGCACATCTCCCGGTGCGGAAGTCCCCATCGTTACGACGAACGGGGTGAACTACACCGACATGGGGCTGACGAACGGCACCACCTACTACTATAAGATCACGGCAGTGGTCGATCCATACTCGGAGAGCGCGCCGTCTCCCGAAATCTCGGTCACACCTCATCCGCCGTTGACTTCGCCGTCGCTTACGGCCGTTCCAAGCTCCTCGACTGTTTCCCTGGCCTGGTCGGCTGTCCCGAGCGCGATGGGATACAACGTCAAGCGGGCCACTCAGACGGGCGGCTGGTACACCACGCTGACCACGACAGGGACGGGGACGACCTACACGGACACGCCGCCGACGGGAGATACCTACTACTACGTGGTCAGCGCCGTGAACGGCTCGACGGAGGGACCGGATTCGAACGAGGCGGCGGCAAGCACGGGCAACGTGAACAGCCTGGCGGACATCGCCGACTCATTCGTGCAGAGCGACACGCCGGATACGAACTATGGGAACTGGGGCGTCATGTATGCGATGAACGCTCCCTGGTCCACGCGTAATCTCTACGTCACGTTTGACTTGACGGCAGCCGGCGGAGCGATCTCGAACGCATCCTTACAGCTGTATAAGATGTCGGGACCTTCGGATACGGAGAAGGTCTATGGCGTTTCGCCGAGCAGCTGGACGGAGAGCGGGATCACCTGGAACAACGCGCCGGGCCTGACAGGCACTCCTATTGCAACGACGTCAACGTCGTCCACGGGGCAGTACTACAGCTATGACGTCACGTCATATATGCAGGCGCAGCAGGCGGCGGGGGCGACCTCGGTGTCGTTCGGCGTCACGGGGAACGCCACCACCTTCGATATCGTCTCTACGCGTGAGAACCATTGGGTTATTCCGCTGCTTAAGGTGACTGTGGGAGCGCCCGTGGCTCCGCAGAACCTGACGGCGACGGGCGGATCGGGTCAGGTGCAGCTTTCGTGGAATGCTGTTCCGGGCGCGACTGGCTATAACCTGTACAGAGGGATAGGGGACGGAAGCATTCCCACGAGCTATCAGACGGGGTTAACAGGGACGAGCTATACGGACACGAGCGTCACCAGTGGTACGACCTATACCTATCTGGTCAAGGCAGTGAGCGCCAACGGTGAAGGGGCGGCTTCCAACACGGTGAGCACGATCACCACGCCGACTGCTCCGACAGGGTTAACGGCAACGAGTGGCCAACCGAAGAGTGTTCCGCTGACGTGGAATAGAACGACGGGAGCGATTGGCTATAACGTTTACCGGGGAACCAGCAGCGGGGCGGAAGCCGCTACGCCCGTTCAAATAGGACTGTCAACGCCTGCCTATACGGACACTGGTCTTGCCGACGGAGCGACCTATTACTACAAAGTAACGGCAACGAATGTCGCAGGTGAAAGTCCAAAATCGGCGGAAGTATCGGCTACGACGGATGCCACCCCAACCACCGCAACAGCAGCCTCGGCATCTCCCAGTCCCGCTACAGGCACGACGACTGCGCTTTCTGTTTTGGGTGCGGACGACGGTGGCGAGGCGAGCCTGACCTACACCTGGGCCGTCACGGCATCGAATCAGGTGCCGGTCACCTTCTCCCAGAACGGCACGAACGCCGCCAAGAACACGACCGTCACTTTCGCGGCCCCTGGCAGCTACACCTTTACCGTCACGGTCTCCGACGCCTACGGTCTGACGACTACGAGCAACGTCACCGTGACCGTCGCGCAGACGCTTACGTCGATTGCCGTCCAGCCTGCCACACTGGAACTTGGCGTCGGCGGCAGCTACACGTTCAGCGCGACGGCCCTGGACCAGTTCAGTGACGTCATGGCGCTTCAACCCGTCTTCACGTGGTCGCTCGACACCGGTAGCGTGGGGGAGATTTCCACCAGCGGTGCGTTCAGCGCGGACGCCACGCCCGGTACGGCCACCGTGCGCGCCACGAGCGGGGCCGTGAGCGGAACGGCGCAGGTCACCGTCGAAGCCAGCAGCGGCATCAGCCTGACGGCCGTTGCTCAGAACCGGTCGGCAGCGCTCTCGTGGAACCTGGTCGAAGGGGCCAACCTTTACAACGTTAAGCGCAGTCTCACGCCGGGCGGACCCTATACCACCGTGACGACGCTGTGGTATCCCTGGGAAGGCGCTTATACCGACACCGGGCTCGACGACGGCGTCACATATTACTATGTGGTCACGTCGCTGACGGAGTACGGAGGCGACGAGAGCGCTCCCTCCAATGAAGCGTCGGCCACGCCCTTCCTGGGAGCGGCGACCGGCCTGACCGCCGTGCCCGGCGATCGCGCGGTCTATCTCTCCTGGACCCCGGCCGCAGGCGTCAATAACGTAGCCGTGCTCCGCTCGACGACGAACGGCGGCCCGTACGAAGAGATCGGTGTCTCCGCGGCGTCCGAGGAAGATCCGAGCGGTACACATTACACCGACACCTCCGTGGAGAACGGCGTCACGTACTACTATGTCGTCGAATCCCTGGACACCACGACTTACGATTTCAGCGCGCCGTCCAACCAGGCGTCGGCTACGCCTTCGGCTCCGTCCTCCGCCACGATCAACTGCGGCGACACGTTGACGGGCTCTCTGGACGCGAGCGACCCTTACGCCTACTGGTCTGGCCAGGGAGACGGGTTCTCCTATGCCTACGACTACGTCTTCACCGGCGTGCCCGGCCATGTCGTGACGTTCAATCTCTCGTCGACGGATATTTCGACGATGCGGATGGACCTCATCGGTCCTGGCGGCCAGTTCCTGAAGGTCGCGATCGATAACCCGGCACAGCTTTCCTACTGGGTGCAGGCGGCCGGGCAGTATACGATCGAGGTCAGCTCCTGGGACTATGAAAATGTCGACACGGGGTCGTTCTCGATCAGCATGGATTGCGCCGATGCGGCCGCGCCGACTGTGGTCAATGCTTCATCCGCCTATCCCAATCCCGTGACGGGAACAACCACGAACCTTTCCGTCCTCGGCTCCTCGAACGGGAGCGACAACGGTTTGACATATACCTGGTCGGCGACCGGTCCTGCGGCGGTGACGTATTCCGGCAACGGCACGAACAGCGCCAAGAACACGACCGCGACCTTCACAGTGGCCGGGACATACGTCTTCACGGTCGCCATCGCGGACGCGCTCGGCGAGACTACCAACAGCAGCGTGACCGTGGCGGTCGATCCCACGCTGACTTCTCTCTCGCTCACGCCAGCCTCGGCGGCTGTCAGTCCGCTCGGCGTGCAGCCATTCACGGCGGTGGCGAACGATCAGTTCGGCGACGCGCTGTCTTCACAGCCGGACATCACGTGGTCGATTGACAGTGGCGGCGTGGGCACGATCGACTCGTCGGGCAATTACACGGCCCCGTCCAGTGCGGGATCGGCGACGGTGCGGGCGACATCCGGTACCCTCAGCGCGGCGGCATCCGTTTCCGTTACCGGCGCGGCGGATCCGGCGACGACTGCCGTCTACCGGATCAATTGCGGCGGAGGCGATGTTAGCCCGTTCGTCGCGGATGAGTTCTTCTCATCCGGCAGCTACGCATCGTCGTCGGCGGCTACGATCGATACCTCGCATGTCAGCTCGCCCGCCCCCCAGGCGGTTTACCAGTCCTGTCGCCTTGGCTACAGCTACTATGGCGGTCTGACCTACACGCTGCCATACCTTACGCCGGGAGCCGGCTATACCGTGCGGCTTCACTTTGCGGAGACTTTCGACGATTCGCCACCGTTCAACATCCTCCTGAACGGAGCGATCGTGGCCCCCGCCTTCGATATCGCCGATGCGGCAGGCGGCTATAACTCGGCCGTCGTCCGGACATTCAACACAGTGGCCGATCCGGTGACGGGGAATATCGAAGTGGCTCTTCAGCCGCTTGACGGTACCGCCGAGATCAGCGGCATCGAAGTCTTCGCCGGAGGCAGCGTCGCCGACGCGCCGCCGAACCTCAGCGCCATTGCCGGCAACTCGCAGGTGACCCTCGTGTGGTCTCCGGTCGCCGGGGCTGCATCCTACACCGTCTACCGGGGAACGACCGCCGGGGGAGAGGCGGCGACGCCGTATGCATCCGGCGTGACCGGGACTTCCTTCGTCGACTCCTCCGTAACGAATGGACAGACGTATTACTATGTAGTGACGGCCGTGAACTCCTACGGCGAGAGCCCCAGGTCCAGCGAGGCGAGCGCGACGCCTGCGGCGACCGGCGGGATCGCCTACAAGATCAACTGCGGCGGCGGCGCGGTGGGAGATTTCAGCGCGGACGAGTTCTCGACCGGAGGCGTGACACGGAGCACGACCGATATGATCGACATGAGCGGCGTCGGGAGCCCCGCTCCTCAGGGCGTCTACCAGAGCCAGCGTGGGGGCAGCTTCTCCTACCAGTTGCCGGGGCTCACACCGGGTGGCGCTTACACCGTGCGCCTGCACTTCGCAGATATCGACAACGCACCGACAACATCGTCGGTAACCATCAATGGAGTGCAAGTCCTCAGCGGCTTCAGTCCCTACAACGCCACCGGAAACCTCGATATCGCCATTGTCCAGCAGTTCAGCACGACTGCCGACGCATCGGGGGCAATCGCTATCGTCTTCACAGGAGTTGGCTACAACAGTGCCGGATGTAACGGCATCGAGGTGATTTCGGGGCAGTCCGCTCCGAACGCCCCGACTGGCCTGAGCGCCACGCCGGATAACGGCAAAGTGACGCTTTCCTGGAGCTCCGCCATCGGAGCATCATCGTATAATGTCTATCGGGGTACGACGGCGGGCGGCGAGGCGGCGACACCTCTCGCGACGGGCGTTTCGATCCCCTACGCGGACACTTCGGTGACGAACGGGACAGCCTATTTCTACAAGGTCACTGCCGTCGATGCGGCTGGTGAGAGTACTCCGTCGAACGAGGCAAGCGCCACGCCGCTGGGCAATATCCTCCCGGCCGTCTACCGGATCAACTGCGGCGGGGACGCGGTCTATCCCTACGCGGCGGATTCCTACTTCGACAGCGGGTCGGAGAGTACGGACTACTCGTTCCTGCCGGTGGACCTGAGCCGGGCGTTCGATCCCGCGCCGCCGGCCGTGTACACCACGTGCCGCAACGCGGCGTCGCCTCTCACGTACACATTCCCGGGCCTCACACCGGGCGCTCAGTACACGGTCCGTCTGCATTTCCGGGATTTCCTCTCAGGCGGAGCGGGAGAGAACGTCTTTGGCGTCGCGATCAACGGGACGCAGGTGCTCTCCAACTTCGACGTGATGCAGGCGGCTTCGGCCGGCCAGGTCGTCATAGAGCCATTCAGTGCGACGGCGGATGGTTCCGGCAACATCGCGGTCCGCTTCACACCGGTGACCAACGACGCCTTCGTCAACGCAATTGACATCCTGAGTGGCTCGTCGGCTCCCGGGGCTCCTCTGAGCCTGCATGCCACAGCGGGAGACGGTCAGGTCACCCTGACCTGGAATGCGGTGCCCGGGGCGTCTTCGTACAATGTGTACCGTGCCACGACGCCGGAGGGGGAGGGCGGTACGCCCTACGCGACCGGGCAGGCATCGCCTACGTTCACGGACACGAACGTGACTGACGGGGGCGTGTATTACTACGTCGTCACGGCGGTGAACGTCTCCGGGGAGAGCAGCGTATCAAACGAGGCGAGCGCGATGCCCAGCACCGCCGGTTCCAACGCGTTGTACCGGATCAACTCGGGCGGTTCCATGGTGGGCTGGTTCCAGGCGGATGAGTATTCCGATGGGGGCAGCGCGATCCCGGTGACCTCGGATACGGTGGACACGTCTCACGTGGCTAATCCGGCCCCGATGGGCGTGTACCAGTCCGGCCGCAGCACACTGGACGGCTCTGGCCTGTACCAGGATGGCCCGTTCAACTACGTGTTCCCGAACTTGACGCCGGGAGCGCCCTACACGGTGCGTCTGCACTTCGCGGACCTGCAGGATGATGGCGCGTTCAACGTGCTGATCAACAACACGGCTGTTCTGACGAACTTCGATATCTACCAGGCTGCTGGTGGCGCGGATATCGCACTTGTGAAGGAGTTTAACGCGACGGCGAAGTCGAATGGGCTGCTCGTGGTGACGGTGCAGACATCATCCGGCTACGAGGCGCACGTGAACGGAATTGAGATCGTGTCCGGCACGACGGCGGGGGCTGCTCCATCTGCCGTGACGACACTGACAGTTTCTCCCGGCAACGCCATGGTAAACCTATCCTGGATAGCTCAGGGCGGGGCTGTCGCGACGAGCTATAACGTGTATCGGAGTACCACGAGTGGGCAGGAGGGCGGTGTGCCGTTTGTTAAGAATATCCGCGGGACTTCGTTCACGGATACAAACGTGACGAACGGTGTAACGTACTATTATATTGTTACAGGAGTGAATACCGCTGGCGAGAGCACCTCTTCGAATGAAGCCAGCGGAACTCCTGAGCCACCGTCTACAGCTCCCATTGCTCTCACGGCCACTGCGAATGATGGATACGTCGATCTGAACTGGAGTGGTAGTGACGACTATACCCTTGGCTGGAATATCAAACGTTCTCCGACTGCTGGTGGGCCGTATACGCTCATCGATACTGTCAACTTGTTTGGTGTTTCATCTGTCGGTACCAGCTACAACTATACAGATATAAATGTGGCAGACGGCAATACGTATTATTATGTCGTTTCTGGATCTAGTGTTGGCGGCGAAGGTTCGAACTCGAATGAAGCATCTGCTGCGCCCATGTTGATGCCTCCTCATGCTCCTACGCATGCTCGTGCCACGGGGGCGAATAATACCGTGATTCTCGGATGGTATGGAGTACCTGGCGCTACTAGCTACAGTGTATTACGTGCCGATAGTTCAGGTGGTCCATATACCGTCGTAGCGAATTGTTCGCCTTCAACTGACATTTTGGTCCGGTACACGGATGCATCCGTAGCGAGTGGGCACACTTATTATTATGTCGTTACGGCTACCAATTCTGCTGGCACAAGTCAATATTCCAATGAAGCATCTGGAGGCGCGGCTATTCCGATACTCACTGCCAGTCAGGCTGCTCAGATAGCAACTACGTTCTGTCAATCAATTAGCGCACCGATAATGAGCTTAAGCACAACCGCAACCTACCCTGCTCCTGCACAGATTGATGATTTGCTTAACTCGTATTATCAACCACGTTGGCTTGTTCAATTCGGAAATCCCGCACAAATCGAGGTTGAGGTGGTCGATGGGACTGGAGCGGTTGACTCTTATGTTAATGATAATCTAATCGCTCAAATGAGTACTGATGCAAGCTCGCCTGGTACGCCGATATCGCAAAATACCGCTTTGGGTATCGCTGCCTCCGCGTTACAGGCTTCTGGACAGACCGATGAACTTGATACGCCTGTGTCACTGTTGGAACAGTCAGTTGATCCTCCTACTGAAGCTGGGCAGAGATGGATCGTGTCATATCCGCGCATGTATAATGACGTTCCTTACATTTACGACACGGCGCAGCTCGATATGATTGCAGATACAGGAGCTATTGTCTCGATGTCGCTGAACTATTCGTGTGCACCTCCGTCATCGATGAGTGTTAACGTGAGTAGTAGTACGGCCTCTCAGATTGCCGCTGCTGTCTTACCTGGAACGGCATTTCAGGGAGCAACACTGGCTCAGACTAAACAAGAAGTCGTACTGCCTAACAAATTCTGGCAAACGGCTCATGATGATACTCCACTCGCTGGCCCATCATTCCTTGCGTGGATATGCGATTATCGAATTGTTGATACAAATGGGGTTACCAGCGATTTGCTAGTCTTCGTCAACTGCGGTGACGGCTCAATAATTGGAGGTGAGGTAGAGTCATCCGCAGCCGCCCGCAGATTGATTCCCGCTGGATCTCACCAGAGCAAACTGCAAAAAGTTCAAAATCACAGCAACACTCTCAAATTTGGAAAATTACGTTCGAGTCAGAAGCCGACAAAAAAGAGGCATGCCGCAGGGAGTTCAAAACATCATGGGAAGTAGCTTAAGGATATCTAAAGTCTCATCGATATGTATTGTGTTGGTGCTGCTAATCTGCCAGATTAGGCATGTTGCGGCGCAAGGGAATACCAATAACTCCCTTTCGATAGATATGCGGCCTGGTCAGTCAAGAATTGCATCCAATGTTGGTATTGCTAAATCCGCACTAAGTCCAAAGACAGTAGATTTGACAACTCCGGGTAATTATTTTAGCGGTACGGATAACGATTGGATACTCAAAATCTGGGTACCACAGCCGACCAATGGAGTCACTCTGGCGGATGCTACTGTATATTTAATCGGTCAAGATTACCAGGGTAATCCGATTAACCAGGCGTTAATATCGTTACCGGGTGGTGGTCCGTTTACCTCATGGACAACTGAGGTGATATTCGATTCTTCTCACTTTGCCGCAACTGAACCACTAACCCTACGTATAATTGGGCATTCATCTCAGGGCGTGGAGGGACGCTACGATCGAACATTTCCGAGCAAAAATTTAGCTTTGGTTTATCACGAGCAGTATCAATTTACCAGCAAGGAAAGGACCCATTTTGGTTCTGGTGACAATTTGGTAAATTTTATCGCTGACTGTTGTGGTATGGATAACTACAAACCGCGTACTATCGGTGATAATAATCCCTGGACAGGTGCTCAGATAGCAAGTGCGTTAAAATTCTACAATATATTCTTCGAATTTGCACATGGGAACGATGATCACTTCGAGGATAGTAAAGGTACTGATGCAGGGTCGATTACGTTTATTAGTGCTAAGAACTATCCAAACGTTACTGACAACGTTAATGCAAAAGGATTAGACAACCCACCGTACGAGTTGGTCAACGCTGATAGCTGCTGGAGTTGTGGAACTTTAGACCAAACTGTGCCGCAGTATAGCAAGGTTGGGGCCGCAGCATTTGGGGTTGGACGAAGTGATGATCAAGCGTTTTGGGGATGGGGAGTTCTTGACACGACCACCTATTTCAATGTAGACTGGGTGCAACGAGCTTGGCGATATTTGGCTGCTGGATACAATTTGGGGGCGGCTACCGATATGGCAACTAAAGGTGGTCATCCTCGTGGCGGAGGTGAGCCTTGGGATTCGCCTACTTGGATGAAGCCCATTAATCCAATTCGTTATGGAGACTTGAGGACTAGATTGCACGGAGTTTATACGGATAATGATACCGAACAAACGCTGCCAGCAGGTAATCAGATAACTGATTGGTGGCGCGTTATCAGCAGCTCTGCAATGTAACATCAATAGAATGCAACGTCAATCCTTGGTTTTTAGTAGCGCTTTGCTATTATGTTTTTTGCTTCTTATAGCCGTTTTTGCTTTGATATATTGGTCGCTAAAACCACCCACTTTTTATCAAAGTCTAAAAAAAGCTAATATGATTACTGTGCAAGGCTTATATCCAGAGCAGGGCACGCATAAGGAATATTTTCTATCACCTCATACAAATTCTTATCAGTTTGCATTGCTGATGCATCTTACAGGGCAACATTCCGTTAGGATTGATGATGGGAAGTCGCCATTTTGCGTGCTGACCGTTTATTATGGTCTGCAACCTGGAGTGTCCGATTCATATGCATGGACCCATTGTCACCACCCAATTAATTCTGAGTTTATTCTGAAAACAGGGGAAATTGGATCGCCTGGTAAGTGGTATATGGCTCCTCCGGAACTGGTCAATTGGTTTCGCAGTCAATTTGAAGTGCAGAATTCAACTAAATCCCAACTAATACAGAAAAAACGGTCAAACGTAATACTAGTGCCTATTCACGTGAGGTGAATACTGAAGGGCCATCAGGTATTTAGACGGCTTCGATATCGATGTCGATATACGCCTTCACGGCCCTCCAGTTCCAGGCCAACCGGCTGCTGCCATTTGACGGCCATACCGCTATCAGAACGCCTGCGGTATAGACCACGAACGTGCATGTCGGCGACGACGCATTTACGTTTGCCCGCCTGTTCGTAAGGTGCTTACGCGCTATGTGACTGACATTCATCGACTGCCCCCTGAATGAGTTCGTCCGATCTTCCAGCAGATCATCCATGCCGGTTGCTGTGTCGATAGCGCTGAACTTCTCCTCGTCGCACCGTGTCGGTAAGATAATCCACCTGTTTTGCTTGTCGCCCGTCATGAAGGCTCGTCCACACCCGCTTCGAGCAGCGCACCCAGCGCAATCTGCTCCTCATCGGTTAAGAAAGGGATGGGCAGCTCTGTGTTGTCGAATTGGTAGTCCGGTTCGAGAGCCTCAAACGGCGTCAGTCCCAGCCGGTGTCGCGCGAAGCCGATCTGAACGAGCGCTTCCGCAACCCAGTAGCGTTCGTATGGAGACATGGCCTCCGCTCGAAGCTCCGCAAAATCCCGCCCAAAGCGGCGCGCGAAGCCGCGAACGGCCCGGTCAATACCGGCCGTCGTGACCAGGAGGTGGAAGTATCGCTTGTGGTTCGTTAGTTTTCGCGCTGCCGAAATTACCGCCATGAGCTCTGTCCCGTGCGGCTTGCGATATCCCTGAGCAGGTCGTCCACACCCAATGCTACCGCCTCGGCGTCGGATGCAGTCGCGGCGATTGCGGTGGCGGCCCGGCAGATGGAAGCGAGCTCGAGAGGTTTCAACTGGGAAGCCTCAAGCCGTTTGAGGCCCTCGCCGGCTTTCGTCAACAAGGCGATGGCTACATTGCCGGCTGCCGCGCTCAGCTTCTTCTGACGGTCGAAGTAAGCGGCAAGATCGTTCCAGTACGCCTGGCTCGCCGACTCCTCCCGTTCGTCGCGGAACTTGCGCTCCAGGTAAGCGTCGTAGGCTTCCGCCCGCCGCTTCCATTCATGCCGCTGCGACCACTCAGTGAACCGGCCTGTTGCCCTTTTGTTGCTCTTCTGCTGCCCTGTGACGATCCGGTAGGCGTGATCGATGGAGCGCTCCGAGTGGAGGTCTCGGTACGCCACGAATGCGCAGTACGCCTGCGCACTCTCATCCGCGCGCTGATCCCATAAGTCGCGCTCGTCGCTCAGCCTCGTGCCGTTCATAGTCTAAAGCAGCCTTCTTCGCCTCCGCCCGTCGCTCCTTCGGCGGCAGCGTCAGGTATTCCGCCAGCACCTGTGGACGCCTCTCCGCCACCATGCGCTCCCGCTCCGCTTTTGCTTCCGTCCAGGGCACATTCCCATGATGTAGCCGCAGTTTCGGGGGAGGGGACTTCAGCAGCCGGTCGTTCCGCTCGGCCGTCCTCACCCGTTCCTGAGGAGACTGCCTTTCGTACCGGGTGATGATCTCGGCGCGGAAGCAGGCTTCAATCCCCGCCAGGATTTGGGCTTCCAGTCGATCGAGCTCTTCATCGGACAGGGTGGCCAGTTCGTGCTGGACGCTCTCGTCGTGGGCCTTCCTGCGGTGTTCCAGCTCCTCTCGCCTCCGCATGGTCAGCATCGTTCGCGCCGTGACGGAAACGCGCATCAGCAATTACTCCTGCATCAGCGATCATTCTGGTATCAGCAGTCACTCCGGCAGGATCGTTCGACGCCGTAGACCTTTTCGAGGTCCGCGAGGAACTTGGTGGGAAACGGCGGCAGTGGAGCGTCTTCATGTTTCCAGACGGCATCGACAAAGCGCCGGATCTGTGCGGTTCGGCTGTCTTCGTCCTGCTGCCGGCCCCGAGCAACTCGTCTCTGACTGAGCAGTGTCCGTGCCGCTGTCACAGCGCGCATGATGGCGGTTCCCCTCACTGGAAGGATTGGAGCGAGCAGGTCGGACTTGCGCCGCCTCCTCCCGGCTGGTCGCCGGGCGCGCCACTCTCAGCGCCTTGCTCGCGTAGTGTGACGCCCGGTGAAGGTGCGTCAGTCGAAACTCGCGGTTTTCCGAGGTACATTCCAGCCCCGCGCCGATCGATCTCGGAGAAGGATAGGGTAGGGACCGTCAGCCGTTCACGGCTTGAGGGATCGAGGAAGTAGACGTAACGAAGCTGAAAACCCGGCACGTACTTTGCCCCAGCGTCCAGGTACGGCTTGAGTGATGCCGCGCCCGTGTTCAGGATATGGTTCCCTTTCGTCAAAGTCGCCGTGCAGATGCGCCGCTGCACTTCCGCCTTGACCCTTGCTCCCCCCTTCGCCCCCTGCGCGTTTACTGTGAGGTCGGAGAAGCGATAGCCATCGGGCAGTTCCAGGATGCTCTTATTCTCCTTTATGCTCGTCAGCACGAACCCGGAGGCCCGGTAAATGGTGCCATCCCCACACTGCGCCCCATCTGCAAAGGAGACCACCCACTTCAGGTGGGGAGCGTGCTTACGCAGCATCCGCATCGCAATGGAAATCGCCCGGCTCTCGCTGTTGCGGGGTAGCGCCTCACTGAAGGCCATGCGATTCAGCTCGATGAACTCGTTCCATCCGGTGCCTTCAACGAGACCTTGGAGCTTTCGCTTGTCCAGGCTGGGCCCGAACTGCATCGCGCCTTCGAGCTTGCCTCCGAGGAAGACGCCGATGTGAAGTTGGGAGTTGTTGACGACCTTGCCGCTGTAATGAACCCGGCGCACCACGGCGTTCCCTTCCGCCGCGCTGATGGGGCGCAACACGATGTCCTTGGCCGTCCCCATGTCAGCCACCCTCCCGCGCCACGAAGGCCGTACAGACGCGGTGCAGGGCATTCCCGTTGCCGTTCTCGTTCGCGCTGTCCGTGAATGATCCCTGTCCCT
>Ga0134126_10002158_pt1 | contig 24912 bp, 17 predicted proteins | sample KB31752_FD_96881 | JGI IMG/M metagenome (GOLD analysis project Ga0134126, IMG submission 96881) | Terrestrial soil microbial communities with excess Nitrogen fertilizer from Kellogg Biological Station, Michigan, USA - KB3-175-2 | ecosystem: Environmental > Terrestrial > Soil > Unclassified ... | reverse complement strand
GCTCTGGCGTCAGAGCGGCGCCGGGCGCATGGAGGTTTCAACATTCGTAACAATCGAAACCATCCAGGGCGGCGTGGCTAAGCAGAATCACCCGCGTCCACTATGCCATGCGACTGTCAGTCCCCGAAGCGGAGCTGCGTTGCCACGCCTTTCGCCCCGCCTCCAGATTCGGCTTACTCTATTTGAGATCGGCATCCTGCTGCTGCTTGGTAATCAGCCACTGGATGATGTGATAGTGAGGCTCTTCGACTCCGGGGTGCCCTGGGTTGTAACTGAAATCGGTATGGTTGATCTTCAGATCGCCGAGCTTGCTGCCCACATCTTCAAAATTCTTGTGGGCATCAAGATCCTTCAATGGCACCATGTAGGTGACGTTGACCAAATGTCCCTTCTTGTCATAGCCCAGAAACGGCCCGACGGGCAGCGTGGATGGATCGACGTACAGCACGCCGAGCCCTGGTAGATACTCCGGCAGCTTGACGAGCGTACTGACCTTCTTGAAATTGGCAGGCGGTTGGGAATGGATATCCGCCGCTACCGCGACTCCTGTGACGGCCGCTAGACAGAGGGTAACGATTCCGGCCACAAGAGAGAGATAAACGCGCTTCATGATATTTCCTTTCGTTGTAGAAGAACATACTGGCGATAGCCTCTTGGCGCATGCAGTCCGCACATCTCAGGGTGCGCTGCCCCCCTTCAAGAACCGACCGCCGGCATTCCGGGAACAACACCTTAAACGGATGGCCGCCATCCGCAGTATTAGCTGCCTAATTGCTACTTGTCGGGCCAAGCTGTGGGGGTCGCGACCAGTGTGTACAGTTTGAGTCCATGGCCTTCGTTCCGCTATCGGGTTTCTGTGACACTTGCTGTCAGGTTTCTTGGACAGCTTCAATACGGTCGCGCGTACCACCAATACAGTGGCGCGCCACGTCGATCGTCAGCAACGATTTTTGGCGCTTGGTGAATGGAGCCTCGAATAAGGCAGTGACGGGCGGTTCAGCATGCATTCCTCTGCCTAGGAATTCGTGATGCGTCGTGTTCGATGCGGCTGGTACAACGCACCTGTGCCGAACTGTAGTCGGCATCGCAATGACCGACTATCAGGTGCTTGATGATTGGCGTAGGGAAGCCTTGATTGATGCAAAGGCTTCCAGCGTTCACTCGAGTTGGATCACGCCATGCTGGATGGCGAATTTGACCAGGCTGGGCAAGTCGCCAATGTCCAGTTTATGCATCAGCCGGCTGCGATAGGTGTCCACCGTCTTCGGCGACAGAAACAGTATCGCCGCAATCTCGGCGCTCGATTTGCCCTCCGCCACCAGTTGCAGGATTTGCCGCTCGCGGCTGCTCAGGCTTTCCAGAGGACTTGCACGGTGCCGCTCCGCGATGTAGTCGTCAATCACGGTCGCCGCAATCTTTTGACTGAGGTAGCGCCGGCCCGCATGCACCACCCGAACAGCGTCTACCACCTCAGCGCCAGCAGAATCCTTCAGCAAATAGCCCCGTGCCCCAGCCTGCAGCGCCCGAAAGATATGCTCCGTGGTCGAGTGCATCGACAGAATCAGCACCTGCGTCGATGGATACGCATCGTGCATCTGCTGCGTCGCCTCGACCCCGTTCAACTCCGGCATGGCAATGTCCATGACCACCACGTCCGGATGCAGTTGCTGCGCCAGGCGCAGGACTTCCCGCCCGTTCGCCGCGTCCCCCACTACCTCGATATCCGCCTGCGCCTCCAGCAGAGCACGCAGACCATCGCGCACGACCGCGTGATCGTCCGCCAGCAGAACGCTAATCATGGCAAATCACCTCTCAACTCGACGACGACTTCGGCCTCGTCCCTGCACATCCGATTTGCATCACGGCGGCAACCATCGTAACGCCTCCCGGCAACGCCGGTCTCAACCTACACAATGTATGTTTGCGGCTAAAGGTCGGCTGCCGGGGGGCCTTGACAGCCGCTGTAGGGAAGCTTTGACTCGATAGAGCGCGGCGCCGCTGCGAAACATTCGGCGCTCCGCCGCGACTTGCCAATGGTCGGATCCCTGCCGCCGGTCTCTCCGGCGAACCCGATAGTCAAGACACTCCTACAGGAAGTGTCCAGCTCTCCCGATACCGTCACGCTCGCCTGCGTCCCACACTGGCCCAACAACGCGCGGACTTCCGCGTGGACGTGTCGCGTGGATCACATGCGAAGACGTGGAAAAACCGATGGCGATGCAGGCGGTCCCTTCGCGGTACCCGTGCTTCTCATGGAACGAGGGATTGAATGAAATTCTCTTTCCCGAGGTCCGCGGTATCTGCAAACGCGCGCGCGGTCCAGCCTTTGCGCACGGGCTTGAAAACGCTAATGGAATGGAGGATCGAATGAAACGCTTACTCTTTGTACTGCTTGGGATCCTTGCTTTTGCTGCCGAAGCATCCGCAGCGCCCATCACCCTCGGCGCCTCCATCCAGATGTCCGGACCGCTGGCCAACACCGGCCGCTACTATCGCGACGGCTACCAGTTCGCCGTCGACCAGATCAACAAGGCGGGCGGAGTCAAGATCGGCAACACCCACGAACAACTGGCGTTGAAGATTCTGGACAACCAGTCCGATAACAATCTCGCTGTGCGGCAGTACGTGCAACTGGTCTCCCAGGACAAGATCAATCTGCTGCTCGGTCCGTTTGCCAGCGATTCGGTGATCGCTACCTCATCGGTCGCAGAAAAATATCAGGTGCCGATGATTCAGGGCGGCGGCGCCTCCGACCAGATCTTCGACCGCGGCTACAAGTACATCTTCGGCACACTGCCGGTGGCGAGCAAGTACTTCGAGAGCACGATCCAAGCCATGGGCAAGTTGAACCCGGCGCCGAAGACCGTGGCCCTGCTCTACGCCGACGATGCCTTCGACGTCTCGGTCGCCAGCGGCACGCGCGAGCTGCTGGGCAAGGCGGGTCTCAAGACGGTCCTCGACGAACGCTACAGCACCAACGCCTCCGATTTTGCATCGTTGCTGTCGCGAATCAAAAGTGCCCAGCCGGACGCCGTGCTGATGGCTGGCCATGAAACCGAGATCCTGAATTTCATTCGCCAATCCAAGAGCCTGAATGTCAATCCGCATTTTTACAGTTTCACGGTCGGCGTTCCCAGCGCCGATTTCCGCAAGGCGCTCGGCAAGGATGCGGACTACGCCTTCGGCATGACCTCATGGCTGCCGTCGGCGGCACAGAAGGACGATTATTTCGGTAACGCGGAAAAGTTCGCGCAGGCGTATCAGAAGCGCTTCGGCTATGAGCCGGACTACCACGCGGCTTCCGCGGTCGCCGTTGTCGAAGCGTATGCCAAAGCGCTCGAAGCCGCGGGGACCACCGACCCGGCAAAGGTGCGTGATGCGATCGCACACGTGGATTTCGAGAGCCTGTATGGTCGGATTCAGTTCAATGCGGTTGGCCAGATCAGCCTGCCGCAGACGGTGATCCAGGTTCAGAACGGTAAAGTAGTGCCGATTTACGGGCAGAAAGGATTCGTCGACAAGCCCGAGTACCCGATGGTCGCATGGAGCAAGCGCTGAAGACACCTTGATGGGGCCTGTTGGCGAGTGAGCCCGTCGAGCCGCGAACGGGCGGGCAACATCCCACTCTTTACCCTCCTTCCACCGTTCGCCAGGCAAGCGGCTGCCGGCAATCGATGGGCGGTGCGTGAACGTGAGTCTGCTCTGGCAAGTCGTCGTCAACGGCATCCTGCTGGGGGGACTCTACGCCCTGATGGCGCTCGGGCTGGCGTTGGTGTGGGGCGTGCTCAACATCGTGAACCTGGCGCATGGGGCCCTGATCATGCTCGGCGCCTACGTCTGTTACTACCTGTTCACGGGGCTGTCGATCGATCCGTTTGTCGCGCTCCCGCTGACGATGCTGGCGCTGTTCGCGTTCGGCTATCTGCTCCAGCGGTATCTGCTCAACCTGGTCATCCGGGCGCCGATGTTCAACACGCTGCTGATCACGTTCGGTATTGACGTCGTCCTGACCTATCTCGCACAAATCGCTTTCAGTGCGGACTTTCGCACCATCAATCCCACTTACGCCGGTGACAACTTCGCGTTGTTCGGCGCGACCGTGCCGGTGGTGCGCCTGCTCGCGTTCGCTGTGGCGCTGGCGCTCACCATCATCCTCTGGTTGTTCCTGGCACGAACTAGACTCGGGCGCGCGATCCGCGCGACCGCGCAGAATCTGATCGCGGCGCGTCTCTACGGTGTCGAGCCGCGCCGCGTCTACGCGCTCACTTTCGGCCTTGGCGCCGCGCTGGCCGGAGCGGCTGGCGGGCTTTATGGCGTGGTGTCGCAGGTCAATCCGTATATCGGGACAAGCCTGACCGCGAAATCGTTCGCCATTGCCATCATCGGCGGGCTGGAAAGCCCGTTGGGCGTGATTGCCGGGGGACTCTTTCTCGGCATCGTCGAGTCACTGACCGCGCTCTATATCGGACCGACTTACGCCGACGTCGCCAGCTTTGGCATCCTGGTGCTGGTGCTGATCGTGCGCCCGACCGGCCTGCTGGGGAGAACCACCTGAGCCGCAAGATTCTATGGGCGGGCATCGGCGTGGCGCTGATCGTAATGGCGGCCGCGCCATGGATAGCATCGCCAAGCCTGATCCAATTCGGCATCAGTACATTGTTGCTGGCAACCCTTGCCCAGAGCTGGAACATCATCGGCGGCTACGCCGGCTACGCTTCGTTCGGCAATTCGGTGTTCTACGGCCTCGGCAGCTACGGCACCGCTATCGCGATGGTGCAGTGGCACCTGCCATTCGGGGTCGGGTTGGCGTTGGGCGCAGTACTCGCGGTGGCCTTTGCGGTAGTGCTCGGCCTGCCGGTGCTACGCTTACGAGGGCACTACTTCGCGATCTGTACGCTGGCTCTGGCCGAGGTAATGATCGCGATCGTGTCCAACGTCGACATCGCCGGGCGCAACACCGGCCTGGTGCTGCCCCTGCTTCGGGGCGACGCGTTGTTCTACGAGATGGCATTCGGACTGCTCGTACTGACGACGCTGGCAGTGCTCTGGATCGCACGCAGCCGATTCGGATACGGGCTTATGTCGATCCGGGAGAACGAGGAGGCCGCGGCCGTCCTGGGCGTAGACACCACACTCTACAAGGTGCTCGCGTTTGCGCTTTCGGGATTTTTCGCCGCCCTGGCTGGCGGCATCCACGCCTACTGGATCACGTTCCTCGATCCGGTCAGCGCCTTCGACATCGGGCTGAATGTGAAGATGATCATCATGGCAGTGTTCGGCGGCCCGGGGTCCATCCTCGGTCCGGTAGTCGGTGCGTTCTTGTTGTCGGGTATCTCGGAGGTTCTGTCGACCGAAATCTCGAACTTGGCCGGCCTCTTCTTCGGCGTCGTGATCGTGATCGCGGTAGTGTTCATGCCGCGAGGTCTAGCCGATCTCGGTCGCCGTTTCAAGCAGTTCGGCTGGCACTACTTCGCCGAAAACGTCCGCGTTCATCGGTTGTAGAAAACATGCCATCACTTCTCAACGTTCGCGGCCTCACCAAGCGCTTTGCCGGACTGGTCGCGCTGTCGGACGTGAGCTTCGAACTTGAGCGCGGCGAAATTCTCGGTCTCATTGGCCCCAACGGTGCCGGCAAGACGACGCTGATCAATATGATCAGCGGGACCCTGAGCGCCACCGACGGCGACGTCACGTTCGACGGTTGCGACCTGAAGCGCCTCCCCGCGTATCGCCGCGCGCGGCTGGGCATCGGTCGTACGTTTCAAATCATGCGCCCATTTCCAGGCTTGAGCGTGCTCGACAACGTCGCCGTGGGTGCATTGTTCGGCACGGGAGGTGGTGATCACAATTTGCCTCGCGCGCGCCGTGTCGCAAGCGAGAAGCTCGAGTTCGTCGGCCTGGCGCATCGCGCCAATCAGCGTGCGGAGGCGCTGGGCGGCCCTGATCGCAAGCGGCTCGAGCTCGCCAAGGCGCTGGCGATGAATCCACGGATGCTACTGCTCGACGAGGTGATGGCAGGTCTCAACCTGGTCGAAATCGAAGCGGTGATCGCAATGATCAAGAAGGTACGCGATCAAGGCATCAGCATCCTGGTCATCGAACACGTGATGAAAGCGATCCGGAGCCTGTCAGACCGACTGCTCGTGCTGCACCACGGCGAGAAGATTGCCGAGGGCGCACCGGAGCAGGTACTTCGCGACCCACAGGTGGTCGAAGCCTACCTCGGACGGCGGCGCGCGTGAACGATCCATTGCTGCTGGTGACCGAGCTTGGCGCCGGCTACGGCGAAATGCCGGTCCTGCAGGCAATTTCCCTCAAGATCTTCGCGGGCGAGATTGTAGCCATCGTCGGCAGCAATGCGGCCGGCAAGACGACTTTGCTGCGTGCGCTGTCGCGTGTGATTCCCTGTACCGGACGGATTTGGTTTGGCGGACGCGAGATTAACCACATGTTGGCGGACGAGGTTTTCAATCTGGGGCTGGTCCAGGTACCCGAGGGACGCCAGCTTTTCGACCGCATGACCGTGCAGGACAACCTGTTGATGGGTGCGTTTCGCCGCACCGACCAGGCGGGTGTCCAAGGTAGCATCGAGCGCGCGTACGCGCTATTCCCCGCCCTCGAGCAGCGACGCGGGCGACTGGCCGGAAGCCTGTCCGGGGGCGAGCAGCAGATGTGCGCGATGGCGCGGGCGCTCGTGGCCGCGCCGAAACTTCTGATGGTCGACGAGATGAGCCTGGGCCTCGCTCCAACCGTTGTCGATCTCCTGCTCGATGTGCTGGTCGACATCCGCAGTGAAGGCGTCACGATCCTCCTCGTCGAGCAGGATGTGCATTCGGCCTTCCAGGTCGCCGATCGGGCGTATGTTATGGAAACCGGTCGCATCGTTCGCGAGGGCGCAGCTTCCGAACTTGCCGAAGACCCGGAAGTAAGGCGGGCCTACCTCGGAGCCTAACCAGCGCTGTGCGCCACTCGCAACGGATCCGCTTTGCTTTTAGACGTGTGCCAACCCTTACCTCATCCTTGTCGAGGCTCGCCATGGTCCATTCTTCTCATGTTGCTCCCCACAAGCTTTCCGGCATCGGCGTACCGCTGTTCTGGCCGCTGGCGGCAGCCGAGCAGATCGCTGAACAAGGCCTCGAACTCGTCGGGAAGAACCTCGCGTTCCTAGCGGAAGAAGAAAAGATTCATCACGAATTGAGGCCCAAGCTTGCGACCGCGAACCGCATCACGCTCGACTTGCGGACGATGGTGTTTCGCGATTACTCGACGCCTGCGGCCACGGGCGTGCCGACAATCGTCAATGCGCCCTATGCCGGGCATACTGCGATTATCGCCGATTACCACAAGGGCCAGAGCCTGATCGAAACGCTGCTCGCGAACGGCCTGGAGCGTGTCTTTCTCACCGATTGGAAGTCGGCAACCGAGGACATGAAGGACCTGGAGATCGATCAATATCTCGCCGAGATCAACGTGTGCGTCGATGATCTCGGTGGACGCGTCAATCTGGTGGGGCTTTGCCAGGGCGGCTGGATGTCGGCGATGTACGCCGCGCGCTTCCCGCACAAAGTCGCGCGCCTGGTGCTCGCCGGTGCGCCGATCGACACCGATGCGGGAAACGGCCCGGTCAGGCGCATGGCGCACACCCATCCCCGGTCATTCTTCGAAGAGCTGATTGCAATGGGGGGCGGTCTCATGCTCGGCAACTTCATGCTGCAGGGATGGAAAGGCATGCACCCGGAAAAGCACTACATCAGGCAGCACATTGACCTCTACGAGCACATCGACGATCCGGCCTATTTGAGAAAGGAAGAGACATTCCGCAGCTGGTATGAAAACCCGATCGACCTGCCGGGTCGTTGGTATCTCCAGGCTATTGTCGAGTTGTTCAAGGAGAATCGGCTCGCCGAAGGCCGTTTCATCGGCCTCGGGCAGCGCTTGAACCTCAAGGACGTGGCCTGTCCGGTCTATCTTCTTGCCGGCGAGTCCGACGACATTGCGACCAAGGAGCAAGTCTTCAACGCCGAGAAGTATCTTGGCACGCCGGCACGCAAGATCGAGAAGAAGCTCGTTCCCGGCGGCCACATCGGGCTGTTCATGGGATCGCGCATCCTCAGGGAGACCTGGCCGGATATCGCGCGATGGATCAGACCGATCAGGTCCTCCACACGGAAGCCTCGTTTAGCAGCAGGAGCAAGCACGAGAATGCGAACGGCAATCGAGTAAGCGCCGTCCGCTGATCACATCCGAGCTGCTACCCAAGCGTGCGCCGACGAGGCCCAATAAACAGGGGCGTTGACGCGGATCGCGGAGTTCAATATCCGGGAAACGGGCGTTGGCTCGGCCGCAGAACTCGACTCCAGATGTGGAACAGTCCAGTACTCCCTACCGGAACTATCAAGCTTTCCGTCTGGTTGCGAACCGACACCCACGTTATATTGCCGATGGGTAGCCATGTAAACCGTTGTCTGGTCCTGTCGAACTGCGCTGTTCAAGGAACGGACACGTCCAACTGGTCGCTTGGATAGGAAAGCGGGCGTTCGCGAATTTCGCTGAACGGCCAGAACCGGACATGCCACCACCAGCCGGGACGTTGCCCCGGCGGCGTGACCCCGGCAAGCAACAATCGGCCCGCTCGGCTGTCCAATCTGTAGGCGAGCAACGGCATGATGCAGAAGCTCGGTCTTGACAACTTTGCGGCGCTCGTCCGGTTTTCGGTCCAACACAGTCTGACGCCGCTCGAATGAAAAGGGGTCGATCAGACCGAGATTCCAACGTGCTTACAAGCCTTGGCACACCCGATACTCGGGGTGTGATTGGAAACCATCTCTTTGTGACCAATAGACCATGAAATCATCAATCGTAATTGCCATCGCCGCGATCGCACTGCTGAGTGCCTGCGGCCAACGCGACACGAGTCAAGCATCCAGCGCCAATCCAGCGTTTAAGGTCGCGTGGGGCGGCGTGGCCCCACCTGCGCCCCCGGAACGCGGGCCGATACCGCCCAATGCGAACGCTGCGGCGCCGGGTACGAATGCCTCGGAAGCGTTCGCCAACGAGCACCTCGAACCGCTGCCAACGCAGCCCCTTAAAAATGGTCCAGACCAGCACCTCTATGTCGAGGCGCAGGAGGCTGCGGCGAAGGCACCTGATACAGCGTCCGCTGATGCTGCCAAGCGCGAGGTGTTGAAAGAAGGAACGAGCAAAGCCGCGTCCTAGAGCGGCGCGCTGCGACGCGCGAAGACACGCCGGTTACGCAAACTGGCTACAGTCCAGTTCCCGATCCGACTGCGGCGAGGTCGATGTGCTCCTAGATGGAGCATATAGCTCGGTTCCGCGAGCAGCGAAGGCACGGCGGGATGTCATGCAGCGCGCGCTGTCTTCGCCTTATAGTTGCCCGTTTCAGTACGGAACGGGACCGCGAGACGGTTCCACCCGTTGATGGCGATAATCGCAAGTGTCAGATCGACAAGCGACTTCTCATCGAAATGTCGACGCATCTCCTCGTAGAGCTCATCGGGAGTGTCCTGCGTAGAGATCTGGGTGACGGCCTCGGCCCAAGCGAGCGCAGCCCGCTCGCGGTCAGAGTAAAACGGTGCCTCGCGCCACGCCGCAAGGACATATAATCGTTGCTCCGTTTCGCCGTTCGCTCGCGCTTCCTTGGTGTGCATGTCGAGGCAATGCGCGCATCCATTGATTTGCGAGACGCGCGTCTTTACCAGCTCGAGCAGCGAGTGCTCCAGCCCCGAGCTGAGCACGTAGGTTTCGACCGCAAGCATCGCTTTATACGCTCCCGGAGCAACCTTCTTGTAATCGATGCGTTCTTTCATTTGCCTGCCTTCTCTGAAAAACAACTGTTGTCGGATCGATGTCGTCAGGCCTCGTCGAACAACCGTTGCACATCCGGGTACGTAAGCGCGGCGTCCAGACATTCGAACCGGCCGCTTGCGCGAAGTTCCCTCGCCGCCCTCTCCACCGCAGACAACGCGAGGGTCGCAAAACGTGTCGCCGTGCTCACGCGTGCGACACCGAGCCGCGCAAGCTCCGCCACTGCGGGAACGCCCGGCCTCGGCGCGACGTTGATGGGCGCATCGAGCGTCTTCACGAGCGCCGCGATTGTCGCGGCATCACCGAGGCCGATGGGATAGATGCAGTCCGCACCCGCCGCGAGATAAGCCTTCGCGCGCCGAACGGTCTCTTCGAAGCGCTCGCCGTCGCTGGCCCCGTACTTCAACAGATAGGTATCGGTGCGAGCGTTGATCACGATCGGCACGCCTGCCACAGCTGCTGCGTCGACCGCGGCGCGAAGCCGCTCCACCGCCGCACCGAGCGCTCGCAGCGTGGCGGATGCGTGCAACCCATCCTCAAGGTTGATGCCTACGGCGCCCGCCGCAATGACGGCGCGCACCGCATCAGCGACAGCTTCCGGCGTCGTGCCATAACCAGCTTCCATGTCCACGGTCACCGGCAGATCGACCGCTCGCGCGATCCGCCCGCTGGCGGTGACAACCTCGCGTAGCGGCGCTTGCTCGCCGTCGGGATAGCCGAGCGACCAGGCTACACCGCCGCTCGTGGTGGCGATGGCAGCGAACCCCAACCGAGCGAACAAGCGTGCGGTGACCGCGTCCCAGGCGTTGGGCAGCACGAGGATATCCGAGCGATCGTGCATTTTTCTCAACGCTCGTGCCTTCTGGATCTGCACTTCGAGGTCCATTTCCTTCCTCATAACGATAGCTCAGCCTGCGCGCGGAGCCGTGTCCGCTATCGCGGCGCGCACCCCGAGGTAACCCTTGATCGACGCGATTACCAACGGCACGGCGCCGAAGATGATGAACACCAGGTCGCCGGGCAAGCGCAGCCATTCGATCAAACGCGACCTTTGACTCCCGATGTAGTCAAGGCTGCGGGCGTGCCAGTATCCATGCTGGATCACGTCCCAAACCTGCAGCACGCCACCGGGGAACAAGCTCATCGCCACCATCATCGCGAGGCCGACGTTAGTGCCCCAGAATGCGAGCTTGACGTATTTCTCAGTGCCGGCCCAGCGCGTATCGTCGCTGGTCTGCCGAAGCACGAACACCATGAGCGCAATCGCCAGCATGCCGAAAACACCCATCAGCGCAGCGTGGCCGTGATTGGGCGTCAGCAAGGTGCCAACTTCGTAATAGCTGACGATCGGCAGGTTGATCAAAAACCCGAAAATGCCGGCACCGACGAAGTTCCAGAAGCCCACCGCCATTAAAAAATAGAACGTCCACTTGTGTGGAATCGCAATCGCCTTGCCGCAGATGTCGCAGTCGCCGCGCGTGGTTCGTACGAAGTCCCATGCGTCTAGCGTCAACAAGGTCAGCGGGACCACCTCGAGAACCGAGAATAGCGACGATAGCGCCATGTTGACGTTGGTTTGGCCGGTGAAATACCAATGGTGACCGGTACCCATCAGCCCGCCGAGGAAATACAGGATGGCATCAAGGTAGATTACCCGCAGCGCAACATTGCGGCGGGTCAGGCCGAGTTGATAGAACGTCAGCGCCACCACCGTCGTGGCGAAGAACTCGAAGAAACCTTCTACCCACAGGTGGATGATCCAGAAACGCCAAGTATCGACCACGGTATAGTTGGTCCTGGCACCGAAAAATAGAGCCGGGATATAGAAAACCGGTATCGCCAGTGCAGCCACCAGGAACATTTTGACAATTGGCTTCGAAGCCGCTTCAGCAAGCGCGCGCGGCCGCACCAGCATCCATAGCAGCCCGAACCACACCAAAAGGCCTATCACCAGCAGGTACTGCCACAGTCGGCCGAGTTCCAGATACTCCCAACCCTGATTGCCGAGCCAGAACCACGAGCGACCGAGTATTTGCGAGATGCCGAGCCATTCGCCCAGAAGACTGCCGCCAATCACCAACGCGAACGCAGCGAACAGCACGTTAGTCCAGCCGGCGAGCCAGCGTGGCTCGTCGACGCGCAGCGAACGGCCGAGGAACAGCGCCGCGGCTACGTAGGCCGTAGCGATCCAGAAGATCGCCGTTTGCAAGTGCCAGGTGCGCACCAGGTTGCTGGGGAAAATTCGCTCCAGCTCGAAACCGTAGAAGCTGCTCGGGTCGGCGCGGTAGTGGGCAACTGCGCCGCCCGCCAGCGTCTGCGCCAGAAACAGCAATGCCACGACCACAAAGAACTTCACCAGCGCGTACTGGCCCCGGCTGGCCTGTCCCGGCAGCAAGTGCGGGTGCACGTGGTGGCCCCTAGAAATCCAGCCCAGATAGTCGAACTTTCCGAACGCCAGCAAGACCGCCGCCGTGCCGGCCAGCAGCACAATCAGGCTAAGCGCACTCCACAACACAGCGCCCGGTGTGGGCTGATTACCGACGCTCGGATCGTACGGAAAGTTATTGGTATAGGAATAATCCTCGCCGGGGCGGGCGGCGACCGATGCCCAGGCCGCCCAAGTGACGAAGGCGGTGAATTGGTGCAGCTCGGTCGGGTCGGTGATGAGGTCAGTCTTCAGACCGCCATTGCGCGACGGATGCCGGAAGTAATCGGTCCAGTAGTTAATCTGTTGGCGATAGGCCGCCGCTTCCGGCGCGGTCAAATGCAACGTTTCGGTGGCCGGATCGTATCGATTGGTCTTGAGCTCCACGGTCGTTTCGGCGTGCACTGCCGCCTGCTGCGAACGGGTCAAAGCGGCCAAAGGCTGCCGATATTGTTGTTGCGCGATGGCTTCGGCGGTGTCTTCGCCCATGCGATGCAGCGCGTCGGCCGCGTAGTCCGGCCCGAGGTAGGCCCCGTGGCCCCAGATGCTGCCGTTGTCCATCAGGCCATATTTGAGAAATACCGTCTGTCCGTCGCTGATATCCTCGCCGCTGAACAGCGCGACGCCTTGCGCGTCGAGTACCTGCGACGGGATCGGCGGTGCGTTGCGGTAGGCAAGCGTGGTGACCGTGATAAGCCCCACGAAGCCAAGCAGCATCACAAACATCACGCTGCGTATCCACCAGGGGGAAAGCGCGGGGTCGTCGTCGGTCAACGGTTGCGCTGCAACGCTTATGATGCGCTCCCTTGTCTATCGTTTGGCGAGCCTAAGCCAACCGCCGCGTGGCTTTTCTGCTCGCTCATACAAAGTAGGCGAGACCAAGGGCGCGCTTGACCGCTGCAAAAGTTGTGGCGGCCTTGTCCCGGGCTCGTTCCGTCCCACGTCTCAGGATGGCCACGACTTCGCCGCGGTCCATGGCCAAGCGTTGCCGTCGCAGGCGGATCGGCTCGATGAGCGCTTGGAGACGCTCCTCGAGCAAACGTTTGAGCGTGCTGTCGGCTAAGCCGCCCGACTGATAATGATGCTTCAGTTCAGCCAGACGCTGCGTATCCGGTTCAAATGCATTGAGGAAAGAGAAGACGACGTTGCCCTCCACCTGCCGATACCGAACTGCGTACACGGACGACGGCGACGCTCGCACGCCTGAACACCCTAAACGCCTTGTCGCAAGCTCCGTAGATAGGTAATGACCTTCCAGATCTCATCGGAGCCAAGTTGGTTGCCCCAGGACCGCATCCGGGTCTCTGGACGCCCGTCGTGGATTGTCCGGAGCATCTGTTGCGGATCGAGTTTCGACGCAGTGCGGTCAGGCGCGATGCCACCGCCTTTGGCCTCCAACCCGTGGCATTGTAGCAGCCGGTCTCTGACGTTGATGCCGGGACATTCACGCGCGTGAGGCGCGCTGCCGTCCTGCCGGTGTGGGTGTAGATCAGGGGCTACTTATCCGTGCGAGTCAAGGCAGCACCAGAGTGCACCACAATCGGTGGCTCACCGGGGTGATGGTCATGCTGTGCGACGGAGTACATGGTGTTGGCTGTCGTAGTGCCCTTCTTATGAACGCCCTTAACGGTGCCGTGACCAATCGCGCTACGATAGTGCCATGTCACCGGCGTCCCCACAGGAATCGTCTCGAACGTTGCTGTCTTTTTGGTTGGCATTGCCTCTTCTCCTATCAGTTGTGGCGACGATCGCATCCATCGCCCACGTCGCGAATTTCGTGTGGCTTTGGCCATTCGGTATTCTGCGATGGCTGCAACGTCGGTTAGCGCGTCTATGGAGGTAGAAAACGTCACCGACTTCGTTGCACTCCGATAACAAGCATGTCGTTGTCCTCGTGCAATTACTGTCGGGAAACTACGACATTTCCCGTAAGATGCTCTTGACGATTGAAACCGATGCACTACTGATAACGTCCACGAACGAGCGGTCGCTCACCAGCTTCCCAATGCGCCATGAGACGGTTTCAACCGTGGTTTTGTTTAGCTCCGGGTCGTATCGCATCGGTGCCGGTGACGAGGACGACTTTCGCATCGACGCTGGCACGCGCGAAGTGGCATGAGCACGACCTGAGCAACGCTCCTGTTCGCCGGTTGCAGGATTTATCGGTCGCCGCCGCCTAGCGCTCCCAGAGCCACTTTCGTAGCTGAATCAAGCGGTTTGGCTGTTCGCTCTTCTGCACCGCGTTCGGACCCGTCGCTGACCTTCCGCCGGGCCCGCATCGGCTGCTCCAACGCATAAAAACGGTGCCCGACGAAACAACGGCCGCCAGTCAAGAGAGCCCTACAGAAAATATCAGAGTCTCCCGATGATGTGGCGCCGGGCGCGATATCACAATGAGCCTCCTTCCGGTCACTCTTAGAGCGCTTGCCGAGCCCATTGTTTCCTGCCGCCCAAACAAGCCAGGAAAGATCCTTTTTTGACTACGGCCTGCGCGAACTGATGTGCGATCGCCGCAATCGTTCGGGTCGTCGGACTGGACGGTTGGGTCGGAGCCGGTCGGTCACAAAGGTTGAAGGATCAATACGATTCGAATCAACAGCTGAGCGGGGAGCGAACGATGGACGATGTGCCGGCTGACTTTTCGGACTGCGTGCAGGTCGAAAGCGTATCTTCTGCTGGCGTTGGATTCGCTTTCGAGCAACCTGCTAGGGACATGGACGGCGATCACGCGCTGTTGCAAGCGCTAATCGACAGGATACCTGAGGCCATCACGATTGCGTACGGCCCTCCCGACTTTCCGATCATGGCGAATAGTCGTCAGGCTGAGCAGCTCATGGGCATCTCGCGCCATGATTTGCTCCAGATACGGCCAACGGAACGCCCGCACAGTCACGGATGGTTTCTCGATGACGGCATCACCCAACCGAGCCTTGAGGAGATTCCGCTTTATCGCGCATCACGATTTGGCGAAACCATACGCAACGAGAAATGGGTCGTCGCGCGGTCGGATGGCACTCGAATAAACGTCCTGGTAAGCAGCGATCCCGTCAAGACCCCGGACGGCCGCGTGCGAGGCGCCATAACCAGTTGGCGCGACGCCACGGAGAAAGAACGGACCCAAGGCGCGTTGGGGATAAGCGAGGCGCAACTACGCGACGCCGATCTCCGCAAGGATCAATTCCTCGGGATGGTTGCTCATGAGCTGCGCGGACCACTTTCGCCAATTCGCAATGCGGTGCATATCCTACAGATGCGAAGTCCCGGCGACCCGGTACTGCAGGATATTTGCGACACCGTCAGCCGGCAAGTAACGACCATAACGCGACTGTTGGATGATTTGCTCGACCTATCGCGTGTGGCGCGCGGCAAGCTCGAGATAAGAGTGGCAGCGCTCGACCTGGTCTCTGTGATCGCTGAGGCGGTGGTGTGGAATCGGGCAATGATCGATGCAAGAAGGCATCAGTTGACGGTCCTGCATCCTCCGCAACCCATTCCTGTAAGGGGAGACGCCGTCCGGCTGGCCCAGGTGATCTCAAATCTACTCAGCAACGCGGCGAAATATACTGATCCCGGCGGCCGTATCAGGCTTACCGCCGAGACGACCGGCGAGGAGGCAGTAATCCGAGTGCGCGACACAGGCCGCGGGCTGGAAGCTTCGGAGCTAAAAAAGATATTTGACCTGTTCTACCAGTTGGAGAGTGCATCCGACCGCGCTGAGCGTGGTCTTGGAATTGGATTGTCGCTGGTCCGAAGCTTGGTCGAAATGCATGGCGGTCGCGTGGAAGCCTTCAGCGAAGGACTTGGCCGGGGGAGTGAATTTCTCTTCAGTCTGCCACTGCTTTCGACATTTAGCCCATCAGGGCAAGACCGCGAATCGTCAATGGCAGACCGGACACGCGAAAATATGTTGGATGCGGCATTGGAGGCTACTTTTCCGGCGAGTGATCCATTATCGGTCACGCAACCTGGCGGAGGCTAGCCGCCGTCAACCGTGAAGCGCCGGCAACAATTTTCAGCCGCGTGTTGCGGCATTAAGGAGTCATCATGCAGCATAAACGTAGGACATTCCTGATTGGCGCCGCGGGGGCTGCCTCTGCTCTCGGGGCTTCGCGCTTTACTTTCGCCCAGGGTGGCACGCCGTTGTCCGAGAGCGATCCTCAGGCGCAGGCCTTGGGCTACAAGGCCGACGCCACGAAGGCGGATAAGGCGAAATTTCCGAAGTACGCGGCCGGCCAGACATGCAGTACCTGCCAGCTTTATCAGGGGAAGCCGACTGACGCGGCCGGCCCGTGCCCGCTTTATCAGAACAAGCTCGTTGCATCGAAGGGATGGTGTAGCGCGTGGGTCAAAAAGCCTTGATGCTTCGCCCGGCGACAGCGCTAAGGGGCTCGATTCGTGCCTGAGATCATGCACCGCGGCCCGACCGCGCTGCGGCCGACGGCGCTAGCATCCCGTTTTGCGCTTTGGAGCCTGGGCTTTCGGCCGTTCTATCTGCTCGCCAGCATTTTCGCCGCCGTCTCGATTCCACTGTGGGTCTGCCAATACGCGGGCTATCTGCCCGCTGCGTATTTGCGCAGCCAGGTTTGGCACGGCCACGAGATGTTGTTCGGTTACGCGCTGGCGGTGATCGCCGGATTTCTGTTCACCGCCGTTCGCACCTGGACCGGCCAAGCCACGCCGACCGGGGCAACGCTCGTGGCGTTCGCGTTGCTCTGGATCGCCGGTAGAGCGCTGGTACTGACGCCCTACGAGAGCGCCGCTGCGTTGGTAAACGCAGCTTTTCCGGTAGCGGTGGCGGTGGGCATAGGGATCCCGTTGGTACGCAGTGGCAACCGTCGAAACTACTTCTTGGTCGCGGTGCTGTTACTCCTTGCCGTAGCCGTCCTCTCACTGCATCTATCCTATCTGGGCGTGTTCGCGTGGCCGGAGCGGGCCGGTTTGCAGGTCGGTCTCGATCTCGTCCTGTTCATCATGGCCGTGATCGGCGGCCGAGTGATTCCGATGTTCACCAACAACGCCATTCCGGGCGCGCGAGCCTCGCGCAACCCGCTCGTCGAGAAACTCGCGTTGGGCGGCGTTCTGGTTTTGCTCGGAGCCGACGTTCTGCAGCTGCCCTCCGAAATAATTGCAATCCTCGCGATTGTCGTCGCCGCTGCGCACGCCGCACGGCTCTGTCTGTGGCAACCGTGGCGAACCATCAGGACACCGCTGGTGTGGATTCTGCATGCGTCTTACGCCTGGATTGTCGTCTATCTCGTGCTGCGAGGACTTGCGGCGATTGGGTGGGTAGCAGAGCCGCTCGCTGTTCACGCGCTGACGATCGGGGCCATCGGTGGCATGACGATGGGTATGATGACGCGCACCGCACGGGGCCATACCGGGCGCTCGCTTGCGGCAGACGGCTTCGAGGTGGCATGCTTCGTTCTCATTCAACTCGCGGCGTTGATCCGCGTCCTGGGCGCCATGCTCTTACCCGACGCCTACGTAACGACCGTCATCGTTTCCGGCGGTTGCTGGTCCGTTGCGTTCACTATCTACGCGGTTCTTACTGGCCGGTGCTGTCGCGGTCGCGCCTCGACGGCAAGCCCGGATAGACACGTTTTGCGCAGTGATGAAATTAAATACCTCTCCGATCTCATCTGAGTCTTGACGCAATGGCAACGCCAGAGAAATGATGCCGACGCTGAGCTTCATGCGCGATTTCATCAGTATCAGCCTGAAACATGGCCGCGCGAAGTCCGCGAGGTGACGTCGGCGAGTTGAGAGCATCCGACGGTCGCTCTTAACCAGTATTCGACCCGTAATTCAGCCCATTAGTCGAAGTCTTCGCCGTTCACCTTCCAGTCGCGCCAAACCGGTACGGGAAACCGACACAGGGGCGGTGGTTCGCGGCGGCTTCGTCCGGACGCGCCTTGCCTACCGACCCCATACGCTCGTTCCTTTATCGTCGGAACTTCAGACCTGCACACTAACCGCGGGCAGCGTCACCGCCCGTTTCCCGGTGGGTCTTGTGCTCGACACTTGCGGCTGCCCCTCGAGCGGCAACGTCTCGCTCGCGCCACTGACTGTCTTCGGCGGACACCAAGGTCACCTGAACGAGATGGCTCCGGCGATCGTCCACCAACTTGATGTGCTGCTCGCTCACGTCCATGTCGTCCAGGACGACCCGAAGCCTGTGGCCCTGCAGATCGGCGGGCATTCCGGAAGCACGGCAGATTTCAATATGGTAGAGGGTGTTCTTGTACCGGTAATCCAGTTCCACCCGCGGCCAGGTCGGAGGTAAGCATGGCGCTATCGACAGCGTGTCCGCGCGAACCGTGAGCCCGATCAGGGATTCGACGATCAAACGGTACATCCATCCTGCGGAGCCGGTATACCAGGTCCAGCCGCCGCGGCCCGTGTGCGGCGCGCAAGCGTAGACGTCTGCGGGGACCACGAAGGGCTCGGTCTTGAACACGGCGACCGCGGCAGCCGTCTTGGCATGGTTGATCGGGTTGATGATGGACAACAACTCCTCGGCGCGCGTGCCGTCGCCCAGCGCGGCGAAGGCCATTGCCGCCCAGATCGCGGCGTGCGTATATTGACCGCCGTTTTCGCGGATCCCGGGCGCGTATCCCTTGATGTATCCGGGTTCGAGCGACGAGGCGTCGAAAGGCGGCTCAAGCAATCGCACCAGACCTTCGCCGCGCGCAACGAGCCGTCGATCGACGGCCTCCATCGCAAGCCGCGGGCGACCGCCGTCGTCGATCCCGGCCAGAACTGCCCAGCTCTGCGCAATCGAATCGATGCGGCATTCCGGATCGGTCGCCGAGCCCAATGGCGTACCGTCGTCGAAGTACGCGCGGCGATACCAGGCGCCATCCCAGCCGTGCGCGGCAATGCTGCTGCGCAGACCTTGCGCTTCCTGATCGCAGCGCTCGACCAAGGCGGAGTCATTGCGCTGGCGTGCGATTTCGGCAAACTCCTCGAGTACCGTGTGCAAGAAGAATGCGAGCCATACGCTCTCGCCCTTGCCTTCGACGCCGACCAGATTCATGGCGTCGTTCCAGTCACCGGAGCCCATCAACGGCAATCCGTGCGCTCCATAGCGCATCCCGTGGAGCAAGGCGCGGACGCAATGATCGTACAGGCTCGCTGCCGTTTCCGAGCGGGCGGGCAGGTCGTAGTACGAGTCTTCGCCGGCGGCGAGCGGGCGACCCTCGAGGAAAGGGACCGGCTCATCGAGGATACCGGCATCACCGGTGACGCCGACATAGCGACATGCCGCCAACGGCAGCCAGAGGAAGTCGTCGGAGCACAGCGACCGGATGCCCCGCCCCAGCGGCGGGTGCCACCAATGCTGCACGTCGCCTTCGATAAACTGGTGCGCGGCGCAACGCAGCAAGTGCTCGCGGGCAAGCCGCGGCTCGCAGTGCAGCAGGGCCATCACATCCTGAAGCTGGTCGCGAAACCCGAAGGCGCCGCCCGACTGGTAGTACCCGCTGCGCCCCCACAGCCGGCAAGCCAGCACCTGGTAGACCAGCCAGCCGTTGGCGAGGAAATTCAGGCCGCTGTCCGGCGTCGACACCTGTACGGCGCCAAGGGTGCGCTGCCAGTATTGCCTGACCTTTTCCAGCGCATCGCTGGCAGCGCCGCGTCCCTGATGGCGTAGCGCGATCGCGGCCGCGTCGTCTGCATCGCGACCGGCGCCGAGACGGAACACGAATTCCCGCGCTTCGCCGGGACCAAGCTGACAAGCAACCCGGATCGCTCCGCAGGGGTCAAGCGCCGCGCCGGTCCGGCCGGAAAGATCCGCTGCGACCATTGCCGCCGGGTGGTCGAGCGCTGCGGAACGGCCGATAAATTCGCAGCGGTCGCCGGTCACGCTGCGCGTCGGCGCGTCGACGTCGAAAAATGCCGTTCGTCGCGGAAACTCGCTGTTATACGGGTTGCGGGCAAACAGAACGCCGCTGCGCGCGTCGAACTCGGTAATCACGTGCATGCCGGTCTTGGCGGGCAGATCGCCAAGCACCCATTCGACGTACCCGGTCAGCGAAAGACGGCGGCTGCGCTCGCTTTCGTTACGCAGCTTCAGCACGGCGAACTTGACCGGGGCGTCGAGCGCGACAAAGACCTGCAGTTCGCTCGCCACGCCCTCCTCCGCGTGCTCGAACACGCTATAGCCGAATCCGTGCCGGGTGGTATAGGGCGTCGCGCCCTTGGCCGGGAGCGGCGTCGGCGACCAGTAGTAGCGGCTCTCCTCGTCCCGGATGTAAAACGCCTCGCCGGCCGCATCGCCGACCGGGTCGTTTTGCCAGGGCGTAAGGCGAAACTCGTGGGCGTTCTCGCTCCAGGTGTAGGCTTGGCCGCTCTCCGAGACGACACAGCCGAAATCCGGGTTGGCCAGCACATTGGACCATGGCGTCGGCGTCCGGGTGTCGCGATCGGTGACGATGACGTATTCCCGCCCGTCGTCGGTAAAGCCGCCGAGCCCGTTGTCGAACGCCAGCGCCCGCCGCGGCCGCTCCTCGATCGGAGCTGCTTCACGGCGACGTGCCGCCGGCGGTGCGGGACGCGCGATCGCCGCATCGAGCGGCAGGCGGCGGCCAACCTGCTCGGCGAGCGTGCCCAGGCGATCGACGATGACGGCGCGCGCGACGGTCTGGAACAGCAAGCGGTCCTCGTCGGCGATCTGCTCCCCGCGGCGGACGAATATCCCGCCCGGCCGATCGAGCAGATGGGCTTCGACGCCCGCCGCAATCAGGCCGGAAATCTGGTCGTGCAGCGCCTGCCGGTAGCCGGAATGATCTTCGTTCCATATCACGAGGTCGACCGCCAATCCCTTTTGCCGCCAGTAGGCGTGCGCCCGGATCATTTGCCGCACCAAATCGATATTGGCCGCGTCCTCGATCTGCAGCAGAACGATCGGCAGGTCTCCCGAGATCGCATAGCCCCACAGCCCCGATTGACCGCGGCGGTTTTTCTTGATGACCGACGGATCCGCACGCAGCGCGGGATTGGCGTAGAGCACGGCGGCGGCAAGGCGGTTGTAAAGCTGCGCTTCGGCTTCGCTGGCGTTGAGCTGGCGCAAGGTCACACTGCTGTGCGTCCAGGCCAGATCGAAGACCCGTTCGGCAAGGCTCGGATCCTGGTACTTGTCGATCAGGGCCAGACACCCTTCGCGCGTCTCGCTGATGCCGGTCACGATATCGATCGTGAGCGACGCCCCGGCCTTCACCTGGCCGCCCCTGCGGATCGCGGCCACCGGGTCGAGCACCGAGCCCGCGCTGCCCGATAGCGGCACGCTTTGCAGCATCGCCGCCGGCGCGGCCGTGGTATTGCAACGGCCGATGAAGCGGCCGCGGTCGGTTTCATACGAGACGGCACCGCCATCGTCGCCGTGCACTTTCATCAAATGGAACATCCAGGGAACGGCTTCGCTTGCGGAGCGCGGGCGGCGGGTGCACAGGATGGCGTTCTTCTGCGGCAAAATCTCCGTCTGCACGAACAGGTTGCCGAACGCCGGCGCCTGGGCATCGGCGGCGGGCGGCGCCAGGACCACTTCGGCATAGCTGGTGACGTCGATCGTACGCGACGAACGCGCGCGGTTGCTGATGCGGATGCGGCGCAGTTCGATATCGTCCTCGGGCGAAACCGCGATTTCGGTGTGGGTTTCGAATTCACCATCGCGGCGGCGAAACTCCGCGCGCGATTCCGAAAATATCGCTTCGTAGTGGTCGGCGCGCTTGCCGGTAGGTTGATGGGCGGCCGACCAGAACGCGCCGCTGCTGACGTCGCGGATGTAGCAGAACGCACCCCATGAGTCGCGGGTCGGATCCTCGCGCCAGCGCGTAATCTGAAAGTTTCCCCACCGGCTGTAGCCGCCGCCGGCGGCGGTCACCATCACGTGCAAACGGCCGTTGGACAGCAACTGCAGCTCGGGTGACCGCGTCTCGGGATTGCCGATGGTGCGAAGCGCCACGCCGGCGATCGGCGTGCTCGGCCGCAAGTCGGCAAGCTCCGCGGCCCGGGCATAAAATCCGGTTGCCCTGGGCACCCGCTCCTGTAGCAGGAGCATCGCCGACTGGAACAAGGGATCGGACTCGAATCGGCGCTGCATCGCGCCGTCTTCGAGCACGTGGAGCAGTGCCAGCAGCGTCATGCCTTGGTGGTGCGCCATGAAAGCCTGCACGATGGCGTAGGGTTGCCCGCGCGGCACGCGGGAGGGCGTGTAATCGATCGCGTCGTAGAGGCCGAACCGCCCGGCAAAGCCGGCGTCGATCATCCGCTCGATATTGGCGCACGCTTCGACAGGCTTCACCGTGAGCGCGAGCGCTGAGGCGTACGGCGCGATAACGAGATCCTCGGCGAGCCCGCTCTTGAGGCCAAGCCCGGGCACGCCGAAGGCGCGGTACTGGTAGTTGAGCGCGACGTCGACGGTATTGTAGGCACATTCGGAGATTCCCCACGCTACGCCGCGACGGCGGCCGTACTCTATCTGCCGCTGCACCGCCGCCTTGTAAGTCTGATCGAGCAGCGTATTGGCAAACGAAGGCATGATCAGCGAGGGGATCAGGTACTCGAACATCGACCCGCTCCAGGAGAGCAAGGTCGGCGTGCCGCCGGCGCGCGTCAACATGCGACCCAGGGCGAACCAGTTCTCCTGCGGCAGCTTGCCTTGCGCGATGCCGACGAAGCTGCACACCCGTGCCTCCGAGGCCAGCAAGTCGTAAAAGCTCGCGTCCCGCCGTTGCTCGACGACGTCATAGCCGATGGAGAGGAGGCGGCGGCCGCGGTCGAACAGAAACTCATAATCGACCGTCGAGAACTCGGTGGCCTGTGCGATCAAAGCGTCGATGGCGACCATCCGCTCGCGGGCGGCGACGGCTGGCTCGCCGGACGTCGAGGGATCGCTACCGCGCAGGGCAAGCTCGCGCAGCGTCGGCAGCGCGGACACCGCGACGACGCGAGGCGCCGCTTCCGGTGCCTGGCCATCTCCGCTTGCCACCCAGGGAGCCAGCAGCGCGAGCTCGTCCACGCCGGCCTTGCACTGCCGGACCAGAGCCTTGCTCCAACGCTTCGCCTCGTCCGGGGCAGCTGGCGACGAGTCGATTGCCGCGGCAACGGCGCGCGCCGAGGTCGACAAGACGTTGAGGTGCCACCAGGTTGAATCAAGGCTTGCCGGCGACGCAGCTCGCGCGGCGCCCAGGCAGCGCTCGAAGTCGGCGAGCCCCACAACCGCGCTATTGCCGACGACGTCGACCAGCAGCCGATACGTATCGCGCAAGCCATCGAACCAGCGGAGGCTGAGAATCGCCTCGTCGGCCAAGGTCAGCAGGCCGGCGCGCAGCGTCAGCAGGTGGGCGATGAGGTTGCCGCTGTCGACGGTCGACACGTACCCCGAAAGCCGTTGCCGCGCCTGGGTGTCGTACCAGTTGAAGAAGTGACCGTTGTGGCGCGCCATGTCGGCCATCGTGGAAAAGGTCGCCGACGTCCGCTCGATCATTTCCCCCATCGTTAGATAGCCCAGATCGTAGGCCGCGAGATTGGCGAGCAACGCCAGCCCGATGTTGGTCGGCGACGTGCGATGGGCGACGATCGCCACCGGCTGCTCCTGATAGTTGTCGGGTGGCAGCCAGTTGTCGTCGGGCCCGACGAACGTCTCGAAATAATGCCAGTTCTTGCGGGCCAGCTTGCGCAGCAGTCGTACTTGCTCGAAGGATAGTTGCGCCGGCCGGTCAAGGTACGGCAGGCTTGTCCACCAGGCCAGTCCCGGAGCCGCCAGCCAGAGGCACAGGATGGGCAACGCAACGTCCAGCGCCTCGCGGTTGAAGGCAAACAGATACGCGATCGTTGCCAATCCGACGAAAGGCGCAATCCACATGGCGCGGATCGAGGTCCATAGATCGCTGGCGCCGTTGTTTGCCTGCGCCGACGGAGTCCACTCCAGCAAGCGGCGATGGCTGACCAGCATCCGCCATCCCGCCCGCACGATGGCGTTGAGGCTGATGAACGCCTCGTACGGCAGGCATGACAGGCTGAACGCCACTTGCGCAAAGTGCTGCGCCATCGAGCGCAGCGAAGCGAAAAGGTGCTGGCTCAACAAGACATCGTCGCGCTTGCGCAGCATCTCGAGGATCGAGACCAGCAGCGGCGGGATCAGAATGATACCCAGCACCGCGACCGTCCACAGCGCAGACGAAGCCAGGGTCGTCCAGCCGAAGATCAATAGCGCAACCAGGCCGATGGGGACGAGGCTCCGGCGGAGATTGTCGAAGATTTTCCAGCGCGACAACGCGGAAAGAACATTGCGCGCCCGCTGGTCCGCGGGTACCGGCACGCGCGGGAGCAGCCAGCCGGCGATCTGCCAGTCGCCCCGGATCCAGCGCAGGCGCCGGCTGACATCGACCAGGTAGCGCGGTGGATACTCCTCATAGAGCTGGACGTCGCTCACCAGCCCCGAGCGGGCATAGCATCCCTCCAGCAGATCGTGGCTCAATATCCTGTTTTCCGGGAAACGATCCTTGAGCGTGGCTTCGAAAGCATCGACATCGTAGATGCCCTTGCCGATGAACGAGCCTTCGCCGAACAGGTCCTGGTAGACATCCGAGATCGCTCGCGTATAGGGATCGACACCGGGCTCGCTTCCCCAGAGCCGCGCGTACCGCGACCGGTTGCTGCCG
>Ga0134126_10002157_pt1 | contig 24926 bp, 30 predicted proteins | sample KB31752_FD_96881 | JGI IMG/M metagenome (GOLD analysis project Ga0134126, IMG submission 96881) | Terrestrial soil microbial communities with excess Nitrogen fertilizer from Kellogg Biological Station, Michigan, USA - KB3-175-2 | ecosystem: Environmental > Terrestrial > Soil > Unclassified ... | reverse complement strand
CTGCAGGCGCCGCGCCATCCGGCGCGCGGGGCGGCAAGTGAACGGGCGTTGTCTCGCCGCCTGCAGTCGCCTCGCCACCGACAAGCTTGCCGTGCTCCTGCTCGTGGCGACGCTCGCCGGCTGCGCAGCGGCGCCGGCTCGCGACGATCCGTTCGAGCCGATGAACCGCGCGTCGTACAAGGTGAACGAGGTCGTCGACGGCCATTTCGTCAAGCCGATCGCGCAGGCCTACGTGAACTACACGCCGAAGCCGATCCAGACCGCTGTCGCGAGCTTCTTCGGCAACATTCACGACTTCGTCTCGATCATCAACGACTTCCTGCAGGGCAAGCTCGACAAGGCCGGCAACGACATGGGGCGGGTGATCCTCAACACCGGCTTCGGCCTCGGCGGCCTGATCGACATCGCGTCCGAGGCGGGCATTCCGAAGGGTAACGAGGACTTCGGTCTCACACTCGGCGCCTGGGGCTTCCCGCAGGGGCCGTACCTGTTCATCCCGATCTGGGGCCCGACGACGGTGCGTGACGGGACCGGAAGCCTCGTCGAGCTCTACATGGGCCCGGTCGGCTACATTCCCGACGTTCCGCTGCGCAACACGCTGTACGGGATCGGCGCGCTCAACGCTCGCGCGCAGGCCCTGTCCGCCGAATCGGTTGCGCTCTCCGCGGCCCTCGATCCGTATGCGTTCATCCGGCGCGCCTACCTCCAGCATCGCCGCTATCTGCTCTACGACGGCAAGCCGCCCCCGGAAAAGGATAGTCAATGAGCCTCCTTCGCCCCTCGATGTGCCGCTTCGTCCCGATCGGCGCGTGGCGTGCGTTCGCGATCGCGATCGTTGGCTTCGCACTCGCCGCGTTCGTTCAGCCGCTTGCCCACGCTGCTGCCGGCGAGGCTCCCGATGTGCTGGTGAAGCGCGTCACCGAGGAGGTGCTCGGCCTCATCAAGTCCGACGCGAAGATCCAGGCGGGCGACCAGGCGCGCATCCGCGATGTCATCGAATCGAAGCTCACGCCGTATTTCGACTTCGATCGCATGACCGCACTCGCCGCAGGGCGAGGCTGGCGAAACGCGACCCCCGAGCAGAAGAAGATGCTCGCCGACCAGTTCAAGACGCTCCTGGTGCGCACCTACTCGGGCGCGCTCAATCAGTACCGCGACCAGAAGATCGCCTATCTGCCGCTTCGCGCCGACGCCGGCGCCACCGACGTCACCGTGCGCACGCAGGTCCAGCGGCCCGGGCAGGCACCGGTGCAGATCGACTACAGCATGGAGAAGACTTCAGACGGGTGGAAGGCTTACGACGTGGTGGTCGGCGGCGTGTCGCTCGTCACCAACTATCGCGAGGAATTCACCGCCGAAATCCAGCGTGGCGGGATCGACGGCCTCATCAAGGCGCTCGAGGCCAAGAACAGCGGCGCACCGGCGAAATGACTGTCGCCTGCCGCGAACCTTCCGAGCACTCCGATGCCCCGGGCGCAGACGACGCCACGACCGGCGCGTTCTCCGCAACCGACAGCGGCTGGAGCTATGCCGGCGGGCTCACGCTCGCGAACGCTGCGGCGGTGCTGCAGGCATCCCTCGCGCTGCCGCTTCCCGTCGACGGAACGGTCGACGTCTCGGGTCTGCGCCATGCCGATTCCGCGGCGCTCGCCGTGCTGATCGCGCTCGAGCGCCGGGCGGCGAGCGAGGGCGCCACGCTCGCGATCGTCGGCATTCCGCAGCCGTTACGCTCGCTGGCTACGGTCTACGGCGTCGACGAATTGTTCGCCTGAACGGCGCCGCCACGGCGCGGACCCGGCACGGACCCGGCTCGACTAATGCCTGATGCCGTCGAAGTGCGCGACGTCGCGCGCAGCTTCGGACGCGTACATGCGCTCGCGGGCGTCGACCTCACCGTCGCGCAAGGCGAGTTCTTCGGCCTGCTCGGCCCCAACGGTGCCGGCAAGACGACGCTGATCTCGATCCTTGCCGGCCTCGTGCGGGCCGATCGCGGCGTGGCGCGGGTGCTCGGCCACGACGTCGTGTCGGACTACCGGCTTGCACGCCGCGCGCTCGGCGTGGTACCGCAGGAGCTGGTCTTCGATCCGTTCTTCACCGTGCGCGAGACGCTGCGCATCCAGTCGGGCTACTTCGGACTGCGCCACAACGACGCGTGGATCGACGAGCTCCTGCATCACCTCGATCTCACCGACAAGGCTGACGCCAACATGCGCTCGCTGTCGGGCGGGATGAAGCGGCGCGTGCTCGTCGGCCAGGCGCTCGTGCACAAGCCGCCGGTGATCGTGCTCGACGAGCCGACCGCGGGGGTCGACGTAGAGCTGAGGCAGAGCCTGTGGGCGTTCATCCGCCGACTCAACGCCGACGGCCACACGATCATCCTCACCACCCACTACCTCGAAGAGGCCGAGGCCCTGTGCCATCGCATCGCGATGATGAAGGCGGGGCGAATCGTCGCGCTCGACACCACCCAGCACCTCCTGTCGCGCTTCGGGTCGCTCATCGTGCGCCTGTCGGCAGCGAAGGTCCCCGAGCGCTGGCTCGCCCGCGTCACGCGCAACGAGGGCGACGTGCACTATCTCGAGCTCGAGACTTACGCCGAGCTCGAGCAGTTGCTCGCCGCGCTGCGCGGAGAGGGCATCGTGATCGACGAGCTCACCGTCGCCGGCACCGACCTCGAGCAGGCGTTCCTGCGCATCATGGCAGGCAGCGCGACCAGCGACGAAGCGATCGTCGCCGCACCGGTTCCGGAGGCCTGATGCGCGACCTGCCGGTCTTAACGGCGTCGCCCGGCGGGGGCTTCGTGACGCTGTTCCGCAAGGAGCTGCTGCGCTTCTGGAAGGTGAGCTTCCAGACGATCGCCTCGCCGGTGCTGAACGCGCTCCTCTACCTGCTGATCTTCTCGCACGTGCTGGCGTCGCGGGTGACGGTGTTCGGCGGCCAGGTCCGCTATACCGAGTTCCTCATTCCCGGCCTCGTCATGATGTCGGTGCTGCAGAATTCGTTCGCCAACGCATCGTCGTCGCTCATCCAGTCGAAGATCACCGGCAACCTGATCTTCGTCCTGCTGCCGCCGCTGTCGCCGCTCGACTTCTACGCCGCCTACGTGCTCGGCGCGATGGTGCGCGGCGTCGCCGTCGGCGCCGGCGTTTTCGCCGTCACGCTGGCATTCGAGCCGGCGGTGGCCGCGCTCGCACATCCGCTGTGGGCACTCGCCTTTGCGCTCCTCGGCAGCGGCATTCTCGCCACGCTCGGGCTCATCGCCGGCATGCAGGCGGACAAATTCGACGAGATCGCGGCGTTCCAGAACTTCCTGATCATGCCGCTGACGTTCCTCTCCGGCGTGTTCTACTCGATCCACTCGCTGCCGGGGTTCTGGCAGGCGTTGTCGCACTTCAACCCGTTCTTCTATATGATCGACGGGTTTCGCTACGGTTTCTTCGGTCTCTCGGACGTTTCCCCCGCGCGAAGCCTCGCGCTGGTGGCGCTGGCGGCCGTTCTGCTCGCGGCGCTGGCGCTGGCGCTCCTCGCACGCGGCTACAAGCTGAGGAATTGAATGGTCACACCCGAATCGATCGAGGCGTCGATCGCCGCCCACCTCGACTGCGTCGCGCTCGAGGTCGCCGGCGACGGCCACCACTTCGAGGCGCTCGTCGTCTCGCCGGCGTTTCGCGGCCTTTCGCGCGTCGAGCGACACCGTCTGGTCTACGCGGCACTCGGCGACAGGATGCGCGAGGAGGTGCACGCGCTGTCGATGATCACGCAGACACCCGAGGAGCGCGCCGGCGCAGGCGACGCTGCGGGCTGAGCCCGCCCATGGACAAGCTGGTGATCGAAGGCGGCCGCCCGCTCGCGGGCGAGGTTCGCGTCTCCGGGGCGAAGAACGCTGCGCTGCCCATTCTCTGCGCGTCGCTGCTGACCCGCGAGCCGCTCGTCGTCGTCAACCTCCCGCGCCTCAACGACGTGCGGACGATGGAGTCGCTGCTCGGCCAGATGGGCGTTCGGGTCGAAGCCGTCGGCCCGGCACGCGTGAAGCTCGACGCATCGCGGATCGACTGGCCGCTCGCGCCTTACGAGCTCGTTCGCACGATGCGCGCTTCGATCCTCGCGCTGGGACCACTGGTCGCGCGCTGCGGCGAAGCGCGGGTGTCGCTTCCCGGCGGCTGCGCGATCGGTCTGCGTCCGGTCGACCAGCACGTGAAGGGGCTGCAGGCGCTCGGCGCCGAGATCGACCTCACGCACGGCTACATCAACGCGCGCGCACCGAAGCTCGTCGGCGCGCGTTTCGTGTTCGACGTCGTGACGGTGACCGGAACGGAGAACCTGCTGATGGCCGCCTGTCTCGCGGAGGGAACGACGGTACTCGAGAACGCCGCGCGCGAGCCTGAGGTCGCCGACCTCGGACAGTGCCTCACCGCCATGGGTGCGCGGATCAGCGGCGCCGGCACCGATCGCATCGTCGTCGAGGGCGTCGCGGAACTGCACGGTGCCGAGCACGCGGTGATGCCGGACCGGATCGAGACGGGGACGTTTCTCGTCGCCGCGGCGGCCACCGGCGGCGATGTGACGATCCGCGGCGTCGACCCGCGATCGCTCGCGGCGGTGATCGACAAGCTCGGCGAAGCCGGCGCCGACATCGCCGCCGCCGACTCCACGCTGCGCGTGCGCGGCGACGGCCGTCCGCGCGCGACCAATGTCCGGACGGCGCCGTTCCCCGGGTTCCCGACCGACATGCAGGCGCAGTTCATGGCGCTCGTTGCGCGCGCCGACGGCGCATCGGTGATCACCGAAACGATCTTCGAAAATCGGATGATGCACGTGCAGGAGTTGAAACGGCTCGGCGCCGACATCGAGGTCGAGGGCAATGCGGCGGTGATCAAGGGCGTCCCGCGGCTGACCGGGGCCGGCGTGATGGCGACCGACCTGCGCGCGTCGGCGTGCCTCGTCGTCGCGGGCCTCGTCGCCGACGGCGAGACGACCGTCGACCGCATCTATCATCTCGACCGCGGCTACGAGCGCATCGAGGACAAGCTGTCGGCGCTCGGCGCGAGGATCCGCAGGGTCGGCTGACCGCGCGGGCCCGTCGCCCGACCGATCTGCCGCCTGACTCAATCACCGCGCACCGATGCAACCGCCGGACTCCGCCGCGAGCCCGCTCGACCGCTCTCCGCTCGGCCGTGCGACCGGGTATCCGGACCGCTACGCGCCCGACGCGCTGTTCACGGTCCCGCGCGCGCCGCAGCGCGAAGCGCTCGGCATCGGCGCGGCATTGCCGTTCGGCGGTTGCGACCAGTGGACCGCCTACGAGCTCACCTGGCTCGGTCCAGGCGGACAGCCGCGGATCGCGCTTGCGACGATGGAGGTCCCGGTCGACTCTCCGTCGATCGTTGAGTCGAAATCGATGAAGCTCTACCTCGGCTCGTTCGCGCAGACGCGCTGGCCGGGCGACGACGAGGTGGCCGCGACGATTCGCTCCGACCTCTCGCGCGCCGCCGGTGCGCCGGTTGCGGTGACGCTGACCGGACCCGCGCGGTTCGCCGAGCTCGCGATGAGCGAGCTCGCCGGCGAGTCGCTCGACCGGATCGACGTCGACTGCGATTGTTACGACGTCGATCCGTCGTCGCTCGACGCGCGCGAAGCCGAAGTCGCCGAGACGCTCGTCACGCAGCTCTTCCGCTCGGTGTGTCCGGTGACCGGGCAGCCCGACATCGCCTCGATGCAGCTCGCCTATCGCGGGCCACGGATCGACCGGGCGGGCCTGTTGCGCTACCTGGTGTCCTACCGCGACCACCCCGGCTTTCACGAGCATTGCGTCGAGCGGATTTTCGTCGACGTCGCGCAGCGCTGTCGTCCGACGGCGCTGTCGGTCTACGCACGCTTCACGCGGCGCGGAGGCATCGAGATCAATCCGTTTCGCAGCAGCTCGAAAGCGCCCGCACCGCCGAACGTCCGCACGCCGCGGCAATGACCCGATGCAGCGCGCTGCGGCTTCGGCACCCGTGAACCACTAGAATGACAGGTTTCGGGCACGCAGGCCCGAACCGCTCCGATGCCTACCGTCACCATTGCCCTCTCCAAAGGGCGCATTCTCGACGAGACGCTGCCGCTCCTCGCCGAAGCGGGCATTGTTCCGGTCGAGGACCCACGCTCGTCGCGCAAGCTGATTCTCGCGACCTCCGATGTGCGCGCATCGGTGGTGGTGCTGCGCGCCGCCGACGTTCCGACCTACGTCCAGTACGGCGCGGCCGACCTCGGCGTCGCCGGGCTCGACGTGCTGCGGGAGCATGGCGGCGAAGGACTGTACCAGCCGGTCGACCTCGGCATCGGGCGCTGCCGGCTGGTGGTCGCGACGCACCGGAGCTACGACTGGGCGGGAAGCGTCCAGCGCGGCGCGCGCATCCGCGTCGCGACCAAGTACGTGCGCACCGCACGTGAGCACTTCGCCGCGAAGGGGATGCACATCGACCTGATCAAGCTCTACGGCTCGATGGAGCTCGCCCCGCTCGCGGGGCTCGCCGACGCGATCGTCGATCTCGTGTCGACCGGCAATACGCTCAGGGCCAACGACCTCGTCGCCGTCGAGGACATCATGCCGATCAGCTCACGGCTCGTCGTCAACCCGGCGGCGTTGAAGCTCCGGCGCGCCGAGGTGAAGCCGGTGCATGACGCGATCGAGGCCGCGGTCGTGGCGCGAAGCGCCGCCGCGGGCGTCCGATGACGGGATCGCCCGCGCTCGAATTGCGCAGGCTCGACTCGTCCGCCGCGGACTTCGACGCCGCACTCGCACGCCTCGTCGAATTCGAAGCGGCGCAGGATCCCGAGGTCGACCGCGTCGTCGCGGCGATCATCGCCGACGTGCGCCGCCGCGGCGACGCCGCCCTCGTCGAGTACACCGCACGTTTCGACGGACACACCGTCGCGACTGCTGCCGACCTTGCGATCGGTGCCGACGCGATGCGCGCCGCGCACGACGGGCTTCCCGAGCCGCTGCGCGCGGCGCTCGCCGTCGCGGCGCGCCGGATTCGCACGTTTCACGAGCGCCAGCGCGGCGGCGAGTTCATGCTCGGCGACGCCGACGGCAGCGAGCTCGGCCAGCGGGTGACGCCGCTCGACCGCGCCGGCATCTACGTCCCCGGGGGCAAGGCGGCCTATCCGTCGTCGGTGCTGATGAACGCGATTCCGGCGCAGGTCGCCGGCGTGCGCGAGATCGTCATGGCGGTACCGACGCCCGGCGGCGAGCGCAACCCGCTGGTGCTCGCGGCGGCGCATCTCGCCGGCGTGACGCAGGCATTCGCGATCGGCGGCGCGCAGGCGATCGCGGCGCTCGCGTACGGCACCGCGACGGTTGCCGCCGTCGACAAGATCTGCGGTCCCGGCAACGCGTACGTCGCGGCGGCGAAGCGCCGCGTGTTCGGCACCGTGGGCATCGACATGGTCGCAGGCGCCTCCGAAGTCCTCGTGCTCGCCGACTCGACCGCCGATCCCGACTGGGTCGCGCTCGACCTCTTCGCGCAGGCCGAGCACGACGAGCTCGCGCAGGCACTGCTGGTCACACCCGATGCGGAACTGATCGAGCGCGTCGCCGCCAGTATCGAAAGACTCCTTCCCGAGATGCCGCGTGCCGGCATCATCGCGGCGTCATTCGCGCGGCGCGGCGCGCTCGTGCGCGTGCGCGACCTCGACGAGGCGTGTGCGATCGCCAACCGCGTCGCTCCCGAGCACCTCGAGCTCGCCGTGGCCGATCCCGACGCGCTGTTGCCGAAGATCCGCCACGCCGGCGCGATCTTCTGCGGGCACTACGCGTGCGAAGCGCTCGGCGACTACTGCGCGGGGCCCGACCATGTGCTGCCGACGGGTCGCACCGCGCGCTTCTCGTCGCCGCTCGGCGTTTACGATTTCCAGAAGCGCAGCAGCGTACTGCGCATCACCCCGGCTGCGGCAGATGCGCTCGCCGGCGTCGCGTCGACGCTTGCACGCGGTGAAGGCCTCGTCGCCCATGCGCGCTCGGCCGAAGCGCGGGCCGGCAGCCGGCGCGCGCGCAACGTCGAGCCCGTCGCGCGCGACGCCGAGGCGGTTGCTGCCCGCACCGTTCGGCCGGAGATCCTCGCGATGTCGCCGTATGCGGTGGCGAAGGCCGGGCCGATGATCAGGCTCGACGCGAACGAGAGCCCGTTTTCGCTGCACGAAACATTGCGTCCGGCGCTCGCCTCGGCGCTCGCCGCGGTCGAGCTCAACCGCTACCCGGACGGCGGCGCCGCCGACGTGCAGCGGGCACTTCGCGTGACGCTAGGGCTTTCCGGCGCGATGGGACTCGTGCTCGGCAACGGCTCCGACGAGCTCCTTCAGCTCATCACGACGATGATCGCGCGTCCGGGTGCCGCGGTGATCGCGCCCGAACCGACGTTCGTCATGTATGCGATCTACGCAAAGCACGCGGGAGTTCGCTATGTCGGCGTTCCGCTCGATGCCGGCCTCGAGCTCGACGTCGACGCGATGCTCGCCGCGATCGCGCGCGAGCGCCCAGCGCTCGTCTGGCTCGCGTCGCCCAACAATCCAACGGGTACGCGGTTCCCGGCGGACGCGATCGAGCGCATCCTGCGGGCGGCTCCGGGCCTCGTCGTCGTCGACGAGGCGTACTGCGCGTACGCGCGCGAGTCGATGCTCGCCCGCGCATCCGAGTTTGCCAACCTCGTCGTGTTGCGCACGCTGTCGAAGACCGGCATGGCGGGGCTGCGCCTCGGCTTCGCCATCGGCCATCCGGCGTGGACGCGCGCGATCGACACGCTGCGCTCGCCGTACAACCTCAACGCGCTGACGCAGGCCGCGGCAACTGCCTTGCTCGCCGAGCCCGGCGAGTTCGCCGCCCACGCGGCGACGGTGCGCTCCGAGCGCGATCGCCTCGCCACGGCGCTCGCGGCACTCCCCGGCATGCGGGTCTTTCCGAGCGAAGCCAACTTCGTCCTCGTCCGCGTCCCCGACGCGATGGCGACGGCGGCCACATTGCGCGAGACCGGCATCCTGGTGAAGAATGTCCACGGTTGGCACCCGCTCCTCGCAGACTGCCTGCGCATCACCGTCGGAACCCCGGCGGAGAACGACGCGCTGATCGCGACCCTGTCCCGCAAACCATGAATGCACCTTTCGACACGACCGGCGCGCATCGCACGGCCCGGATCGCCCGCCGCACGGCGGAAACCAACATCGAGGTCACGCTCGACGTCGACGGTGCCGGTCACACGCAACTCGCGACGGGAATCGGATTTCTCGATCACATGCTCGACCAGGTCGGGCGCCACGGGATGCTCGATCTCGAAGTGCGCGCCAAGGGCGACCTCCACATCGACGCCCACCATACGGTCGAGGACATCGGCATCGCGATCGGTGACGCGCTGCGCCAGGCGCTCGGCGACAAGCGCGGCATCCGCCGCTACGGCCAGGCCTACGTCCCGCTCGACGAGGCGCTGTCGCGCGCGGTGATCGATCTTTCCGGCCGGCCGGGGCTCACGTTCCAGGTGCCGTTCACGCGTGCGCTGATCGGCGGCTTCGACGTCGACCTCGTACACGAGTTTTTCCAGGGCTTCGCCAACCACGCGATGGCGACGCTGCACCTCGACAACCTCCGCGGCGACAACGCCCACCACCAGGCGGAGACGGTGTTCAAGGCGTTCGCGCGCGCGCTCCGGTTAGCGTGCGAGCGCGACCCGCGCTCGGGCGCCGCGGTGCCGTCGACGAAGGGCAGCCTGTAGCCGCCGCGGTCGGGAGGCGTCACCGGACATGTTGGCCGTCGTCGATTACGGAATGGGCAACCTGCGCTCGGTCGCGAAGGCGCTGATGCACGTCGCCCCCGACGAGCGTGTCGTGGTGACATCGGATGCAGCGGAGATCCGCGCGGCGTCGCGAGTTGTGCTGCCCGGCCAGAGCGCCATGCCCGAGACGATGGCGGGACTCTTGCGCTCCGGCCTGCGCGATGCCGTCGTGGAAGCGCTCGAAGCGCGACCGTTCCTCGGCGTCTGTCTCGGCCTGCAGATGCTGTTCGATGACAGCGAGGAGGGCCCGACGGCGTGCCTCGCTGTCCTGCCGGGGAAGGTGCGGCGCTTTCGCGAGGCGGAACTCGTGACGCCGGCGCGAGAGCGCCTCAAGATCCCGCACATGGGATGGAACAGCGTCCGTCAGACGGTGCCGCACCCGCTCTGGGCCGGCATCCCCGGCGGGTCGCGGTTCTACTTCGCGCACAGCTACTATCCGGTGCCGGCCGACCCTGCCGTCACCGTCGGGACCGCCGACTATCCGTCGCCGTTTACTTGCGCCATAGCGCGGGCTAATATCTTCGCCGTGCAGTTCCACCCGGAAAAGAGCCAGCGTGCAGGGTTGCGGCTGCTCGCCAATTTCGTAACCTGGGACGGACGCTTCTAGACCTCCACCCGGGGCGTCCTCGCGCCCTCGCGCTGCATCCCCTGCGCTGTCTTCCCGACATGCAGATCATCCCCGCGATCGATATCAAGGACGGACATTGCGTGCGCCTGCGCCAGGGCGACATGCAGGCGGCGACGGTGTTCTCGGAGGAGCCGGCCGCGATGGCGCAGCACTGGCTCGAGCTCGGCGCCGAGCGCCTGCATCTGGTCGACCTCAACGGCGCCGTCTCGGGTCGGCCGAAGAACGAGCTCGCGATCCGCGAGATCGTCAGCGTGGTCGGCGATGACGTGCCGATCCAGCTCGGCGGCGGCATCCGCGACCTCGACACGATCGAGCGCTATCTCGACGACGGGATCAGCTTCGTGGTCATCGGCACCGCCGCGGTCAAGAATCCAGGTCTGCTGCACGACGCCTGCTACGCGTTTCCCGGCCACATTATCGTCGGCCTCGACGCGCGCGACGGCAAGGTGGCGACCGACGGCTGGTCGAAGATGTCCGGTCACGACGTCGTCGACCTCGCGCGCAAGTTCGAGGACTACGGCGTCGAGGCGATCATCTACACCGACATCGGCCGCGACGGCATGCTGACCGGCGTCAACATCGCGGCGACGGTGAACCTCGCGCGCGAGGTGAAGACGCCGGTGATCGCGAGCGGCGGCATCGCGTCGCTGAAGGACATCCACGATCTCTTGCGCTACGAGAGCGAGGGCATCATCGGCGCCATCGCCGGCCGTGCACTCTACGAGGGTCGCCTCGATTTCAAGGACGCGCTCAAGGCCGCGAAGGGCGGCGCGTGAGTCTCGCCAAGCGCGTCATTCCCTGTCTCGACATCGCCGACGGACGGGTAGTCAAGGGCGTCAACTTCGTCGACCTGAAGGATGCCGGAGACCCGGTCGAGACGGCGCGGCGCTACGACGCCGAGGGGGCCGACGAGATCGCCTTCCTCGACATTCGAGCGAGCGTCGAGTCGCGCGGCCTCCTCTATGGCATGATCGAGGCGGTCGCCGATCAGGTATTCATTCCGCTCACCGTCGGCGGCGGGGTCTCGACGCTCGGCGACATCCGCGCACTGCTCAACGCCGGTGCCGACAAGGTCAGCATCAACACTGCCGGCATCCATGACCCGACGCTGTTCCGCGCGGCATCCGAGTACTACGGTGCGCAATGCATCGTCGCGGCGATCGATGCGAAGAAGTACGCGGTCGACCGGTGGCAGGTGTGGATCCACGGAGGGCGCACACCGACCGGGATCGACGCGATCGAGTGGGCATGCGAAGTCGCCGCGCAGGGGGCGGGCGAGATCCTGCTCACCAGCATGGATCGCGACGGCGCGCGTCGCGGCTTCGACCTCAAGCTGACGCGTGCCGTCGCCGATGCGGTCGACGTGCCGGTGATCGCGTCGGGCGGCGTGGGATCGCTGTCCGACCTCGTCGACGGCATCGTCGAAGGTGGCGCCGACGCGGTGCTCGCGGCGTCGATCTTCCACTACGGCGAATTCACGATCGGTGCCGCCAAGGCGGCGATGAGGGTGGCGGGGATCGAGGTACGCGACTGAAGATGGCACAGCAGACCGCCTGGCAGGACGCCGTGCGCTGGAACGCCGACGGGCTCGTCCCGGCGATCGCACAGGACGCAGCGACGCACCGTGTGCTGACGCTCGCGTGGATGAATCGCGAGGCGCTCGAGCTCAGCGAGCGGACACGCGAGGCGCATTACTGGTCGCGCTCGCGCGCAACGCTCTGGCACAAGGGTGAGCGCTCGGGGCACATTCAGCGGGTGCGCGAGATTCGCCTCGACTGCGACCGCGACAGCATTCTGCTGCTGGTCGAGCAGGTGGGCGGCATCGCGTGTCACACCGGACGCGAGCGCTGTTTCTACCATCGGCTCGACGGCGGCGAGTGGCACGTCGTCGAGCCGGTGCTCGAGGATCCGGTGACGATCTATGGCCACGAGTGACGGCGACGCCGCTGCGGGTGGGGACGACGTTCTTGCCCGCGTCGCTGCGACGATCGAAGCACGCAAGGGAGCCGACCCGCGCCAGTCGTACGTCGCGTCGCTCTTCACAAAGGGCGACGATGCGATCCTGAAGAAGATCGGCGAGGAGGCGACCGAGACGGTCATGGCGGCCAAGGACGGTGATAAAATGCACATTGCGGCCGAGATTGCCGACTTGTGGTTTCACTGCCTCGTGCTGCTTGCCCGCCACGGCCTGGGCCCCGCCGACGTACTGGCGGAGTTGGCGCGCCGCGAGGGCGCGTCGGGTCATGCGGAAAAGGCGTCGCGAGGCTGACCCGAGAACGCCTGCCCCGGCCGAATCCGACCACCGAGCGTGCGCATGCCCCCCATCGCTGACGATCCGGACTGCGTCTTCTGCAAGATCATTCGGGGCGAGATCCCGTGCCGGAAGGTTTACGAGGATGACGACATCATCGCGTTCCACGACATCGCGCCGTGGGCGCCGGTGCATTTCCTGATGGTGCCCAAGCGCCACGTGCCGACCCTCTACGAGACGACACCCGACGACGCCAAGGCGCTCGGCCGGATCCTTGCCCTCGCGGGGAAGCTCGCGCGCGAGCAGGGTGCCGGCAACGGTTTTCGCACGATCGTCAACACCGGCCACGTCGGGCGCCAGGATGTGATGCACGTGCACGTCCACATACTCGGCGGGCCCGAGCGCCTCGGGCCGATGCTGATACGCGACGGCGCGTAATCGATTCGAAACGAGGAGAGAGCAATGGGTGGATTGAGCATCTGGCATTGGCTGATCGTGTTGCTGGTCGTCGTGCTGATCTTCGGCACCAAGAAGCTTCGCAATATCGGCCAGGACCTGGGCGGCGCCGTCAAGGGATTCAAGGAGGGCATGAAGAGCGGCGACGAGCCCGCCCCTCCGCCGCCCGCCGATGCGCCGCAGGTGACCGGCCGGACGATCGACGCCGAGGTCACCAAGGAGACTTCGTCCAAGGTCTGATGCCGCTGCGCGGGCGCTCAGCGCCGCGTGAGCGGTGGCTGGTCGCAGCCCGCTGACGGTCGCCTTGTCATGTTCGACATCGGCTTCTCCGAGATCGTCCTGATCGCCGTCGTCGCGCTGGTGGTGCTCGGACCCGAGCGGCTGCCGAAGGCGGCGCGCACGCTCGGCCACCTGTTCGGCCGGCTGCAGCGCTACGTCAACGAGGTCAAGGCCGATATCAGCCGCGAGATGGAGCTCGAGGAGTTGCGCAAGCTGAAGACCGAGATGCAGGGTGCGGCGCACGAGTTCGAGCAGACGATGACGAGCGCCGCGAACGACGTCGCGACCGGAGTGCGCAACGTCGAGCGCGAGCTGAACGAGGCGGGTGCAGGTGCCGCGGCGGCCGGCCTGCCGCCGGCGCAGGTGGCATCCGTGCCAGCGGCGCCGGGGTCGGATTCGTCCGCAGATGCACCGACTTCGACCGACGAGATGATTGCGGCGACGAAGGCCGCGACGCGGGCAGGTGCGGCGGGCGGCGCCACGGAGTCGGCGCGCCAGGCGACACTGCCTGGCTTCGACCGGATCTGAGCGATGGTTACGCGGCCCCGGCGCAGCGATCGATCTGCGCCGGGATCGAAGGCTGCACTTGCGAGCACGATGAACGAAAGCACGGAATCCGCCGAAACGCAGGAAACGTTCATTTCGCACCTGATCGAGCTGCGCACGCGGCTCATGCGCTCGATCGTGGCCGTGGTGATCGTGCTGGCAATCCTGTTTCCGTTCGCCAAGGACATCTACGAGTTCCTGGCGCGTCCGCTTCTGCGGGCGTTGCCGCAGGGCGCGACGATGATCGCAACCGACGTCACCGGAACCTTCCTGGTGCCGCTCAAGGTGACGCTGGTCGCCGCGTTCCTGATCGCCCTTCCGTACGTGCTCTGGCAGGTGTGGGCATTCGTCGCGCCGGGCCTGTATCGGAGCGAGAAGCGGCTGGTGCTGCCGGTGCTGGTGTCGAGCTGCTGCTTCTTCCTCGTCGGCATGTCGTTCGCGTATTTCGTCGTGTTTCCGGTCGCGTTCCACTTCTTCGCGCACTACACGCCGGTCGGCGTGCAGATGATGACCGACATCGACAAGTACGTGACTTTCGTGCTCAAGATGTTCATTGCCTTCGGCGTCACGTTCGAGACGCCGGTGGTGATCGTCGTGCTCGTGCGGCTCGGCGTCGTGTCGCTCGCCAAGCTGAAATCAGTGCGCCCCTACGCGATCGTCGGCGCGTTCATCATCGGCGCACTGTTCACGCCGCCCGATATCCTGTCGCAGTGCCTGCTCGCGGTCCCGCTGTGGATGCTCTACGAGATCGGGCTGCTCGTCGCGCGGTTCGTGTCGAGTCCCGCTGCACGCGCGCCGGACGAGGAGACCGAGCCGGCGAAGTAGTCCCGCGCTCGCCGCGCGTTAGCCCCGCGCGCATCCGCGCGCATTCGCGGAAAGCTATCGAGCCAGGTGCGCGGGGTCGGTGCGCTGGCGACTGCGGACTTCGAGCGTGGCCGAAGCGGCTCACCCGCAGTCACCGTGCGCAGCCGGCGCCGACACCGCCGACGCGCCGGGGTAAGTAGAGCGCCGACGATCGGCGCTACTGCGCAGGCGCCGGACGCTTCGCGACCGTCACGTCGACGGCGAACGGCCGGCCGGCGCGCAGCAGCGACAGCTTGACGGTCGCTCCCGGTGCGAGGTCGGCCACCTGCTCCATCAGCTGCGGCACATCGCGCGTCGAACGATTGGCGATCGCCACGATGACGTCGCGCAGGTGGACACCCGCGCGGTCGGCCGGCCCGCCGCGCTGCAGTCCCTGCACCAGCACGCCGGCGGAGGCAGGCACGCCCAGCGCCTGCGCCGCGTCGGGAGTGAGCGCCCGCGGCTCGATACCGAGCCAGCCGCGGGTGACCTCCCCGCGGGCAATGATCTGCTCGAGCACGTCACGCGCGAGCGAGACGGGGATCGCGAAGCCGATGCCCATCGAGCCGCCGGACTGCGAAAAGATCGTGCTGTTGATGCCGATGAGGTCGCCGCGCGTATCGACGAGCGCCCCTCCCGAGTTGCCTGGGTTGATCGGCGCGTCGGTCTGGATGAAGTCCTCGAAGCGGTTGACGCCGAGGTGGTTGCGCCCGAGCGCGCTGACGATCCCCGCGGTGACCGTGTTGCCGAAACCGAACGGATTGCCGATCGCGAGCACGACGTCGCCGACTTCGACGCGGTCGATCGCGCCGAAGGTGATCGCGGGCAGATCGGTCGCATCGACCTTGAGTACTGCGAGGTCGGTTTCGGGATCATCGCCGCGGATCGTCGCGCGGAAATCGCGACCGTCGGCGAGCACGACCTGGATCTCGTCGGCGCCGGCGATCACGTGGTGATTGGTGAGAACGTAGCCGTCGCGCGCGACGATCACTCCGGACCCCAGGCTCGTCGCGCGGCGCGTCTGCGCACGCTCGACGAGGTCGGGGAAGAAGTGCTTCAGCATCGGGTCGTCGAGCAGCGGGTTGTTCACGCGCACCGCCTTGCTCGTGTAGACGTTGACGACCGACGGCATGGCCTTCTTCGCCGCGTCGGCGTAGCTCGCGACCGCCAGCACCGACCCGGATTTCGCAGCACTCGTCGCTCGCGGGGCTCCGGTCGCCGTTGGCGACGTTGGTGTCGGGGATTCCCGCGTAGGTGCCGCCTCGTGCAGCACGACGACGTCGTTGTGCCGTGCGGCGAGGCGGGGGAGCAGATCGGGCCGCAGCGTGACGACGACGAAAAGCGCCGCGAGGCAGAGCGTGCAGGCCTGGGCGAACAGGAGCCAGAAATGCTTCAGCACGTGGAGGCCGGAATGCACCGGACGCAGTTTGGGTGGAGAGTCGCAGCCCGGCGCGGCGGCGCGCGCGGTACGGCGACCGCATTATAGGGTCGCACGCGTACCGGTCGCGTCGAACGATCGTAACCGCATGCATCGGGGGTCGTCCGGAATTCGCGCGCCAACACACTGTTTTTGCGCGCGAAAATCGTATCGCCCCGTGCTCGCCCTTCAAAAGACCTGGTGAAATCCCGTATAATCGGCAGGTTTTTTTGCGATCCGGCGAGACGAATCGGGCGAAAGGCGGCGGATGAGTGCGGATGTGGCGGTGAACACGGCCAAGCGCCGGTTTCTGATCGGCGCGACGTCGGTCGTCGGGGGCATCGGCGTGATCGGAGTCGCGACGCCTTTCGTGATGTCGCTCTTTGCGTCCGAGGCGGCCAAGGCGGCCGGAGCTCCGGTCGAGGTCGACATCTCGAAGCTCGAGGCGGGAATGATGATCACCGTCTCCTGGCGCGGCAAGCCGATCTTTGTCGTCAACCGCACCGACGCGATGCTGGCGACGCTGCCGAAGATGGATTCGCGCGTCGCCGATCCTCATTCCGAAGTGCCGCACCAGCCGGCGTACTGCAAGAACGAGGATCGCTCGATCAAGCCCAACCTGTGGGTCGCGATCGGCATCTGCACCCACCTCGGCTGCTCGCCGACGTTCCGGCCCGAGGTGGCGCCGGCCGACCTCGGCCCCGATTGGCTCGGCGGCTTCTTCTGCCCGTGCCACCAATCGAAGTATGACCTCGCCGGGCGCGTGTTCAAGGGCGTTCCCGCACCGACGAACCTGTACATCCCGCCGTACCGATACGCGAGCGACACGCGCGTCGTCGTCGGCGAGGATCCGAAAAAAGCGTGAGCGGACGGAGCGTTCGATGAGCAAGTTCATGACCTGGGTCGACGAGCGCTTTCCGCTGACCGCGCTGTGGGAGAGCCAGTGGGGCAAGTACGTCGCGCCGAAGAACTTCAACTTCTGGTACTTCTTCGGCTCGCTTGCCGCGTTCGTGCTGGTGCTGCAGTTCGTCACCGGCATCTGGCTCGCGATGGATTACAAGCCGGACGCAGCCAGGGCCTTCGGGTCCGTCGAGTACATCATGCGCGACGTGCAGTGGGGCTGGCTGATCCGCTACCTGCACTCGACCGGTGCGTCGATGTTCTTCGTCGTCGTCTACCTGCACATGTTTCGCGGCCTGATCTACGGCAGCTACCGCAAGCCGCGCGAACTCACGTGGCTGTTCGGCTGCGTGATCTATCTCGCGCTGATGGCCGAGGCGTTCTTCGGCTACCTGCTGCCGTGGGGGCAGATGTCGTACTGGGGCGCGCAGGTGATCGTCAACCTGTTCTCGACGATCCCCGGCATCGGCGAGGGCCTCGCCGTGTGGATCCGCGGCGACTACACGATCTCCGACGTCACGCTGAACCGCTTCTTCGCATTCCACGTCGCGGCGCTGCCGCTCGTGCTGGTCGCGCTGGTCGTCATGCACCTGATGGCGCTGCACGAGACGGGCTCGAACAATCCCGACGGCGTCGAGATCAAGAAGCAGCCGAAGGATCCGAAGACCGGGCTGCCCCTCGACGGCATCTACTCTCACCCGTACTACACGGTGAAGGACATCGTCGGCGTGATCGGCTTCCTGATCGTGTTCTCGGCGATCGTGTTCTTCCTTCCGAACATGGGCGGCTTCTTCCTCGAATCCAACAACTTCATCCCTGCGAACCCGCTGAAGACGCCGCAGGAGATCGCGCCGGTGTGGTACTTCACACCGTACTACGCGATGCTGCGCGCGGTGCCGTCGTTCCTCGAGACGCAGGTGTGGGGCGTCATCGTGATGGCCTGCGCGGTGCTGATCTTCTTCGCGCTGCCGTGGCTCGATCGCGCGCCGGTGAAGTCGATTCGCTACCGCGGGCGGCTGTACAAGGGCTTCCTGATCGCGTTCATCTTCTCGTTTCTGCTCCTCGGCTATCTCGGCACGGTGCCGGTGACGGTGTGGGGGCAGTTCGCCGACGTGTTTCCGTTCCATGGCGCCGACCGCGCGACCGTCGTGTCGCGGGTGCTGACCGTCATCTACTTCGCGTTCTTCGTGCTGATGCCGTGGTACTCGGTGCGCGACAAAACCCTGCCGCAACCGGACCGGGTGAGGTGGAAATGAGAAAGCTCGCCCTGATCGCCTGCGCGGCACTCGCCCTCGTCGGACTCGCCGCGAACGCCGCCGAGGAGGCCGGGCTGCGGATGGCGCCCGCGCCGGACAACCGCCTCGACATCGCGTCGCTGCAGCGCGGTGCGCGCGACTTCGTCAACTACTGCCTGACCTGCCACACGGCGAAGTACATGCGCTACAACCGGCTGACCGACCTCGGCCTCACCCCCGCGCAGATCAAGAGCAGCCTGATGTTCGCGAGCGACAAGATAGGCGACACGATGACGGTGGCGATGCGTGAGGACGATGCCAAGACGTGGTTCGGCAACCCGCCTCCCGATCTCTCGGTCGAGGCGCGCGTTCGCGGCCGCGACTGGCTGTACAACTACCTGCTCGGCTTCTACCGCGACGACAAGTCCGCGACCGGTTGGAACAACCTGGTGTTCCCGAACGTCGGTATGCCGGACGTACTCTGGCAGCTCTCGGGGACCGGCAAGCGCGTCGAAAAGGAGTTCGACAACGAGGAGTCGGCGGAGGCCGCGGCGATCGCCGTCAAGGGTCTGGCGATGGTCGAGCCGACCAAGGATCACAAGTACACGATGGTGTCGATCGCTCCCGATGCTCCGGGGACGATGACACGCGCCCAGTACGAGGCCTTCGTCGGAGACATCGTCAACTATCTCGACTACATGGGTGAGCCGATCCGCGACGAGCGAATCCATCTCGGCATCATCGTGCTCATCTTCCTCGGCGTGCTGTTCGCGCTCGCCTACGCGCTGAAACGGGACTACTGGAAGGCCCTGCACTGACATGATGACGCTGTACTCCGGCACCACCGATCCGTTCAGCCAGCGCTGCCGAATCGTGCTGCACGAGAAGGGTATGGACTTTCAGATCATCGACGTCGACCTCGACCACAAGCCCGAGGATCTCGCGGTGATGAACCCGTACAACCAGGTTCCGGTGCTGGTCGAGCGCGATCTCGTCCTGCACGAAGCCAACATCATCAACGAGTACATCGACGAGCGCTTCCCGCATCCGCAGCTGATGCCGGCCGACCCGGTGATGCGCGCCCGCGCCAGGCTCTTCCTGCACCGGTTCGAGAAGGAACTCTTCGTTCACGTCGAGGCGCTCGAGGGCAACAATCAGCGTCAGGTCGATCGCGCCCGCGCGCTGGTGCGCGACGCTCTGCTGCAGATCGCGCCGGTGTTCTCCAAGCACAAGTTCATGCTGGGCGAGGAATACTCGATGCTCGACGTCGCCATCACGCCGCTTCTGTGGCGGCTCGACTACTACGGCGTGCAGATGCCCAAGCAGGCGTCAGCGCTCCTCAAGTACGCCGAGCGCCTGTTCTCCCGCCCCGCGTTCTCCGAGGCGCTGACCTCGGCGGAGCGCGGCATGCGCAAGTAGCGTACTACGCAATGTGGTGCACGGCCGTCGGACAGGCGGTAAAGCCCACGGCTTGACCGTTCCCGGGCCGAGGGTAGTATTTTCCGCATGTCCGAGCAGTCCGCGAAGCCCTATCTCGTACGCGCCATCTGCGAATGGTGCGCCGACAACGGTCTAACGCCGTACCTCGCCGTGCGCGTCAATCCGCAGACGCGCGTGCCGGCAGCGTTCGTCAAGAACGGCGAGATCGTGCTGAACGTCAGCGCGACGGCGACGCGCAAGCTGACGATCGACAACCAGTGGATCCAGTTCACAGCGCGCTTCAACGGCGCTTCGCAGGAGGTCTCGGTGCCGGTCGGCGCCGTGATCGGCATCTTCGCCAAGGAAACCGGCTACGGGTTCTCGTTCACGACCCCCGACGACCCGGTGGCTTCGCTCGCGGTGTCGACGGCACCGCGTGACAGTCAGGCGATCGGTGCGCCGAAGCTCGCGGATGCCGCACGGCCGAGACGGCCGTCGCATCTGCAGGTCGTCAAATAACCCTCGCACCGCGGCTCCGCGTCGCGCTGCTGCGTCTCACGCGCCGCTCGCGGCACGTGTGGCTGTCGCGGCCGCAGTGGAGCAGGCGCGTCGTCTTCCTCGGCGGCAGCATCGCAGTCGGTGTGGTTGCGGTCGGCTTCGCGATCGCGGCGAACCTCGCGAACGACGTCTTGCACCGGATGCTCGCGCGATGGTCGTGGCTGCCGTTCGTGCTTGCACCGGCGGGCTTCGCCGCGATCAGCTACGCGAGCCAGCGCTGGTTCGCCGGCGCGCAGGGCAGCGGCATTCCGCAGGCGATCGCCGTCCTGAGGCACCCTGACGCGGACTTCCGCCGCCGGCTGCTTTCGTTGCGCGTCGCTGCCGCCAAGATCGCGATGACGCTGGTGGGCCTGCTGTGCGGCGGATCGATCGGCCGCGAAGGTCCGACCGTGCAGATCGGTGCCGCGATGATGTACGCGCTGGAGCGGGTCTCGGCGTTTCCGCACGAGAGCATGCGCCGCGGGCTGATCCTCGCCGGCGGCGCGGCGGGTGTCGCCGCGGCGTTCAACGCCCCGCTCGCCGGAGTGGTGTTCGCGATCGAGGAGATGAGCCGGTCGTTCTCGCAGCGCACAAGCGGCATCGTCGTCGCAGCGGTCGTCTTTGCCGGCCTCGTATCGCTGGTGATCCTCGGCAACTACGCGTACTTCGGGCACACGTCGGCGACCGTGGATTTCGCGTCGGGCTCGGTGGCCGTGGTCCTCTGCGGCGTCGCTGGCGGGCTTCTCGGCGGCGCGTTCAGCCGCATCGTCGTCGCGGCGTCCGGAGGATTCGGCGGCCGCATCGGGGCGTTCCGCAGCGCGCACCCGCAGCGCTACGCTGCGTGCTGCGGGCTCCTCCTCGCGCTGATCGGCCTCGCGTCGCAGGGAACCATCTACGGCACCGGCTACGTCGAGACGCGCTCGATCGTTGCCGGTGCCGACGTGATCCCGGCGAGCTTCGGCGTGCTGAAGCTCCTCGCGACCATCGTCTCCTACGCGAGCGGCATTCCCGGCGGCATCTTCTCGCCGTCGCTCGCGGTCGGCGCCGGAATCGGGCAGAACGTCGCCCTTCTCGTGCCGCACGCGCCGCAGGCCGCCGTGGTGATCCTCGGCATGGTCGCCTACTTCTCGGGGGTCGTGCAGGCGCCGATCACCGCGTTCGTGATCGTGATCGAGATGACGCGCGACCCCGACATGGCGCTGCCGCTGATGGCGTCGTCGCTGCTCGGCTACGGACTCTCGCGGCTCATCTGCCCGCACCCGGTGTACAAGGCGCTGTCGAAGTCGTTCACGCCGGCGCGTTGACGCCGTCGCGCGCTACAATCGGCGCGCGCCGGCATAGCTCAGTTGGTAGAGCAGCGGTTTTGTAAACCGTTGGTCGGGAGTTCGAGTCTCTCTGCCGGCACCGATGACATCGCCGCGAGTCGCACCGTGACCTGGCACATCGCCGTGGTGGCCACGTTGACGCTGCATTTCGCGTTCATCGTGTTCGTCGTGCTCGGTGCGGTTGCCGTCCGGCGGTGGCGATGGCTCGTCTGGCTGCACCTCCCCGCTGCGGCTTGGGGTACCTGGATCGAGCTTTCGGGAGCGATCTGTCCGCTCACCGTGGTCGAGAACGCGCTGCGCGCGCGCGCGGGCCTCGTCGGCTATCGCGACGGGTTCGTCGCGCACTACCTCCTCGCAACGATCTACCCGGCCGGCCTCACGCGCCACGCGCAGTACGTACTCGCGGCGCTGGTCGTCGCCGTCAACCTGCTCCTCTATGCCCGGCTGCTCCGAGCGGGACGCCCTGCCGGCGCGCACGGACGTCGAAGCGAAGACCGAGGCGATCCTCGACGGTGATGGCGCCGCCGAAGAGCGACATCGGCCGCAGTCCGAAATCGCTCTGGTCGATCGAGAAGCTTCCACTGGCTTCGAGGACGTCGCCACGCGTGGTCACCGTCATGTCGAGCGGAACGACGCGTGTCACGCCGTTGAGCGTGATCGACACGTGCATCCCGGCCGCTGGGTTCGCGGTTGACCCGGACGGCGCTCCGGCGACTCTTCGAACCGCGACCACGACGAACGGATGCTGCTCGACGTACAGCACGCGCTCGAGCATGTTGGTTCGCGTACCCTCGATGTCGACAGCCGAAGGCTGCGTGTCGAAGTGCATCTCGCGCCGCAGGCGGGGCTCGTCGACCGTCATACGGTCGAGCCGCGCATAGAGGTCGGCGCGCTCCGCAGTCTTGTCGACGAGGCCGTGCGCGTCGCGGATCGCGACGACGTGGTCGTGGCCGAGCCGCACGAGTGTGCCGCCACGGTGCACGACGATCGTGACGAGCGAAGCAGCCGGATCGATCGCGAAGATCGCGTTACCGCTCCGCGCAGCGTTCCGATAGTAGCTGTCGGGAAAACCGGGCGGGACGCCTGCTTCGACGGGTGTCGGAACGACCGGTAGCGGGGCGCACGCGACGAGCAGCGCGGCGCCAAGCGCGGTCGCGGTGGCACGGGCGAGGGTCGAGACGATATGCGGTCGCATCTGCGCGAGCCTGGTCACGGTGAGGGCGTCTTCGTATTCCCGGGAGGAAATTCGCCGGCCCCAGCCTGTCGCGCGATCTCGGCGGCGAGCGCGTGGAAATGCGTGACGATCGCGTGTTCGCCTGCCGCCTCGCGCAGCCGCACGAGTACGCCCTGCGGGGCGACGAGTCGCCCGGTGTAGTCGAGGCGAAGGCCTCGCGCGTCGGGCGTCAGCATGTAGTCGCTGTCGAGCGTCGCGCCGTGGTCGGTCGTGGCGTGCGAGTGCAGCGCGTAGGGCGCGGACTCGGTGATCCGATAAACGACATCGACCGGCGCGTCGAGGAGCCAAAGCGGAGCGTTGCCGGTCTGCTCGACGGTGACCTCGTCACCACGGCGCGCGACGACGCGGCTCGTGCGCAGGCCCGGAACGAACTCGACGTAACGGGCATAATCGGTCAGCACGCGCCATGCCGTGCCGAGATCGCCGGCGATCTCGGCACTGGCGCGGACGACGACCGCGTCGCCGTGTCGTTCGATGTCGACCGATACCGGGTCACCCGATTTCGCGACTCGCGCGCCTGCCATGGCGACGGCGGCGGCAGGAAGCGCAGATGCGACAATCGTGGTGAACGCGGCAATCGCGACGACGCCAAGCGCCGGCGTCGGGAACCGTGAGCGCGGGGTCGGTTGCGAGGTCATTCGAAGTCAACAGGAACGGACGGCGCGCCATTCCCTGCGCTCCCGGGTGACGCGCCGGTGTTAGATTACGCCGTGCGGTCGGCGCCCGGCGATGTGGCGCCGACGCGAGAGGAACGCGCGTGAATCAGCTCGATTTTCGCAACCGGCGTGCGGTCGTTACCGGCGGAGCGGCAGGCATCGGGCTTGCCGTCGCACAGCGTCTCGCCGGCAGTGGAGCGCGCGTCGCGGTCTGGGATCGCGATCCGGCGGCGCTCGCCGCAGCGCACGCGGCGCTGGGTGGCGGCGCGCTGGCGGCCACCATCGACGTGACCGACAGCGAGGCGGTCGAGCGCGCGGCGCGCGAGACCGCGGGTGCGTTCGGCGGCATCGACGTGCTCGTCTGTTCGGCCGGGATCTCCGGCCCCAACGCGGTCACCTGGGACTATCCGATCGAGGCCTGGCGGGATGTCTTCGACGTGAACGTCCACGGGATCTTCCACTGCGTCCGCGCGCTGGTGCCAGTGATGCGCAGCGGCGGCTACGGGCGCATCGTCAACATCGCTTCGGTCGCCGGCAAGGAAGGCAACCCGAATGCGTCGGCTTACAGCGCGTCGAAGGCGGCGGTGATCGGCCTCACGAAGTCGCTGGGCAAGGAACTCGCGAAGACCGCCATCCGCGTCAACTGCGTGACGCCCGCCGCCGTGCGCACGGCGATCTTCGAGCAGATGTCGCCGCAGCACATCGATTTCATGCTGTCGAAGATTCCGATGGGCCGCTTCGGGAGCGTCGACGAGGTGGCGTCGCTCGTCTGCTGGCTTGCCTCGGAGGAGTGCTCGTTCTCGACCGGCGCGGTGTTCGATCTCTCGGGCGGACGCGCCACATACTGATCCGCCGCACGCTACACTTCGCGCGTGCCCGGACACCTGCCCGCGTTCGTGAGGCATCGCCTCACGTCGTCGCCGCTCGGCGGCGCAGCCTATCGCAACTTCTATTTCGGCTCGATCGGGTCGGCGCTCGGCTATACGATGCAGGCGACGATGGCCGCGTGGCTGATGGCGACGCTGACCACATCGACGCTGATGGTCGCGCTGGTGCAGAGCGCGTCGACGCTGCCGACGCTCCTGTTCGGCCTCTTCGCCGGTACGCTCGCCGACATCGTCGAGCGGCGGCGCCTGATCCTCGTCACCCAGCTCGTGCTGCTCGGCGCGACGCTGCTCCTCGGCCTCGCGGCGGTGAGCGGGATCATCGGTCCGGCCTTCCTCCTTCTCCTCACCTTCCTCGTCGGCGGCGGATTCACGTTCTACCTGCCGGCGCAGCAGGCGGGCGTCAACGAGCTGGTGTCGCCGCCGTTGTTGGCCCGCGCGCTCGCGCTTGGATCGGTCGCGTTTAACGTCGCGCGCGCGATCGGCCCGGCGCTCGCTGGAGCGATGGCGGCG
>Ga0134126_10002156_pt1 | contig 24927 bp, 22 predicted proteins | sample KB31752_FD_96881 | JGI IMG/M metagenome (GOLD analysis project Ga0134126, IMG submission 96881) | Terrestrial soil microbial communities with excess Nitrogen fertilizer from Kellogg Biological Station, Michigan, USA - KB3-175-2 | ecosystem: Environmental > Terrestrial > Soil > Unclassified ... | reverse complement strand
TGTAAGGCCAAAAAAAGCCAGCACATGCCCCGTTAAAATGACGGGGGAGGCCTGCGCTACCCTAGCATTGCCCCGTTATATTAAAGTCGCCCCGTCAAAATGTACTGGCCTGTCTTGCCCCGTTATATTACATGTCAAGCTACAGTCAACATTAAAGGCCTGATATTAAAGGCCGCCCCGTCATGTGCTGTCCAACAATTAAAGCCAAATTTTAAAGGCCTGGAAGTTTACCTAGCGATCGACCGGCTGGAGGTGGGGAGACCCAGGAAAAAATTTTTCAAAAAAATTAAGAAAAAACCAAAAAAAAAATTTCAGGGCTGCCTGAGCCAGAATGATATAAGGCCAAAATCCATGTAAGGCCAAAAAAAGCCAGCACATGCCCCGTCAACATAACGGGGCGACATGTGCTACCCTATCAATGCCCCGTGACATTACAGGCCGCCCTGTTGCCCCGTCACATTACAGGCCCACCTTCAGTCATGATGAAAGGCCAAAACATTAAAGGCCTCCCCGTCATGTGCTGTCCCACAATTAAAGCCAAATTTGAAAGCATAAAATTTTACCTAGCGATCTGAAAATCCATTTTCCCCCTTCTTTTTTTTTCATACAGTACTTGTCATGAACCAAACGCGATAACAAGTACACTGAAACAATTTTTTCTCCTCTAGCTCTATCCACAACTAAAAAAGATTTTTGTCTTCAGTTTATTTAACCTGATTTAAAAAACTCGGAAATAGGAAATGAAAAATCCATGAAACGGAAAACACGTGATCCGTCGGACGATGTTCGACCTCCTAGGATCAAGTACTCGGAAAAAGAACAGGAAATTGAAGAGGAACGCCAAATCCAATTAACACAATGGCGTGCGCGACTAAAAAAATGTTTAACCGTGCCTGAACACCAACGTGACTATGATTGGTGGGAACGGTTCCCCATTTGCCCCGTATCGGCTACACCGACGGAACTCATGTATTTGAAAATTGCACGTCTCAACTCGATACAATTGGCGCGCCTGTGTCAAACATTCGTCTTTGGACTCATTCCGCATGAGCATCGACCACTGTCCATTAGTAAAGGCATGCCCGCGGCCAGCAAACGCAATTACAGTCTACGATGGCGTACTGAATTACCCACCAAGGAATACTGTGAAAAGATGGTGCGTTTGGAACAAGGCTCCGAGGAATGGCTCGACATGCGCAAAGAAGGCATTGGCGGATCAGAAAAGGGCGCCATCATTGGCTTGTCCCACTACCAGAGTCCACATGATGTCTTTGTCAAACACATTGGTCAATATGCGGATCCCGCCCGTTTACCAAGCGAATGCTACTTTTTTGACGAGGGACACTATCATGAACACTTGATTGCTCGATCTTACGACATTGTGATGCAGAATTATCCAGGCATTCAGTGTGGTATCGTGGCCCACCCGACCATTCCCGAATGTCAGACATCGCCCGACTTGTTGGTCACCGTACCCGAAGGAATCCATCACACGTATTGGTCAATGAATGACATTCGCAAAGGATTGGCCGAAATCAAGGCACCCAATTACACCGTCCACTCGCCACGGCATGTGTTTTCGTTCCCGTTTCACATGACGGGTGAATACTTGTCTCAACAACAAGATCAATCCGATACGAACCGCATGCCTTGGAATGATTTTGTCTCGTGTTGGCGTTCGGCGGATATGAAGTTGCCCATTGCCCTGCCTTGGATCCGTACACCCCAAATTAAAGAGCTGGTCGTGGAAGCGCTGGGTAGTTGGTGTCAAGTGGAATCCACACGTATTCATACCAGTACCGTACCCCGTGCGGCACGCGTCGCACCCAACTTACAGGACCCCCTGGATGAGAAGAAGTATCTAAAAGTGTTTGATCCACTCGAGGACGAAGCGTGGGAAAATGACGAGGGACATTTTGTGACCATTACGCCCCTGGACCACTGTAAACCGCCCGCGGTCCAATTTACCGTGTACGAACCCTGTGAATTGGTCGACATCATCTGTGACTATCTGGGTACGGCACCGTTTCGACCCTTGGCTTTTCACGTGGGTCGTATGCATGTCATGCGCAATTACCATCATCCTGAATTTTGCGAGGAAATGTATGCCCGTGTGTTGGATCATGTAGAGCGTGTCCGGAATTTTTCAGGCCGCGACGATCATGACGCGGATTCGAGTAATGGGCATGACGAAGAACGATTCACAACACAGAAAATTATCCTGTTACCGATGAAACGTGTCGACTGGGTAGTCCATGGCACACCGGCACGTCCCGCGTACAAGGACGTGTTTCCACAATCGGATTTCTTGTTTGACCGCCCTGAAAATCAACGTGAATTGAAACGGGGTGTGTTGCAGGATTCATTCCAACAAGCCCACACGGAAAGAGGTCAGATGGGTGTCAATTGGACCTTGGCCGATCAACCACCTGAAGACTGGCCGTGGAAAAAGACGTGGCCTGAGTTTTATATTAGTGTATATGTGACGGCCTATCCCAATAGTCGACCGATGGGTTCCGACGAAGGTATTACGATTGCTGAATTAGAAAAAATGTAAAAGATTTTTGGGCTTTGTAAAAAAGGATTTAGTTCAATATATACAATTCAATTTTCCTAAATTGAAAGGGTAGATTATTAAGAAAATATTGTGTTTTAATTAACTCGAGTGAAAACAGTCTGTGGCCACACGACAATACCATTTCCAATCCCTTCATCATCGTCTTCCACCATTCTACCCACTTCCAGTTCCGTAATGGGACATTGAACCACTTTGTTGCCCAATACATAAAAGATCCGTTCGTCTGTATCGACTTGGACCACGATTTGCCGCATGTCCAATATCGCCTCCTTCAATAAATTCATTGCTTTCGGGCAGAGTTTTATTCCCTTGGAGAAGACGATCGGACAGGCTCCGTAGAATGGACCGGAAAAGGCTGTAAAACAGCGTTCGGCCTTGTTAAAGCTTTGCGCCTTCCAATCATCCAATTCCTTGCTAAAATACTCTAAATTGTCCGAGGTAATGCTCCCAGCAATGTGCAAGGCCTTCCAGACCCATTTGCAGTGACTGGAAACCCAGAATGAATCAGGACTTTTCTTTCGATATGCTGATGCTAGCACAAACCGCAGCTTCTTGTGTGAGATTCTCGAAAGCACCTTGCCTCCAATATAATCTTTTCTCATTTCCTGTATGACTTTTTCTTCCTTTTCCTCTTTCACGGTCATGATGAACCTTTGGTCCTTTTGTCGTGTCTTCGTCTTTTTCTCGGCCATTTTCTAAACGGTGAAAAATATACAAAACGAAATACAATAATAAAGATTCAAAGAATTGGTTTAAAATAATATTAATCTTTGAGAATAATTCCGAAGAAGGATATTCACTATTCTTTTTTTATTTGGAATTCACAGTTCAAAAAAAGGGGGTTAAATATGACGACCGAAAAACATCAAGGCGATTCCAAGAAAAAGGACGAAACGAACAAGGCCACTCGACGTATGCAATTCATTCAACCCTTTCCGGATTCAGACGAAGACTTTTATGGCGCCGTCAAGAGCGATTCCTGCAAGGCCGACATTCCAGAAGAGGACTTGGCCAAGTGGGCACCCTTATTGACTCCATTCAAGAAGTGGCATCCAGCAGTTTGCAATGGAGAACAAGATGTAATTGAAATTACACTGAACAAGTTTGAAAAGTTTGACCGTACCAAGAAATACGACATGACGCCCAAATTGCTGATCGGAATGCCTCACCCGGACATGTTTGATGCCTATCTATGGAAGTTTAAAGAAAAGGAATCGAAAGATCTTGACAAGATCGACCGACTGCTATGGACGAAACCATTGGAATTCGAAAAACGTGTGTTTTACATTCTCCACTCGTATGGTGGTTACTGGCAATTCTTTCGACCGTCGTTTGACGAAATAGCGGCCACCTTGCGAGACGCTGGACTGGATCCTAGCCATTATCATCGAGTCTATTCGACGACGGTCGGCATGAGCCAGAGTGCGGGATCAGCGTACAGTGCCAAGTATGACAAGAATCGTGGCATTACCACGGTCTACATGTTGCCCAAGTCGTTTGACCTGACAACACTCGACGAGTCGACTACCGTGGAAGAGACGGTCAAGATGGAATTGGGAAGTGACGAGATTTCCAAGATTGACATTTCCTCTCGAGACAGTCTTGTGACTATGACACGTGTTTCGGCTCCAGGAGGACCGCTCATTTCCTAAAAGCTTTCTCAAGGAATTTTTTTTTCCAAAATGTGTAAGCAGTGCATTTCGGTCCTTTTTTATTGTTAAAAACCCTTTTCGGACAGACGATTAAAGAAAAACTTGAAATGAATTCAGACCCAAAACACGATACAATTATCGTTTGCGTTGGACAAGATCAGAAGAGCTGGTTTAACTGTTGGGTTTTCCACCTCGACATCTGTAAACGTGCGTCCAAGTGTACAAAACATGCGATACGTTGCACACGTAATGCATGTAGCATAGGCACTGGCGTGTGTCTCGCTTGGTCTGTACCGTTACTGTACTTGTTGTATCAAGCAGTTACAATCGATACCAATGCCAAGAGCCCATTTTCTGGACATGATATCTTTGGTAAAAGTAGCGATGTTTCCTGTTTTGGAGATGCGTGTGGTTTTGTCATGGCCATCTACCTGCTCATCTTTCTCGGGTACCTATCCGTTCCATCCTATGGATGGTGGGAACTTGGATTCAAGGTGTCGGTCGTTTCGTTGATTTGGACCGTGATCTTCCTATGTGGTATTCGACATAGCAAATGGTATCAGTCTTTTTGGCGACATACAAATATCGACGAGATGAACGAGTCCATTCCACCACAAGACAGAGATGGTCTAATTGAATTCTCCGAGGATGGTATTCCACTGATTGTAATGTAGACCGGCTACCGTTTGTGAAAAAGACTCGGTTATTCTTTTATTCTCATTAAATTTTGGAACCCCTGAGAATTTTACAATCTATTTTCCTACAATTAACTAGAGTTGGAAACAGGAAAAAAATGCAACCACTGAAAAAAGGAAAAGGAAAAGGAGCTAATTGGGCCAGTCTGCCTGGCGAGATATTATTCATTATCGTGGAATGTTATCCGTTCATGATCCCGCCATTGTCGGAATATCGAGACCATTTAGTCCAGTACCCAAATCTGAACCGATTTCGGAAACACGATCCTGATTCCAAATTGGATTTACCGAAATTGTGTATCCGAATGACTACCGTGTGTAAGAATTGGAAAGCGGGCATCACAGCTAAACAACCACAAATGACCAAGCAATTGACACCCAAGCCTCAATTGCAGAGAATGAAATGGAACATTGGATTCAACGGATCCAAGTGGTTCACTGTCCGTTTCCTAGGAATATTATTGACGAGAGACAGTATTTTAATCAACATTGGCATACGCATCCCATTGTTTTGTGGCATACAATCCAATTGGTTTGCGAGTCCGCGGTTTGGAATGTACCGTGATCGTGTCATGACATTCAATTTTACGGCGGTCATCAATACGGATAATGTGTACGAGGTACTTCAACATCCCATGTTAATTTCTTCTCGGGTTGAACATGTGGATTGTACACTTGGTTGGAATCCGGAGCAGAAATGTTGGTTGGGTGAATTTCGGTTGTTCTTGTTTGGGAACAATGTCCCTTTCACTGCCAAGATTAAGGGGACGAATCTAGACACTTTTTCCAGTGATAACGTCATGATGATCCCGCCTGCGCGACACTAGGAATATGGCAGGAATTCTGAACGCGACACCGATTCAGATGCGGTGTATTCCGTCGCGAGACTCTGTCCGCTGTCTATTGTCACACGCAAAGGACTTTTTTTGAAAAAGGTGTCCGTGTTTCCTGAATTCGGAATTCTTCCGATTCTGTCCATTTTTTGCTTTGGTTATCCAACCACGTTTTTTTTCCTTTTCTTTGCGGAATCTTTAAAACCTCAATCGGAAATCCCTACAATTCCGTTTAAGGGGGGTTAATTATGGAATCGAAAAGCAGAAAAGAATGTAACCCATCCAAAAAAGGAAAAAGAAAGGGAGCCAACTGGGCCAGTCTGCCAGGCGAAATCCTATTCATTATCGTGGAATGTTATCCATTCATTATTCCGCCATTGTCCGAATACCAAGAACACTTGATGCATTATCCAGATCTGAAACGATTTCGGAAACACGATCCCGACTCCAAATTGGACTTGCCCAACTTGTGTATCCGGATGGCTACCGTCTGCAAGAACTGGAAAGCGGGCATCATGTTTAAACAACCACAAATGGTTAGACAATTGGTACCCAAGCCCAGTTGCCGGGGTTTAGGCGAAACATTGATTTTAATGAACACGAGTGGTTTCTTGTTCGTTTTACGAGTCTGACCCTTGCCAAGGACAATGTAGAAATCGAAATTGAAATGGACGTACCGCTCATGTGTGAGGACACGTCTGAATGGTTTGCTCATCCACGATTTGGCATGTCTCGTTTTCGAATTTTACAAACTTCATTTACTATTCCTATACGTACCGACAATGTGTATGCTGCCCTTCAATGTCCGCGCATGGCTTCGGATTCGGTCAAGGGTATTCGTACCGCCTTTGGCTGGAATCCAGAACAATCATGTTGGTCGGGTGAGGTACACTTGATCCAATTTGATCACCCTACTCCAATCCGTCTTGTGTGCAAGGGGACAAGGCTCGATACGTTTTGCAATGGTTCTATTGATATGGTTCCCGTCTCTTGACTTTTTGAATAAACCAAATTTATGATAAAAATAGACTAGACAGATTTACCAGTCGAGGTAAATGGTTCAAGTTTGAATACGTGGGTAAATGTGACGCTGACGACCTGTTGATCGTCTGGTTTCTCGAAATCGGCCACGGCCTTGATATCATAAAAGATCTTTTGTGTACTTGTCCACTTGTCTGCGGCGTCTTTAGAGTCAAAAATCTGATGTTCAAGTTCCTCTATCTTGGGGTCGGAAACGGTTTCAAAATTGCAGACACAGGTAAAGACTTGACCGATCCAAAGAATGGTTTTAGGAATGGTTTCGTCTTTGTGAACCATTCGGGTATACAGGAAAAACTGTAGGCTGAAGTACAACTTGAATATGGTTCTTGTTTACAAATCAACAAAATACAAAAGCCATAGGAAATTTAAACAGAAAGAAAAAAAGATGTTAAACGGTTCCCCAAGGGCCGAGCAAAATGGCCACGAGTTTAAACACGCGTGGGCAAATGTGCCATATTGTTAATTCTTAGACTTGACTGGTGCTCTTTGGCTCAGTAATCTCACCCACACCCATATAGCACTTGTCTTTGGATTCATCGTCATTATCCGGCAGCTCATTGTAGAATTCTACAATGTTTCGTGCGACCCGAATGGTGTATTTGTTCAATCCTTGCATGAGCCCATTGAATGTAAAGGATATACCAGTCAAATCCTCTGGTAACCATCCGAGAAAAAACCAAGTGAATGGTTGCTTCTCAATTTATACTTTCGAAAGACAATTTGTTTTTATTGTAAACAATATCCTGACAGATAATTCCAGTTCCTGGTTTTCAATGATTTTCGATATTGATACTACAGTAATCAAAAAAGCAGACAGTGGAATGAGTTATTTTCCTCATAAAATGCGGAAAGGATTGGACAATATTGACTTTTTTGTCAATGGTATTCTTGTTACAAGATTGACCGGAAGTCGGATGAAAACATTTGTCAATGTATGGGAAATGGATACAGACTGTTTCTCATTCTCCGGTCGTATATCGATAAATCCGGAAAATACAGTTCGACGACGTCAGTGGATGTCTTCGGTCGACCATTTAGAGTATTTTGCGAAACCAATGGATCTGGTCAGATTCGGACAACTAGATGATGAAGAGAAACATAGAACGATTCACCAAGCATTGTACATAGAACGAGATCTGTTCTTCTCAAAGATGGGACGACAACGAGTATTCGCTTTCCAAAGATTTGATCAGATAGCAGCGATATATCACGTTACTACCATGCGGCTTGATCATGACACTCCAGAGTGCGATGGATGTCAAGAAAGAACCCTTCCTCTGAAAAAATGTTCTGGATGCAACGCCGCGACATATTGTTCAGTTGTGTGCCAGAAATCGGATTGGAAAAAACATAAGAAGAAATGTTCAAAAGATCTCATACATCAGTCTAAAAAAGAGTTCGAACGCATGGACAATTCAGATCGAGAATTTGCTGCTGCCGACTCCCCACAAAAAATTCTGGATTACTGGGACGATATAGCTAGAAAGGAAGGACACGATTCCTCATTTTCTCCGGAGATTAGAAAACATTATTTAGAAAGAACCAAAAATTACGATACTGAGTTGACGTCCACCGAACGAAAACAATATCTTGAAAGAGAATTACTGTTTGTCGAATTGACGTCAGCCGAGCAAGAACGAAAATCCTGAAGAGAACTATGTCTATGTGAAGATTGTTCATTGGAATCTTTTTTATCGTGGTTATCAAATCTTTGTCGAATTTAGTAAATGTCGGTAAATTTTAGGAGAAACGTCTAAGTTTGTGGTTGAATCTGATAAAAAGGAGAACCTTTCGGAATATCCTTCTTCGCCGTAACATCCACCGGTTGATCTGGGAGGAGTCGCAACACAATATCAGAAATTACGCATTGTAATTGTGATAATTCAGAAGTGTATCGTTGGATCTGTTGTGACTCTCTGGCGATGGACGTTACCGATTTTTGAGTTTCCTTCATCTTTTCTGATATTTGAGTCGAGATCTGACGCAATAGGACCAAGTCTCTCTGAGAGTTTGAATCTTGTTTCTGTTCCATCTTCAGATCATGAGTGAGATGTAAAATGCATACGGCAAGCGCGAGACCTTGGTCAGCGAAACATCTCGAGAGATAAATTACTGGATACGTCCCGATGTGGGCCTTTTGAAACAGTGTCCCGCGATTGGATATTGCAATATCTTCTTGTACACTAACCATTATAAATGCGTGTACACTATTTCGATTTTGGAGCACGTCCCTTTCGAACTTGTCTCTGTCCGCCTTTGGTACGGGTGTTTTTCTGTTCTTGACATCAACCGCAATACTGATTCCTTCTGTTATGACAATAAAGTCCATTTCCGCCGTATTGCTATTTGTAACTTTGATCTCGGCGTACGGGATCAATGACTGTATGTATTGTTGAACGCTCATTTCTCCGCCAGAACCCTTGGCAGCAGCAGATGAACCGTCACCGAACACTCGTGCAAGATTTTCGCTTAGTCTATCAAATTTTGCAGATAGGTCCCCCAACGATTTTCCCGATTCTATGATGGAGAATTTTCCGGCAGAGAAGCCTTCGGCAAATGCCGACTTCTTGACAGAATCCATTTCGTTTGATACATCTCGCACATGGTCTGAAGAATCCAAGACTCGTTCACAGAGGGACAGTATGCTTCCGAGTAATTCGGGTGGACATTTTTCCAATGCGGGGAGTTTACAATCGGACGGGACCGTCAACATAATCTTGACAGTTGGCTGATCTTGATTGTCTTGTTTCCGTTTTCTTTTAGCCTGCTTTGGGACGTCCTTGATGGGTACTGGGTTTGGATTCGACAAGTCAGTCATGATTTTAGTCTTTGTTCGGTACAAAGTGTCTGCAGTTTATAATCTGTTAATTTAAAGATAAGGAAACGACCTATGTTCCCCTTAGTTTTTATGTGACAATATTAAAATTTTTTTTCTTCGATAAAGAAATTGAATCAATATTTAATTGCCGGCTAAAATGGTGCGACGACGAAGGTGATTGGGCAAGGAAGGAATGGGTTGAGACAAGTCGGCCGTCAAATTGAAACGAGCCCCGCTGGCAATACGACTGACGGCTTGGTTAATCGTCCACTGATTGGACAAGAGGGGCACCACATGCGTACCCGTGCGACAGGCGGTGCAAAAGGGCCCCTTTTCCGGATGGGGCCAGGCAATTCCATGGCATTGCTGGCAATTGAAGATGATGCGTTGATCCGAATGGCTAATGCGTTCATGATACAGGTCCGACGCATTGCTGAGGTAATAGCAGAGTAATTCCATGTAGCCCTCGCCGGTGCCGCCATTCTTTTCACGGTTCTTGGTGGGCTGCAGGGTGATGGGGTCGCGACGTGGGTTGGACGAGACTTTCAGACTGCCTTGCTTGCCTTGCGCGGGCTTGAGAATGCGTAAAAAGGAATTAAAGCCGGCAAACTGTCGGCCCGGAATGAGTTCGCCACTGGCACCACTGACGATACGAGTTTTGCAGCGTCGCACGAGGCGTTCTTGTTCGTTTTTCAGTTCCAAGTCGGAATACGGCGTTAGATTGGGCTCTTCGAGGATGCTGTGGGGCATGAACAGAATGGGATTGAGTTGACAGGCTAATCGGATGAATGGGAGACGCCACATTACTTCGCTATAGTGTTGTCGTCGCCAAGTTTCGGATTTGGTCATGGTTACCCGATAAATGCGCAATTGCGACTCGATCCAGTTGCGGAGCGGCTTATCCATCATAAAACAATCCCATTCCGAGAGAATGTCGAGGGCTTGTCCAAAATCAGAGAACGAATCCAACTTCACGTACGGCAACAATTGTCGACTGTAGAATTCGATAGCCTCGGACCATTCGGTAATCCAGTCGGTGATGTAAGTGTGCATAGAACCAATCCATTCCGCATTGGGATCATGCAGCCAACGTGACAGACCGAGCGGAAACATGTTCAAGGAGTCGCGATCAATGACGTGGCGCAAGGCGCGTCGCAACAGCGCCGCCACCATATTGTACGAACGTGTAAAAGGTGTACGCGGTTTGGCTCGTTTCAAGAGCTGCTCGGCCAAGCGTCGAAAAGGTTCCCACGCTTTCCAAATGGTGTTGGCCGAATAGGCATGTTGCAATACTTCCAAATACTTGCGATTCATGGGCAAGACATTGCGTTGGAGAATGGGTGTCGCGGCGGAAGGATCGCCCTTGCCATAAGGTTTCGGTTCGACAAATCCACTGGAAAAGGGCGCCAGGTCCGAGGCGGGCCGACTGGAATGACGTGTCACCATGCCTTCCAGTCCTACTTGGGATTGGCCCATGGCCATGACGTGCATGCGACCCGCCGTACCACGCGTCGCATCGCCTTGTGGGTTATTGATAATCGTCACTTGCGTGCCATCCATGTCGGCTTCCACGTCCAGTGCGGGAATCGTATTGCATGCGGTATTCTTTTGGCCCATGGTATCACTGAACTTGTCGGCCAACTCGTGTCCTCGCACCGACACGGTCCGCGTGGAACTGTGCATCATGCCCGCTGAACTCGAGGCCAACGGGTGGGACGAGGCCGTGCCCGCGTAGAAAACGGCCGACACCATGCTGGGCACGATATTGGGCGTATTGGTGAATTGACATTGCCGTTGTGATTGAATATCAAAGGGTGTCATGTACTCGCCCTGCTTTTCGGCATGCCGTGTGGCTTCACTGGTGGCCGTCCAGACTTGCTGACCCAGGTCACGCAAGGACTCGAGCTCGGCGGGCGGTGTGGCTAGTAACCGAGGCACAAAACGCGCATACTTGTCCTTGACCGACAGATGACGCGCGTCCTCGTCTTCATCTTCCAAGTCGGAATCCGACGTGTCCAAGGTGGCGTACAATTCCTCGTCGTTTTCCATATTGGACGGATCTTGCATCCACTCGGCTTGCCGTTGACGTTCGGATTGAGTTTCATCTTCTTCGTCTTCCAGGTCTTGGAGGGCATGTAACGACTGCCGTTGCGAGTGGGACATACTGGTCAAGAGCTTGCTCATGACTTGTGCCGCCACGGCCTTGGAGGGCTGTTGTCCGTACAAGGGCCGGAATTCCGCTACAATGGTCTTCAATTGCTGCCAATGAGGCTCAAACCGATCGTGGAGCGCCATGCGTTCGCCCATTCGAATGCGTCGCAAGATCACGGACGGATCCCATGAAATGAGCCGACTAAAGACCTCGTCCGAGGTGATGACGGCCTTCAACATTCCACACCCATCGCGCGGGTCCAGCGCCAATTGGCGGCGATAAAATTGCTGGTCCATCGCACTCATGTTCACGAATTGTGCCGCACTGGGAGCACGCATGCGATCCAATGGACGCATGGGGAATTGGTAGGCACGTGTCGCAATGGAACGATTGAGTTGTTGGGCCAAGGGTGTCGAGTCAATGTCGGTTTGTTGCTTGCGTCGCAGATCGGTCTTCAATGCTCTTCGGGTGGACATCGTCGTTTTCGTGTGCTTGGTCGTGCAAATGCCCCGTAAATAACCACTCTCTTCACAAAAGGCACTTTGATTTTGACCATCTTCAATCGTGCCCGAATCTTCGGTGCCCAGTCGCACGTACTCGTCGCTGACAAAGGGCCGATCATTCACACCCAGTAATTGGAGGACTAAATTCTGGATAATGGGCCGTTCCGGATACGACAAGTGTTCCATGTATTTCAGGCCCGTCACATGATAGTCGCACGCTTGACCCGAGTAGGCGGATTTCCAGAGTGAAGACGAGGCCGTGGCACGGGCGGTGGACGTTTCGTCGGGTGTGAGATTGGCACAATCAATGTAGGATAGACTGGTACAGGGATGAATCTCGACGGTATCATGGGCACGGCCGCCCGCGGGCAAGTCACGGGCGCGAAGGGGCGTCTGGGCATTCAAGAAGCGACCGCGGCGTGTCTCATTGGACGGCCGTGTGAGCGCCGTCGAATAATCGTGTGGATTGACGAGCGGTTCCAAGTACAAGTCGCGACTCATTTCCGCCATGTAAGTGCTTTCGACGAATTCCACATCGACACACATGATGGTGCCCGACTCGAGCAGGCGCTGAAAGGCCCAGACGCAGTGTTGTTGGCCATGTTCCGAGGTAAAGAGGTGATGGACATCGAGGGTTTTGCGTCGTTCTTGTTCTTGTAGGGTATTCCAAAATTGTGCCACGTCACGTGGAACGCATAGTGGTCGACGTGTGGAGGTAATGACTTGGAGAGGTGGTACCGTGCCCGCTATCAACACGGGCCGCATCGGACGGCCCCCTTTTGTACCCACATTGATGGTGCGGCGTGCTGGGTGCGATTTGAGACCCAAGTCGCGGAACATTGCTATTCTCTTGAGACTCCATAGATCATGCCAGAGGTGGTCGGGATGACTCGTCGAACATACGGGCAAATCGTCCATGGTTACAATCCAATAGTCCAAATGAGATTTGGTCTTGATCTTTTCCGGTATCATTGGTGCCACGTGTAGTTTCTTTTTTGGGCCCCATTCACGGTTGGATTCGTCGCGTGCCGTCAAGGACGTATCAGAGGGAGAGGATGTGGAAGAAGGAGAGGACAATGAAAACAAGGGATCGGAGAAGGAGGATGGATTCTCTTGAATGGAAATTTGGGAATTGGATAAATTGGCAATAGCCGCCTCCGACAGACGGGCGCCATAACGCGGACAAGTGGCCGCGGGGTACAAGTCAGGCCGAATCCACGAATTGATAACGGGTTCACACACGGGGTGGGTCCGGATCCACTCACGCAATCGAAACGTGTCCATCATGCTCAAGGCGACACTGGAAAAGGCGGTAATCGTCAATTGATGGACACGACCACCATTCTTGCCCGTGGGCTTGTCCTGTGTGCTACTGAATCCCAAGCTAATGGCCTTGTCGGTGCGTCGACTATGAATGGATGAGCGCGCATTCGTCTTGTGGACACAGCGCGTCAATTGGGCCACGACGGATAATGCGCTCAAGGAGCTAACGGTCTGACGTGCATCCGTCTTTTCGTCACTGGACCGAATCTTGCTGCGAATCGTGGCAAACTTAAACATTTGATTGGACAAGACACTCCAGCGGTTCATGCAGCTAAAGGACGAGGGCACGCGGTCCAGAAAGAGCAAGAGATTCGAATCGCGAATACGGTCGCGCACCAGGCCACGCAGCAACAAGATGCCCGTATTGAAATTGTACCACAGGATATTGTCGGGCGCAATGATGGAACGGTTGGTAAAGGCATATTGCTGGTTCTCGTCCAAGAGCTTGGCCACAAACAACACCATGTGTTGGGCCGAGAGGAGAAACGTGGCAAATTTGTCACCCAAGGCTTCGACCCCCTTGCCAAATGTGGTTTTCTCAAACAGCTTGTGTGTGAGGTAGTAAATGCCATTGGCACACAGATCCTCTTCCGAATGTTTCTGGCCTTTATTGACACTGAGCCACACTTCGCCAATGAGGAGCAAGGCCTTTTTGCGAGTGGTAATGCCTTCATTGTGATACACCATGTCGTCAATGAGTCCGCCGACCAAGTGTGCCACGTACGGATCCGGGTCGAGGGAATGCAAGAGCCAACGTTTCATTTCATAGGGTTGAGTAATGCCAAAGGCACAAAAGACCAATGGAATGCACCATCGAATGTATTCGGAAATCTTGACGAAAAACTTGATACCGGGCGTGCGTGCCGTGTGGTCAAACACGGTCTTGTCAAAGAGCGTATGGAGCGAGGTCAAGTTTTTCTTTAGGCGTGCCACGCGGATCGACACTTCTTTCTTGAAGGACGAGTCGGTTACGCCTTGCAAGGTGTCGCGCAAGATCTTGGCATGGGACAGGGCATAGGTATGCGGATGGCTCTTGCGGGCTTCGCGTGCTGCGGCGCCCAATTCGGATTGCACACTGAACCCCACAATGGGTTGGGGTGTCTTTTCATTCGTCAGGTGGTCGATCGTCACTTGGGGCGCTAAGATGGGCCGATAGTGATTGACTTCTTGTGCAATGTCCCAAGAGTCATGACTGAGCATTTTTTCCTTTTCCTCGTCGGCGGCAATTTCCTTGTCGGTCTTGGCCATGGCGGTCGTTTTCTTGTCGGACGTGACGGTATGTTGTACTTGTAGCGCGGATTCATGGTCTTGGGCCACGTGTTCACCATCGTGGGCTTCCTCGGGTTCGGCACCGCCACCGCCTTGTTTGCCATGAGACGTGTCCTCATCGGCCAACCACGAGTGCAATTTAGCATCGTCTTCATACGTTTCACGTTCATCCGCTTCGGCCGCTTTCGTTTCGGCATGGTCCAGCTTGTCTTCCAAGTCTTGATCCTCGACTTCAAACGTGTCGGGGTCCAAGTTCTTGTCGCGCGCTTGGACCTCGACCGGTACCGACTTGTCCTTGACCGCGAGCTTTTCCTCTAGTTCGGCCGACTTCATTTTCTCGTCTTCCTCGTCGCCTTTTTCCTGTTCGTCCTCGTCGTTTTCATCGTCGCCGTCTTCGTCGAGTTCCAATTGGACGAAGCGCACTTTTTTTTGCTTTTTTTTCTTGTCCGCTTTTGAGACGGTTGAATCGTCGTCGGTCAAAGGTACCGAGCCCTTGCGTTTGCGTGTTGGCTTGGCCTCCTTGTCGGTAGGAGCGACCATGTCCTTTTCGGAAGAGGGGGGAACAGTGACCACGGCTTCATCCGACAGGCGATGTTTCTTGGCCAATTCCTTGACCAGCTTCTTTTCGGCATCGTGTTTCGCCTTTTCCTGGTGCTGAAGCTCCACTTCACGATTACTGTGCAGGAGTGAATCCGGAATGGCCTGCTTCTTGCGTTGCTTGGACAAGGCTTGAAGCGGAATCATTTTCGCCTTTTTATTTTCCCGTTGCCGATGGCGAATTTGATGATGGGACTGCCGTCGCCGCCCTTGCAGCGTACTGGCCCAGCGGCAATTGGACAATCGGACTTGACCCCAGCGACTCTGGTCCGAGTACTTGGCCCGCAACACTAGTCGTTCCAATCCCTTGTTGGTGTAATTCAAGTGACGTTTGCCATCATGCCGATCTTGTTGGTCCACCAGACACTGCCGCGAGCCCTTGACCATCATTTGACCACCCAACATGTGTGGGTCTTGATTCATCAAGACTAATTCATCTGGACTGCGCGCTTGTCCAAATTGGATCGTGAACCCACGGAGCCGGGCCGCCTCCACATCCAATTCGTCGTACGTATCGTGGGACAAGATGCACCGGCCAAAATTGGGCAAGGGTGTGACGCGCACGGGGTCGACGGATTTCTTCAGTACAATGCGAAGTGTAGGACTACCATCCTCGGGCGGTTGCAAACGCAAACTAAACACGGGACGACCATACAGCTCGGCCTTGTAGGGTGTGTGACGGTGTTCGCCTTCCGAGTACAAGAGCGGCCGATACACTTCATTGTTATACGCGCAATAACGATCCGGTGCAAAACTGGCCCAGGGCAAGGGAGGGAGCGGCGCGCCATACGGTAGCGGAATTTCACGCAAGACGCGTGGACGAATCACAAAGGCCTCGTAAATGGACCAGGAAATCCAAATGCGCCAATCGTATTTCGTATGTACACTGTTCTTGTCCTTGCCCTTGATCTTTTTGCCCGCCTGCGACTTGGGGAATGCTACTTTGGGCAACTTTTTGAGATCCTCCATACCCACGTCGAATTTGCGGCGGCATTCCGACCACAGTACATTCTTTTCCAGCATTTGCTCAATGGTCTTGTCACTCTTGGCCAAGGGCAAGAAGACTTCCCGATAGGTGCAGAGCTTGTCTTGTAGGGCCTTTAATTCCGAGTTGAGATGATGCAACTTATCATGGACCAAGTCGCGACTGGCCAAGGTACCCATGAGAATGGACAAGTGCACGTTTTCCGAGGGCGGCCCTGCCAGTGGCTGTTGATCCAATTTGCGGTCCGAGTCCGATTGATGATACCAGTCCTCGGGCGAGGCGTGGAAGGGACGTTGTGATTTCAGCGCTTCGGCTTGGACCGGATGATCGTGCTCGGGTCGGGGTTGGTAGTGGTATGGCACCCGTTGCATGTGTGGTTGTGAGTCATACGTATTGGGGCGTACTTGCCATTCGCCCTCGGCATTGTACTCGCCGGGCGAGACGTGGGCCTTCCATTCATCCGGCAATGTCAGGTCAAAACGGTCTTCGGGCTCGATTAGAAACACGTCTTGGGTCGTGTACCCCTTGATGCCCATGTCTTCAATCGTGTGAATGGCCTTTTCTGCCAATTCCAGTGGTGCCGGACGTTGATCGGGTGAAATGGATTGGCCAGTGACGTGTGTCTTGTTCCGCACCCCATTGACGGTCCGAATCAAATCGGCAATGGCTTCTTGTTTCTTGCGTGTATCGTCCCAGGGTCGAGCGGATACCGATGCAAAGATGCGTTTCATGACTTCAGGGTCTTCCGCGGTTTGCGCCAGGGATTTGGCATACTCTTCATTCAGTTCGTGGGAGGTTTCTGTTTCCTCGTCTTCCACGCCATGCATGATGCTGGCCATTTGATTGTACATGTTTTCATTGTCACTGCCCGACTGCGGTTCACCGTCGGACCCGCCTCCACCGGCATGGTCGTCAAAGGCACCCAATTCATCATCGTCCGACTGGTGTGCCATTTTCTCCTTTTTTTCTTTTTTTGTAGTGGACCAAAAGGGTCAAGGAGATGGTTTTATTAGAATTGTGTCTTGAATAATTGTCTTGACTCAGAAATTCAAAAAGGGGAAAATGATTAATTACAAGGAAAATTACATGATTTTTTTCCTCGTAGAAATTTTTGCACGGAAAGAATCGGAAACTGAAACTATTGGCAAAAATATTAATTGAACTTGGCAAGATCGGACTTGGGATCAAAATACTCAAAAAGATGAATGCGAAACCTTCCAGAACAATAGAGATCGAGCCTGCTCATGGACAGTTACTTCATAGATTCAGACGTACGCTGCTTCCAGGACAGTACTCATACCATATCGGACATGGAATCGTAATGGACACGCGACTGGGCTGTTTCTATCACTTGCAAAAAGACAATTTCCACGGAACCGACGAAGCCCAAAAACACTGCCAATTTCGTCGCCATGTACAAAAGACGCTTGAATTAAACAAATCTGCTGCACAAGATTTTGCCAAGATTCACGATGACATACTGGGCATGCGTCAAGTGTCGGCACTAGAAGAATGGAAACAATTGTGTCGAAATGCGACCAAGACACTTGAAACCTACACGACAGTTATTGGCCAATTTTCAGACTTGGAAACCAAAGCCGTTTTGAGTTCAGACGTGCCCGAAGCATTGACCCCAATCTGGATTTGGTCATCACTCGCCCCCAGAAAAGAACCAGCGCGTGTGGCACTCACCAAACCGGATCCAACCAAACACGACTTTGAACCGACTTTCGACTGGAAGCAATATTCCTCGATCGGAATCGAAGTCGAATTCTGTATCTATTCCAAAAATGTACCGGATAAATGGGACAAGTGTCCCAAGTCACTACAATCGGTATGGGATGTTGTGGTCAAGACCAGGACACTGGATGGAGTAGACGCCAAATTAGTGCTTGAATTGTATCGTGCGTCGGACGTACCTGAGATTCGCGCCATGTGTATTTGTACACAGTTACCCACTTTGATTGGTGGATGTCGTGTATTGTCTCCTTGTGTTTCTCGATAATTGTCAAATTTTTTTTTTATTAATTTTTCTTTACACGGAAAATTAATAAAAAAGTTTTTTTCCTTGTCCATTCTTTCAAGTACAATTCTCACTTTTCAATTTCGAAATCTAGTCAAATGGGAAATTGGATAACGAGTCTATTCGGCATTCCTCATCGCGATTCATACGTCAAGGCGGCCGAGATTCGCCGATTGGGTGATACACCAATGTGCGTGTCCTTGGATGGCGATTTGACGGACGAAAACATTTACTTTGTCGCCGGAAACTTCATTCTCCGTGGATGCCGGACTCTGGATGAATTTACCGAACAAGGGGATCTGGCCTTTTTCGAAGGCAAGCCCATCCGACGCTCTTTCAAGAAAGAATCGATGATTACCGCGATGGAGACACGCAAGGATACAGAAACCTTTAGCGTTCTCAAGGCGGCACGTATTCGTGCAATATCAGCTCCCGATGCAGTCTTTACTAACATCGATGCCGAAATTGCCAAGGCTAAATACAAGGGCGAGCATTGTGTAGTACTGCAAACTCCCCTGGCCGAGGACGTGTGTCAATACTATGTGTTGCGCAAATTTGGTGTCGAGAGGAACCAAGTACATACCAAGATTTCATGGTGATTTTCGTTCAGTCTGATCGGGCCGGGTTTTTTCTGGTTCGAAAATAAATTTTTTTCTTTAAATTTACAATAATTTTGAAGTCTATCATTCCTTGTTGATTTTCTTCAAGAGATTTCCACATTGTGTAAATTTTGGAAACTACAAGACCAGTAAAAAGAAAGAATGACGACATGCGACGTGTGCAAGAAACAAGTTACAAACGAATGTGACAGTTTCGTGGCCTGTTTGAAATGCAATTTTGACGTGTGCACATCGTGCCTGACAACCAGTGTCCGTGGTACTTCTGCCGTGGATAACAAGGCCATGAAGCATGAATACATTGACCAAGATGTATTCATCAGTTGGATCTAGACGTGGATTCCTCTAGGAACTATAGCCAAGGATTTCAAATGGCTTGATAATCACCTATCCCATGAACTTACACGGACGACCTTGGCCATTCGACATGCTAGTATCCCATCGGACCAGCGTCCCCGAATCGGATTCAATCGGCCACCCATTAATACAGGACCCTTTGGAGCAGGGCCACGCAAGAAATTTGACGCAATCCGAGAGGCCATGTATTCCGAATATTGCAAGGCCCAAGCCATGATTCCGCAATACGGAACATATACAATCTGCCCAGGTTGCGGTGCCTCCGGGTCCTTGACTTGCCGTTGTTGTTGGTCTTGTGGTTCACAGTCGGGTTGCGATTGTAAGAAAATCGAGTGGATGGCGACCGTTACCGACGAGGCCGTGGCCAAGTACGTGGCTGATAAAGAAGAAGACAAGGAAGAATCCAAACTTGAAAAGGAATGTGAACAGGCTAAACAACGCTTGGACGAGATTGAGACGAAACGACGTGCCTACAAGCGAAAGACGGGTCTGACGACGGATTCAGCCACGGTTTCCAAGTCGGCGGTCTCGGACGCGTCCGCTCATTTCCTCTATTAGTCTGATTCTCGTGTTTCCTTTCGTAAATTTATCATTGTTTTATCTTGTCAGGATCAGCTTGACTCGGTTAAAATAAAACAGCGTTTCAAGGTGCATACAGGTGTCAATGAATGATTTCAACAGAATCCCGAAACGAGAATGAATTTAATAGAATGAAGCTACGTCATTTCGGAATTGGGAAAACGAACATGAAACTGATTTCTCATATCCTCGTAAAATGTCTGGGTTTCCACTCCTAGCCGTGAGGCTAGTGCCTTCATGCGACGTTGCCAAGCGAAAACGTGTGTGTACATTACGATACATTCGCGCTTGACTTCTTGTTCCGTTTCGGCCTTGGCCTTGGCTTCGAGTTCCTTGAATTTCTCTTCCGTAATCATGTCACCCATGGCATCCATCGAGCAGGCATAGAGTCGACCCTCCACATAGACGGGTGAAATTTGTGCAAGATACATTTCCAATCCTTGCATATGCTTGTCAACAATCAGTCCGATTAGAGTCGAGGGCTTGATGATGGCGGCAAAGTTTTCTGCGTGCCGAGTCTTGTCCCAATTCAAGATTTTCGCCATTTCGCTCGTGAAATCAGCATGGATTTCATACGGTGTCTGATACCGGGCCACGCGTGCTTTTTCCTCTTGGGTCGTGGCCAGCCGATTATCAGCAGCACGTATTTCGTCTTCCACGGTGGTCTGTGGGGTGGTGTCTACTGGCGTTTTATTCTCATTTGGACTAGAGGCGGCTCCCGGTGTCGTGTCGGATACAACTGTCGTGTTTGATAATGGTATGGCCTGGGTTACGACAGTCGATGCCACTGCCGGCTTGGGTACGGACATCGTGTCGGACAGGACAAGAGGATCATTCTTGGAATCAAGAGATGGTCCGCCTGGAACTTTGATACAGCGTCGTTTGGTCGTCCTCATTTGATCGTCCGAGTCGAGCATGTTCGACTGGTCTGATGCACTGAGTTGATGGATCGTGTCTATTTTCTTTTCCATTGTCTTGTTTCGTTCAATACCAAATGAAAAATATCTTGACAGAATTTCAAGAGTAAAATGAATTTATGAAATACTAAATTCCGAGAATAAATTTCCTTTTTATTTCTATTAAAGAATCGTCTTTCAGGAAATGAGTCAGCAAGCCAATGAACAATCGCTTGTCAATTACACGGGTCCCGGAGCCGTGTTAGGCGATGTATTGGTTACCAATCAGGGTACAGCACCGAAACTATCTATAACCGAATGGGGGGATCAATTAATTGGCATCTATCACAAACTAGCACGCACTCAGGCTGTTGCCACATCACTCTCGACGGAAACGTTTCGGGTACTCTCTACCACCTCGATATCCAAACCCTCGGAATTTCCCTTTGTAACCCAATCGAATTTTGATCTAATTGTCCTGGAGAAGAAATAAAGTTGACCCGAATTAAACTTTTCGTTGATTTCTTCTTTTTGGTCTTGTTTAAAGACTCGTTTCTACTTGGTTCAAACGTGCTACTGGAGAATTCATGTTCGAGTCCAAAGTTACAACCGATCCATTTGACCAAATGTACCAGGCCCTGTGGAAACCCAAGGATGACAAAATAGTATACATTGACGTGACACTTCAGCAAACACTTGCACCCTTGCCAGGAGCGACCACGACAACGACCAAGTCAGACTTGCGTAAAATATGGATCAAAGCCAGGGATCGTGTCGCTCCGCTGGACGAGTATGGAATTGTTAAGACAACACCTGCTCTGACCCAAGTCACTTGTCGATTGGATTCGGCTTGTCGAATCTTGACGGATGACGACTTGAGAAAATCTGTGGAGAAACATCAACGAATTGCAGTGATCCATGTCGAACCCAGTATGGGACCGTCACGACTGTTGTGTGCAGTAGATACAGCCGAACAAGAACACTTTTCCGGTTATGGGTAAACTGTTCCTTTCTTGCCAAAACGTTACGTTGTAAACGAGTTTTTAAATACGGAGAAATGATCTAGACCAAGATTGCCTCGCGTATGGACTCATCCTTGCACCGGTTGGCCCAGACTCGAGGATACAATCGCCACAATACATTGTCGAATTCAAAATCATAAACCTCGTCCTCTGTAACGGGATCCTCTGGACGATCGGTACATAAAATAGTATCCACTTTGGTATCCTTGACGTACTGACGGCACTTGCCCTTGCATTCATCACTCATTTGCTCTTCCCAACCCTCGACGTGTGCACAATAGAAGCAATACACATTTCGTAAAAGGGTACATTGTGTGAAACGAGTACAAATGTCTTGTCGGTACTGCAGTTGGACAAGTTCGTCCTGCAAATTTTGAAAGAAAAAGTATCGTTCAAACAGGTCGAGTGCGTAATCCAGTATGAGGGTTTGCAACGGCCGAACTATAATGCATTCATCCAAGTACGATTGCGCTACCACGCGATATGGGTTTGAGGTTGGCATCACTTGCTCCTTGACTCGGACCATCTGATGCATTCCAGAGCAAAATCGGCTGTTTAAATTATTGACAATTTTCTGTCTCTTTAGAGTCTTGAATCACGGGAGGAAAAAAAATTGAATTGATTTACCCTCTCGACCCCAACAGTAAACAAGGGAGGAGAAAAAACTCATTAAGAAAATTTCTTTACGATTTTCCTAGGTTTTGCCTTTATTCTTGTTTCACGTTACGTTTCGGTCCATCAAACGAAAAACTAGAAAAATGAGCCAGGAAGATGCCGTTGCTGAAATTGTCGAAATCAAAACCGTGAGCAAGAGTGCCTCATCCAAACCGAAACGCGTGTTTCCGCCCAAGAAAGACCCACTCAAGCCGGCGATTGCGGCCAGCAAGCGTGCGGGTCTCACGTTCCCTGTGAGGCGTCATGAAACGTACTTGGCCAAGAACTCGTCGTTGCGTGTCGGCAAACGCACTGGCGTCTTTTTCGCGGGTGCCATGGAAAGTTTGGCCAAGCAATTTCTGTACAAGGCGCGTGATGAGTTGGACGATGACAAACGTGTGCAAAAGGCCCAGTTGGGTGCCAAGAACCGCGAAAAAGAGGGCAAGCGTCCCTTGGCGATTCGAATTACGCCCCAAGTCTTGTACCAGTCGGCGAGCAAGGATGTCAATGGATTGAACAAGATCATTAATGGCGCCACCTTGTTTGCTAGTTCGGGCATGTCGTGGGCCGCACGTCCCTTGACGCGTGAACAGCGCAAGCGCGACCGTGAGGAAGCCAAGCGTATTCAGGCCAAGATTGCCGAGGAAAAGGAACAACGCGATATCCGGGCCCACAACAAGTCGAAAACCAAGCGCAAGCGACAAGGCGAAGAGGTGGTCAAGCCCAAGAAGAAGCGTACCCGATCCGTCAAGAAACAAGACAAGTCGGAACGCAAGGAGCGTAAAGAAGAGGCCGAGTCTGACGGTGAAGAGACGGAAGCGCCCAAGAAACGCAAGGCACGTGATGGGGACGAGTCGAGCAAGGAGAATGAAGAAGAAGAGGCCGCTTCTTCCAAGGAAGATCAGGACAAGCCCAAGAAATCGAAAAAGACACGCCAGGAGGATGTGGTCGACGATGAGTACGAACCAGCAGCGAAAAAGAAGGCGGATGATGAGTCACCGTCGGACAAGTCGGAGCGTCGTCAGGAAAAGGAGGATACCGTGGTTTCCCCGACGGCATCGGACGAGTCCTAGATCAAATCTCTTCCGGGGGGCTCCGCCCCCCGAGACCCCCGTCCGCGTGTGGCTTACTGAGTAGACGATTCACGTTCTGTTGCATAAAATTCCTTTTTGGTACTCTCTTGTTAAAAATTTCCTTTTCTAATTAATCGTGTCTTAAACAAATAAATTCATTTCCGTGAATTCCGAAACCGAAAATTAACTGGTGAATTGAGTAATTGGTTTTCGAAAATGAAAAAGATAGCTTGGCAAACACACAAGACACTGATTACTATCCAATGGGATGAGTTCGAGTGTCGCAAATGTCGCAAACCATCTATACTATCGTCTGGAAATGGGCTCAATCAAATTTGCCCAGTCTGTCTTGCCTGCGACGCATGTCGGGACAAGTATCCGTGCCTTGCCAATGGAGGTACAGCGGACGATCTATCATCCGACAAGAGAACCGCATTGGCCCAAGGAGAATCCAAGACGAGTTCGGACTCGTCCGTGGTCACCTCTCATGATGCAGATACCTCTCCCAAAGAAGAGGACTCCTCCCAAGACTTGTCAACCTCGTTTGAACAGGTTGTGAACAAGCAAATGGACTCGGAGAAGACGACAAAGGCATCTATTATTCAAGCACTCTCATCCGAGGAATTGGTCAATTGGTTCATGCAGTTTGTACCCCTCGGCCTCCAATCCGAATATGACACGATGCACATTCGTCAATCGTTTCGATTCCATCATACCGATGGTGCATTTGTCAATGGCACGATTCGTAACATTGTCCAATCATCTGCTATCAAACCTCAGTTGGAGGGCGAATATGTACATTTACCATACACAGTTCTGCTCCAATTGGCGCTTCAATTGTCGCAATGGCAAGTACCACATCATTATATTCCATTTATTGCGGACAAGTTGGTGTATCAATATATATCATGTCATTTACCATTTACTGGCCAAGGTGTTGAGCATGACCAATTGAAACGTGCTTGTTCCAAACCGTAAAACTTGGCCTTGTATCCGGCTTTAATTATTGGCCTTTAATATATGGTATGATCCTTATTGTAGTGATCGAGTTATGTTATTCGGGATGACCCTTGATATGACTTGAATGACTGGATCAATTACGGAAGATCTTCTCTTTAAGTCTCTCTAGCCTTGTACTATCTGATCACAATATGCTATCTGATCGGTTGATTAAAGGCCGACCTATTTTCTTGCTTTAATCAACTGGATGATTAAAGCAAGAAAATAGGTCGGCCTTTAATCAACCGATCAGATAGCATA
>Ga0134126_10002155_pt1 | contig 24934 bp, 19 predicted proteins | sample KB31752_FD_96881 | JGI IMG/M metagenome (GOLD analysis project Ga0134126, IMG submission 96881) | Terrestrial soil microbial communities with excess Nitrogen fertilizer from Kellogg Biological Station, Michigan, USA - KB3-175-2 | ecosystem: Environmental > Terrestrial > Soil > Unclassified ... | reverse complement strand
GGCCGCTTCGGGTGGCGTAGATCCCGATCGCAGTATCTCCAGGCACGACGACGAAGCGGATTCTGCCAAGGACGCCATTAGATCGCCCGACGCCATCGCTCAGCTGGAAGGCCTTCGTCTCAGTGCCCGAGGCGACTGCACCCTCTCGTTGTGACCACTCGGGGCGGTGCTCCTGAACCATGAGGCGCGCCACTCGCCCAACCTAAGCTGCTAGCCCATGGGCGGACTTGAAATCGCCGGTTGGCCCCGACGACATTTCACGTTCTCTCGCCATTGTCTGGTGCCTGATGGATGGGCGCTGTGGCCGGTCGGCATCGGATATGTACCGGGGTTCCGCAGCGCGGGTTATTGCCCCAAACGGTGGAAGCATGTCGGAGCTCATGGGAAATCAAGGCGAGGCGACCTTCCGTTTGCTGGCCGAGAACAACGTCGACCTGGTTTGCTGGATCGACCTCGATCTGGTGATGCGCTACGCATCGCCCTCCTGCGAACAATTGCTGGGATGGAAACCGGAGGAGATGGTGGGAAGGGGGCCGGATGCGTTTGTGCTGCCGGATGACCTCCCCATCGTTGCAGCGGCTCACGAACGCCTGGTCCGGGAGGGAATGGATCCATTCCCGACCGTGGTCCGCATGCGGAAGAAGGACGGAACACTCGCATCCATGGAGATCAATGCCCGCATGGCGAAGGATCGCGCAAGCGGTGATCCGATCGGTATCGTCCTGACCATGCGCGACATCACCCGGCGCACGCAACGCGAACAGAACCGCGAGCCGCCAGGCCACGGCGATTCTGCCGGGGAGGGCGTGCCGACGAGCGAATGGGAACGCATGCTGCATGAGAGCGAGGAACGCTTTTCCAAGGTGTTCGGATTGGCACCTGTTCCGATGGTGGTCTTTGTACTTGACGGTTTTCGCATCGTCGACGTCAACGATGCGTTCATCCAGACGACGGGGTATGCGAGGAACGAGTTGGTCGGCTGCAGGGCGACCGAAGTCCGCATGCTTGATCACACGTCCTGCCGACGCATCGAGAGGGCGCTGGAGAGGGAAAGCAGCATGCAGAACCTCCCGATTTCGATGCGCGACCGGAAAGGCCTGCCGATCGATTGCCTGATATCGGCGGAGCTCGTCTTCGTTCGAGGTCAACGCTGCATCCTGGGTGCCTTCCAGGACGTCACGGAGCGGAAGCATTCCGAAGACGAGTTGATCGACGCACTCGACAGCGTCATGAGAGACACGTCGTGGTTCAGCCGGGCGCTTATCGAAAAACTGGCGCAGACCCGCCACCGAAAGCGGACGAACGAGCCAAGTGGAGAACTGGCCGACCTGACCACGCGCGAACGGGAAGTGTTGCACCTGATGTGCGAGGGTCGAAGCGACGACGAAATCTCCGACGCCCTGATGCTTTCACGCCATACGGTACGCAATCATGTATCGAACATCTACGGCAAGATCGGGGTACACCGGCGTGGCACCGCCATCGTGTGGGCACGCGAACGTGGCGTCAGCGTCTACGGGGCACCGCAGGCACACAAGTGACGCGACAACCGGCCCCGCCAGGGAGATTCCGATCCATCGAGCCCAGAACAGCCGTCCAGACGATCTTGAGGAGGCCTCCGCACGGCCATTCGAGAATGACAGCCTGATCAACCAGTTTTCGCGGAACCAATGGTTTCCCGCTGGTCAAGCCCATTACCCGCCCGTGACCACCGTGCCGCCCATCGCCTGCCCCGACCTTCAATAACTGACCACTCCGCGTTCGCGCCCCCATACCACGGCCGCACTGCGCCGGTTGACGCCGATCTTGCCGTATAGCGTCGCGACATGGTTGCGCACGGTATGGCGCGAGAGTTTCAGGATGGCTGCAATGTCCGCGTCGCTGTGGCCCTTGCAGATCAGGATCAGGACCTCCTTTTCGCGCGGAGTCAGCTCACCCAGTTCGCCCCTGGTGCCGCTTCCCGCGCCTGGATGTCGAACCTGAGCCAGCTTTTCCATCACCGTCCTGCTGAACCATGACGTGTCTTTCATCACGGCTTCGATGGCTGCGACCAGGTCCATTTCCGACCGCTTGCGCTCGGTGATGTCCTGGATGACGCACAGGATGCAGGCCTCGCCCTGGATGACCACGGGCTCGGCCGAGAGCAGGCAGTCGATGGCAGCCCCTTCGCGCGTGCGCAGGGGCATCTCGAAATCCCGCACATTGTCGTGCGCATCCAGCGTGGCCCGGAGCTCGCGATGGGCTGCCGCGTCTTTCCATAGCCCGATGTCCGCGGCGGATTTCCCGCGGATGTCCTCCGCGGCGTATCCCGTCACGGTGGTAAACGCGGTGTTGGCTTCGACGATGCGCAGCCCGGGCTGTGCGCATACCATCATCGGCACGGGAGCCAGGCGGAATGCCTTGGAGAAGCGTTCTTCGCTCTGGCCGAGCGAGATCTCGGCTTTCTTGCGCGCTTCGAGATCGATGAAGGTGAAGAGCATGCAGCTCTCCTCGCCGACCTCGAGCGGCTGGCCGGCCACGATGACGAACTTGCCGTCGCCATTGGCCAGTCGAAGCACCGCTTCGCGCTGCGGGATGGTGCGCCCGTCGTGAAGGCATTCGATCGCTTGCTCGCGATCCTCGGCCTTCTCCAGCACATCCACTTCATAGATCGAGCGGTCGATGACGGCATCCCGGTCGTAACCGGTCATGTCGAGGAACCCCTGGTTGACCTTGATGTATCGCAGGTCCGACAGCCGGCAAATCAGGGCCGGGGCAGGATTGGCGTTGAACGCCTTTTCAAACCGGTCCTCCGCATTGAACCGGTCGGTGACGTCCTGGATGACCAGCACCAGGGATTCGCCGACCCCGGCCGCGTTGGTCAGGATCAGGCTGCGGATCTGATGGACGCGGCAGAATTCGTCGTCGTCGGGCCGGGTCACCTCGACGATCACGTCACGGAACAGCTGGCCGGCGAGTACGCGTTCGATCGGATACTGCTTCGCTTTCAGGCCGTGGTTGTTCCGATATTTCAGGACGAATTTCTTTCGGTATTGCGTGGCGTCGGCGCCCAGGTCCGCCAGCTGTTCGACGCCATGTATCGCCAGCGCGGTTTCGTTTGCCCAGACGATCGAACGGTCCGGATCGACCAGCACGATGCCCTCGGCAAGCCCGGCGATGATCTGCTGCAGCTGCCGCCGATCGGCCCGGGGTTTGGCAGTCGTTGCGTCCATGGCCTCTCCGCTCGCTGGTGCGTCGCCTTGTTCCGCACCTTACTGCACCGCAAGGATGGCGCAAAGCCGCACCTCCAGTCTGTCAGGAAATACTAGATCAGCTAGTGCAGCCTGCTCTGGCCGGCTTCCTCCGTGACCCGTAGCTTGAGCACACCACCGCGATCCGGTGGGTTTCGCCCCCTCAACGGAGATCACGATGACCACGACACAGAAGCCCGATTCTCAACAGTCACATGAGCGCAAGCCGACGAACCCGCCGCGCGATGACAACAAACAGCAGCCCGGCCAGTCCAGGCCCAACGACCCGGATCGGCAGGATCACCGCGACGCAGACCGCAGCGCGCCGCACAAGAAATAAAGCGGCCTGCCATGCAAGTCGATGCAACCCCAAGCATCGAGCGCCAACGCACAGGCAACCGGAATCACCATGGCGTATGCCAACCGATGAACAGGAGCAAGGCATGAACGACGACAAGATCCAGGGCCAATGGAAGCAACTCAGCGGCAAGCTCAAGGAAAAGTGGGGAAAGCTGACGGACGACGACCTCAAGGCCGCTGAAGGCAACAGCGAGTACCTCGCCGGCAAGTTGCAGGAGCGTTATGGCATCGCCAGGGAAGAAGCAGAATGGCAGATCAGGGAATTCGACAGGAACCTGTAACCGGACTGATGGAAGGCGGCATCCCGGCCGCCTTCCGTACTGGAGAATTATCCATGCGCAAATACTTGTACGCCTGGCTTCTTGGCGTACCCGTCGGCCTGCTGGTTGTTGTCTATTTCTTTACTCATCTGCTTTAGGGAGATCCAACGCGAACGGTCTTTCGGCGTTGGCTGCCATGCATTGGAGACAAGGTCATGCACACATGAACGAAGGATGTGTCTTTTGCGCCATCGCGGCGGACGAGCCGAGTGGGGGCGGTGCCTTGTGGCAGCGGCAGACGATCACGCTCCCGGATCCGCTGCAGCCCCATGGCGGCCATCTCCTCGTGATGCCGCGGAATCACTTCGAGGATGTTCGCGATATGGACGAGGTCACGATCGAAGCCGTCATCCTGGCCATCCAGCGAGGAGCCCAGGTCATCGCCATGGAATTTGCCGGTGACGGCGTGAGTGTCTGGCACTCGTCAAGGCAGCAGCCCTGCTGCTCCATTGCCCACGCCCATTTTCATGTCCGACCGAGGCACGTCGTGCGGCAACGACCGGCCGACATCGACGTGTCGCGTACCGCACTCTGAGCGGTGCATGGCGCTGGCGTCGTGACGCCAAGGCGTTCTGCGTCCTGCCACGTGGCTGCTCATGCCCACGCCCCGCCTCCACAACATTCACAGTCACCACACGCGCAACGCAAAAGTAGTTTGCCGTGCGACGGCAAGCCTCCGGATCGCCGGGTGGCAGCCACACTGATCGGAGAAGACACCGCATGGCCAAGATACGCAAAACCCGCCCCGTTCCGGCGCACGAGGAAGCCGCGCCCGCCCGCCATGGTCACGGCGGCGAACTGCATCAGGCTGCCGGCAACGGGCATCCGCTCCTGACCACCAACCAGGGCATCCCGGTCGCCGATAACCAGAACTCGCTGCGTGCCGCCCCCCGCGGCCCGACCTTGCTGGAGGATTTCATCCTTCGCGAGAAGATCACCCATTTCGACCACGAGCGCATCCCCGAGCGCATCGTGCACGCGCGGGGTTCGGCCGCGCACGGCTATTTCGAACTCACGAAGTCGCTGCAGAAATACACCACCGCGAAAATCCTCAGCGAAACCGGCGTGAAGACGCCGCTGTTCACGCGCATCTCCACCGTGGCAGGCGGTGCCGGTTCCGTCGATACCCCGCGCGACGTGCGCGGTTTCGCGGTGAAGTTCTACACGAAGGAAGGCAACTGGGATCTGGTGGGCAACAACATCCCGGTGTTCTTCATCCAGGATGCCATCAAGTTTCCCGACCTGGTGCATGCGGTGAAGATGGAACCCGACCGCGGCTTTCCGCAGGCCGCCAGCGCGCACGACACGTTCTGGGACTTCATCTCGCTGACGCCCGAATCGATGCACATGATCATGTGGGCGATGAGCGACCGCGCCATCCCGCGCTCGCTGCGCATGATCGAGGGCTTCGGCATCCACAGCTTCCGCCTGCTGGACGCGGATGGGAAATCCACCTTCGTGAAATTCCACTGGCGGCCCAAACTCGGGCTGCAGTCGCATGTGTGGGACGAGGCGGTGAAGGTGGCCGGTGCCGACCCCGACTATCATCGCCGCGACCTGTTCGAGGCGATCCAGTCCGGCAGTTTCCCCGAGTGGAACCTGGCCGTGCAGTTGTTCACCCAGGAACAGGCCGACGCCTTTCCGTTCGACCACCTCGACCCGACCAAGCTGGTTCCCGAGGAGCTGGTGCCGCTGACCGTGATCGGCCGCATGGTGCTGGACCGCTGGCCGGACAACTTCTTCGCCGAGACCGAGCAGGTGGCGTTCTGTCCCGCCAACGTCGTGCCGGGCATCGACTTCAGCAACGATCCGCTGCTGCAGGGGCGATTGTTCTCCTACCTCGATACCCAGTTGTCACGCCTTGGCTCGCCGAACTTCCACCAGCTGCCGATCAACGCACCCAAGTGCCCGTACGCCAATCTGCAGCGCGACGGCCACATGCAGATGCATGTGCCCAAGGGCCGCGTGAACTACGAACCCAGCTCGCTGCAGGCCGACACGCCGCGCGAGGCGCCGGATGGGTTCCGCAGTTTCGCGCAGGCTGCCGATGATGGCTCGAAGGGTCGCATCCGTGCCGAAAGCTTTGCCGACCACTACAGCCAGGCCAGGCAGTTCTATCGCAGCCAGACCCGACCCGAGCAGGCGCACATCGCTTCCGCCCTGGTGTTCGAACTGTCGAAGGTGGAGACGGCGGTGGTGCGCGAACGTCTCATCAGCCACCTGTGTCACGTCGATGCCGATCTGGCCGCGCGCGTGGCGAAGGGCCTCGGCCTGGAATCAGCGCCAGCCGCCGCGCCGGCTGCCGCGAAGCCGCAGGACATGCCGCCATCTCCCGCACTGCAGATCATCGGCAAGATGAAATCGACGCTTGAAGGGCGGCAGGTCGGCATCCTGATCGACGATGGCTCCGATGGCGCCACCATCGCGGCCCTGCGCAAAGCTGCCGAAGGTGCCGGTGCCAAGGTCAAGATCATTGCCCCCAGGGTGGGCGGCGCGAAGCTTGCCAATGGCAGGATGCTGCCGGCCGACGGCCAGCTCCCCGGCACGCCCTCGGTACTGTTCGATGCAGTGGCTGTGGTGTTGTCGGACAGCGCCGGCAAGGCGCTGGCGAAAGAGGCGGCCGCGGTGGACTGGGTGCGCGATGCCTATGGCCATCTCAAGGCGATCGCTTTCGACGCCGGCGGCCGGAAGGTGCTGAAAGCCGGAAACGTGGACAAGGATGCCGGCGTCGTCGATGCCACCGACGTGCATGCCTTCATCGAGGCCGCAAAAACGCGGCAGTGGAAACGGGAGCCAAAGATACGGACGCTGGCTTGAGCCGCCGCATGCCCGGTTCGGGCCCATCCGTTCGCCGATGAGATACGAGGAGAAACCATGCTGCAACTCAATCCCCCGCTGCCGATGCTGACCCCGAAAGGAGAGGGATTCGCCCAGTTCCTGATCGACTACGGCCCCGAGTCCGATCTTTACTGGACCGTGTTCATCACGGCGAACGGCGAGATATGGACGTTTTCCAACCGCGAGGTGCGTGCCAGCAAGAACATCACGCTGGGACGCACCCACGTCGAACAGGTTCCGCCGCACCTGGCCGAGGGCTTGCGCGACGGGGTCCGCCGGCACAGCGCCAACGGACATGCCATCGAGCCAACGCACGCGACAGATCGCCGATAGACGTGCGGATCAGCGTCATGGCCGCCAGCGGTCGTGACGCATGGCGCGAACGCCGTCGGCCTCAACGACCGCCTTGTCCTGCTGGCCAGTCGGAACACCAATGGAAGGACCTCTCATGACACCCCAGCAAGCGTCGACCACGCCAGCCGCATCGGCTGAAGCGCCGGATGAGTCCGACATGCCGTTGCCGCAGGATCCGAAAGTGGTTTTCCAGGGCGGCCTGTTTGTGCTGGCACTGCTCGCCGGGGCTTTCTTTGCCAGGGAAGTGCTGCTCCCGGTCGTGCTCGCCTTCATTCTCAAGCTGCTGTTGCAGCCCGTGATGCGGCTGCTCGAGCGAGCGCACGTTCCCCGTGTCATGGCGTCCCTACTCATGATCGTCCTGCTGTTCGGATTGATCGGCGGATTCGGCGACATGCTGAGCGGCCCCGCCGCAAGCTGGGCCAGGCGCATACCCGAGGGACTTCCCCGGCTGGAACAGCGCGTGAAAGTGGTGAGTGCGCCGCTGAATGCGCTGGAGCACATGCTCGACCATGCCAAGGGCATGGTGGCAACGACGCCCGCAGACTCATCCGCCGTACCGGCCAGCACGCCGCCTGCCGCATCGGGTGGAGCGGGGGCCGTGGGTGCCGGCATCGAAGGCACCCTGATCGATGGTCTGCACACCTTTGCGTCGGAATTCCTGACCACCTTCCTGGTGCTGTTCTTCCTGCTCAATTCGGGCGACACCTTCCTGCGCCGCCTGGTGGAGGTCATGCCCCGTTTCCGCGACAAGCGCCAGGTCATCGATATCTCGCAACAGGTCGAGGCCGATATCTCGTCCTACCTGGTCACCATCACCGTGATGAATGCATTGGTCGGCATCGCCACCGGCTGCGCGATGTGGGCTCTCGGTCTCGAGAACGCCGTGCTTTGGGGGGCTATCGCCTTCCTGCTCAACTTCGTTCCGATCCTTGGTCCGTTGACCGGCCTGGTGATCTTCCTCGGCGTCGGCATGCTGAGCCTGGATCCCCTGTGGAAGGCTTTCATGCCGATGGCGGTGTATGCCGGCATCCACCTGATCGAGGGCGAGACCATCACGCCCATGCTGCTGGCGCGCCGGTTCACCCTGAACCCGGTGCTGGTCATCGTCGCGTTGCTGTTCTGGGACTGGATGTGGGGCGTGCCCGGCGCCATCCTGGCCGTGCCCATGCTGGCCATCACAAGATCATCTGCGACCGGATCCGGCCGCTGGCGGCACTCGGGCATTTCCTCGAAGGCGAGAAGAACGTGCCCGAAACCTAGTTCACGAAGGGATGCTCTGGAAATCACAGTTTGGCCGCACCCGTAAAGCATAATCTGGCCGCCTCAAGAAGCTGAGAGTGCTACATATAGTTTGGCCTCAGGTATCGCAGCAAGCACACTTAGCTCCGAGCGGCCGCGCAGTATTTCGGTAAGGTGCCTAAGGAATCAATCGCCCAGAACAAACCGAGGTAATCATCTGAGCAATGCTGATCAGCGGTAGTAGGGAACGTCGGCGTCCGGCCAACAACGGCCGGTTGACCTCTTCAAATGCACGCCGCAGAGCGGACGTTCAAGGCGTCTCTCGCCAGCATCGTCGGCAGCGCGCAAGTCTGATCGCCTAGCAACATTGCGACGCGTGCGAGCGTGACTACTATCACCCACAATTTTACGGCGATGCAGGACCATGATTTGCGTAGATGGACAGAACCAAGAACCGCGAACTGAACGAACAGTGGCAGTAGTGCGAGGAGACTAATTACTTCGATACTGCTTCAGTTAACGCAGTCTGCATCAGCGATATCGTCAGTACGTTTGGCAACACGTTGCCAGTCGTAGCCCCCTTGGGGAACATCACGTACAACGGCACTCCGGGCGAATGGTATTGCTCCAGGAAAGCACTGATCGTGGGGTCGACATTGGTCCAGTCACCTACCATGTAGACCGTGCCTGTACGTTTGAGCAGCTCACGAAACGCTGGAGTATTGAGCACTTGGTGCTCGTTGGCTTTGCAGGTGATGCACCAATCGGCCGTCATGTCGACAAAGACTGGCGTACCGGCTTTGCGCAGTTCTGCCAATTTTTGCGGAGAAAAACGCACAGTCCCTTGCTCACTTGCTGCCGCAACCGCCACCGGTTGCAGCTGAGCAAGAAAGTACAGTGGCGTTGCCGCCAACAACACAAGAGCCACTGCGAGCACGCGCCCCGTCAGTCTGCGATTGCGACTACGCTCGAACAACCACAGCGCCATCGCAAGTAAAACCGCAGCCGTCAGTGAAAGGCCCACTGCATCGGCTCCGCGTTGATGCGCCAGAACCCAGATCAGCCAGACCGCCGTGAGGTACATCGGAAACGCTAGTGCCTGCTTCAGCGTCTCCATCCACGCGCCCGGTCGCGGCAGGAGGCGGCCCAGCGCCGGCACGAATCCAATCAGCAGAAATGGAAAGGCGAGGCCCAAGCCAAGGCTTAAAAAGATGACGAGCGCGGTGAACATCGGTGCAACGAACGCATACGCGAGCGCAGTGCCCATGAACGGTGCAATGCAAGGACTCGCCACCATGACTGTCAGCACACCAGTGAAGAAATCGCCGGCCCAGCCGGATCGCGATGCAAGCCCTTGACCCATATTGCCCAACGACGATCCGAAGTTCACGACCCCAGACATTGACAGACCGACCGCGACCATCAAGCAAACCAGAACTCCCACGATCAACGGCTGCTGCAATTGCGCGCCCCACCCCATCACATGCCCAGCCGAGCGCAACCCGACGATAGCCAAACCGATGGCTGCGAAGGAGCACAATACGCCGAACGTATATGAGAGCGCCTGGCGACGCCTCGCTCTGGCATCTTCTGCGCTTTCGAGCAGGCTGATAGCCTTGATCGACAGCACTGGCAATACGCAAGGCATCAGATTCAGAACTAGTCCGCCTGCGAACGCGAGCAGCAGTGCGGTCATCAGTTCGACAGTATCGGGCTTCACGGCCGCACTTCCTGCGCTTGCAACAGCACCGCTCACTACCGGGAGATCAAAGTTCTCAACGTGTGGCGGATAGCAGACTCTCGGAGCGACCTCATGGCAGCCCTGATAGCTCACCGAAAATTTTGTACGTCGTTTACCCGGGGCGAGCGTATACGGAATGCTGGCATCAACGCTGTTATGGTAGATGGCAACGTCGCCGAAAAAGTTATCTTGATACTTTTCGCCATCAGGAAATTGCACCGTACCGATCGTTACGCCTTCGCCGCCGGTGACCTTCATCTGCCCTTGATAGAGATAGTAGTCGGGAGCAATCGTCCAATGCAGCTTGATCACGTTGGGGGTTTTGATATCGGCGTTGAGCTTGTAGGCCTTGCCGACCGGCAACACCCCCGGGATGACTTGAGCACTGGCTACCCCCGCCATACCGATCATGACGATCAGCGCGAAGATACGGGTCCAAAATTTTATGACTTTCCCCACTTTCACGATGACATCCTCAACATAATGCTCAGCAACGATCGTCTCGACTGCCGTTTACAAGCGCGTGAATCACATTCACTTTCCAATTTCCAATCGCCATCACTCATAAGCCGCTTTTGGTTTGACCCTATTCTTGATTACACCTTTCGCTCCTGCCGACTTCGGACCCGCTTGCGCGGGCCCGAACATTTTCGGCCATCGTCTGTCAGTGTTGCTTCGGCGCCGGCCCCGTCACCACTTGCATCAAGTTGGCCGGCTTGACGTATGTCTTGAATGCGTCTTGCACCTGCTGCGTGGTGAGCTGCAGGTAGCTCTTCGCGGCAACCATCGGCTGGTCCAGCGGTTCACCCTTGTAGCTCCAGGTCAACAGGGAGCGCGCGATGCCATCGACACTGGAAACTTCAAGCGGGATCAAGCGGATAAGCGCCTGCCGTGCGTTGGTGAGTTCGTCGGCACTTATCGGCGTATTTCGCATCTCGTCGAGATTTTTCAGAACCAATTGATCAACAGGCTTCACCTTGTCTGTATCGCTGCCATAGTAGACGTAGAGAATCGAGCGCGATCGATCGAAGTTGATTTGAGAGCTCGCCCCATAGGCGTAACCATGGCGTACGCGGATGTCCAGCATCAGGCGTGAGGCGAATCCGTTACTGCCCAAAACTTCGTTGCCTAATTCAAGCGCGTAGCGATTGGAGTCATGAAGGTTGAGGTCGAGCATCTGACCCATGAAGACCGTGTCTTGCGATGCGTAGGCGTTCGGCACGACGGTGTAGCCAGCTGGATTCAGCGACACCGGCTTCGGGATGACGTCGGGGCGTGGTCCGCTCGACTGCCATGCGCCGAAGTATTTCTCGACTTCCGCCTTGGCCTGATCAGGTGTGACATTGCCGACCACCACAATCGTGGTCATGTCCGGACGGTAGGTTTGCGCGTAATAGTCTTTCGCGTCGGCAAGCGTCAGCTTGTCCACGGTCGCGGGTACGGCCTGACGCAAGGCGGGATCGCCGGCTGGCAATAATCCCTCGTGCAGTGCCCGAAACATCTTGTAGTTCGGCGATTGCAATTCGCCCGCCAGCGTGTGCGCGAGCGTCTCCTGCTGCACTTTGAACGCCTTATCCAGCAATGCGGGGTGCAACTCGTTATCGGCGAGAAGTTGCATGCCGCGGCCAAAGTTCGCACTGGGAATGGCAAGGCTGAAGTCCGGGCCAGCCGATTCAGTCGCAGCAACCTCATCCAGAGCGGCGTGAAACGCATTGCGATCCAGTGAGGTGGTGCCGTAGTCGAACAGCGAGCCGAGCAGTTTGCCGACACCCTCCTGACCTTTTGGCTCTTGCAGGTTGTCGTCATGATCGACATGGCCCATCACGGTGACCGTCTTGCTGACGGACTCCGGCTGCACGATCAGGGTGATGCCATTGGGCAACTTCATTTGCACGGGGTCCAGCGTCCAGTGCGGCAGCTCCAGTTTGGACAGCGCCTCGCTGGCCCAGCTGGGCAATGGTGCATCCAGCGTGGCATTGCTCGCGAAGGTCTCCGTACCACCGAACCCCTGACTGTCTGGCGGGCGTTTGCCATTCGCGCTTGGTGTCAGCACCACGGTAATGCGCCGGTCCGGGGTCAGGTATTTACGCGCCACTCGGTCGACATCCTGCGGAGTGACCGCAAGGATATGATCCAGAGATTCCTTAGGCGAATTCAGCCCCTGCCACACCAGTGCGTGCGACCACGATGAGGCAAGACCGGTCGGATTGTTCTTGCTGAATTCGTACTGTGCGCTTTCGTTGCGCTTGGCGGCCTCCACAAGCTCGGGCGGAACACCGTTCTTCAAGAATCCATCGATCACCTCGTTTAGCTCGGTGGCGGTGCGCTCTTTATCATCACCCTTGGCAAATCCCGCCTCGATGGCGAAGATACCGCCATGCGAGAACGGAGCGGATTGAGCATCCGCCGACAGTACCTTGCCCTGCGCGGCCAGGTCGGAAAGTTTGCTGCGGGCGTTGCCCAAGACATCCTGCAACACTTGTATGGCCGCGCTATCTTTCGATTGGTAGCCCGACGTCCGGTACAGGTACATCACCGTACCCGTCGCGTTAGGTGTAGTGCGGGCAATCGTCTGTGGCTTGAACGGTTCCAGCTTTACGGGCGCATGCTCGGGCAACGCGATCTTTCCAATCGGGCCGAACAGCTTCTTCACCTTGGCCAGCGCGTCCTGCGGATCGACGTCACCAGCAATCACCAGGGTTGCGTTGTTGGGTCCGTACCAACGGTCGTAAACACTGTGCAGAGTCGCGCTGGTGGTTTTGTCGAAACTGGGTCGCGTACCCAACGCATCCTCGGCATAGCCGGTACCGGCGAATAGGACGCCCTCCGCCTGTTGGAAAGCGAGGGTCTCCGGATCGGAAATATCGCGCGAGACTTCCTGCTCGATCGCTCCTTTCTCGAGACTCCAATCCTTGTCGGTCAACTTGGCGCTGCGCATCCGGATCGCCTCGATGTGCAGCAGGGTCTCGAGGTACTGCGATGGCGCGACGAAGTAGTACTGCGTCGCGTCGCTGGTGGTGAACGCGTTGAAGTCGCCACCCATCTTGCCGCTCATTTCCGTCAACTGTTCGTTGCTCATACCCATCGAATCACGGAACATCATGTGCTCGAGCGCATGGGCCGTACCCGGGAAACCCTTCGGCGTGTCATAACCTCCGACGTGGTAGGTGATTTGCGTCGTCACCGTCGGTGCCAGCGTGTTGCGCAAAATCACCACGCGCAGACCATTGTCGAGCGTCGCGCGCAGTACGTTATTTTGCTTCGTTTGCGCAACCGATGCTGGCGCCGCGTCCGCATGAGCCGCAGGCAGTCCACCGGTCGCAAGGCCGATGCCGAGCGCGATGGCGACTGCGAGCGGATTAAAGTTATTGAAATACTTCATCAGGGACCTCTCGATCGAATTAAGGAAAACAGTGGACAGCCTTGGGGAAGACATGGTTAACCCCGCGCATTCGAGACAAGGCACGCCTGAAAGGCACCGCTCTTGTCGCACGATGGCTCGTCATTCTTTGCGCCTATACACGTACACCGTTGCGGGTGGAAGATTCCACCAGGCGAAACCGCCACGCTGCACCGAAAGATCCAGCTCATAGAGCAGATCACGCGATATCGGCGACAAGGGCCCGTAGGTGAACTGGATGAAGCAGCCCTCCGGCGCGAGCACAGAGAATGCCGCTTCGAGGACTTCAAACTGTGTCTTGCGCGTCATCAAAAGCAGACCCAAGCCGCTGATGACGGCATCAACCGGGCCACGATCGAGGAAGCCATACGCGGTAACGATCGTGCTCAGCTCGCGCGCGTCGCCGCACACGACTTGCACACCAGGGGAACGGGTGCGCAGGTACTCACAAAGCACCTCATTGAGATCTAGCGCCAGCAAGTCGGCTGGAGCCACGCCGCGTTCGAGCAGGGCGTGGGTGAATACGCCGCTGCCGGCACCTAGCTCAATAATCCGCTTGGCGCGGTACGGCAACTCATCCATCATCTTTCGCGCCAGCTGGGCGCCGGATGGCAATAACGATGCGGTCACCTGTGGGTGCTTGAACCATTGCTTGAAAAACGCCGCCGTAATCCATTCTTTCGAATGAACAGGATTGCTGTTTTCGACCGGACGGGCCATTTCATATTCTGGTGAGTACATTTGTCGACCTTGATTCGGTTCAATGCCATTTGCGAGTAGTGCATTTCAGCGGCGCTCACATCACAAGGCTGCTTCGACAGCCGCCGAGGTCTTCCATGACGAGCGCAGGCACAACACGCCCCTGTGCCAGGTGGCATCGCGCGCACCTAAGCACCATCTCGTACACAATTTATGTGTGAGGGTCAGTTGAAGAGCTGGATCTCCAACTGACCTTCATTCATTACGACTTCGCGTGCTGCAGCAGCAATCGGACCGCCGCCTCCGTGGAAAGCTCATGTGCGTCGTCGTACAGCGTCGGGACCATGTAAGTCTTGCCATCGGCACCGATCAGAAAGGTGGATGGGTAACTGTCGACACCGTAGGCCTTCTCTGCGAACTCTTCGCTTCCTGCCAGTCCGATGAAGTCGTAACCCTTGGCTCGCAAGAACGGCAGTGCGAAGGGCTGCTGCGCTTTGATGCTGGTGATCGCGAGCACGGTCAATCCCTTGTCCTTGAACTTGGCTGCAACCTTTTGCAAAAAGGGGAATGCAGCGTGGCAAGGTCCACAGTTGGGATACCAGAAGTCGACGATGACGACTTTCCCGCGGTAGTCCGAGAGCGACAATGGTTTGCTATTGTCGAGACGTGCCAGGGTAAACGATGTCGCGGGCTTCGCCTTGGCCTGAAACGCGACCCACAAGTCACTACCGATCTGGGCCTCGGTTTTGCCAAGCTTGGTGCCGTAGGCGAACATGGCCTTCTGCACAGCGTCATTCGGCTCCGCAACGAAGCTGTCGCGCAACATGGCAACCGCATCCGCAGTTCGGCCAGCAGCATCAAGCGCTTGTGCTTGCAGCAGATACCAGCTCTTGTCCGATCCCTGGTCCTTCTGGCTTTCCACCGCCTTCAGGCTTGCCAATGCCGCCTGTGCGTGTCCTGTGTCAAGCTCATGTCGCGCCTTGATCAGGCCATCGACGTATGTCACGCGGCCGACCCAGAGCGTGCTCATGTATTTCGCCATCGCGGACGCGGTCTTATCCTCCTTTTTCGAGGCAGACATATCAGCAGCCAAGCTCTTCGCCTTGCTCAGATCGCTGGCCATATAGATCGGAAAAAGATCTTCCGCGGCCGCCGAAGCGACTGGGTTGCTTGCCCCCGGCGCATCTTTGCGCAACCTCTCCAGTGCCGCGATATGGGCCTGTTTCGGACTCAGGGCATTTGCCTGGTTGACGAGCGTATACGCAATCGCCATGGAGTCCGGAAAGCGCTGAAGCAACGCCTTGATCTCGGCATCATGGGCGCTGCCATCGACACCAAGTTGATACCCATAGCCGCTGGCGATCTCTTCATCGTCTGGAGCAAGTTCCGCCGCGTGACGCATGTAGGCAACGGCCTGCTTATCTTGGCCGCGCACACCCGCAATTTGCCCCAGACACATATAGCCTTGCGCGAAATTCTTGTCTAGCTTTACCGCTTGCCGGCAATACGACTCCTGACGAGCCAGATCTGTTTCATTGTAAAGCAGTCCCAATGACCAGGGATAAATCGCATCGTGCGGATGCTGCGCGGCCAATGCCTCGTATTCTCCGATCAGTTTTTCCCCGACGATATCGTCTTGCTTTTTCGTTTTCGCCATCGCCTCCTTTTGATTCGTCGGAGGTGACTTGCTATACATCAGATTAAGGGTGTTCATGGACCGTGCGGCCATCAGGTACTCGAATTGCGCATTGGCGAAATCCGGATCCATCGAAACCGCCTTCTTGTAGTCCGTGAATGCCGTGGCCATATCCCCGGAATCTCTTGCCGTCTTGGCTGACTTCAGCAGCGCCCGAGTCGCTGGGCTGCCGGCGTAACGTGCGGCACCAGTTGCCTGGGTGGACTCGGCCGCGTTCGCGGCAGTCTGCTGCACCAGCATGCCGGCCGGCGCCACAGTGCCCGATAGAGCCACGTCGATCGCTTTTGTGTGTGGTGGATAACACAGCTTGGGTTTGACCTCGTGACAACCCTGATAACCCACGATGAGGTGGATGCTCTTCGCTCCGGCGGGGGCCATATAAGGGATGGTCGCGTCGACACTTTGGTGGTACGTCTCAACTTCGACGAGGTAGGGATCCTGATATTGCTTGCCGTCAGGCAACTTCGGTTCACCAAGCGTCGTATCCTTGCCGGCGATAAATTTCATCTGCCCGCGGTACAGGTAGTAGTCGGGCGCAATCACGAAATGGACCGTGACGACGCCGGGTGCCTGGATATCGGCGCTGACCTTGTACGCTTCATCGATCGGCAACAGACCCTCACGAAGTTGAGCCGTAGCCATTGTGGCGTACAGGCTCAGGCCAAGGAATAACAAGACATTACGCATAGATTTCTCCAGCAACGACAAATTTTTTGGATGAGGTTGGCTAATCAGGCCGATCAATTCACGGCCTTCCTGTTTGCATTACATTTTTTGAGCTTAAACGTCGCTGCCATTCCGACTCATGCGGAAAATCGCAAAGCAGGCCAGGCGCCTGCCAAATCGCGAGCGCATCAGAATTTGCCCACAACCTTGAACATGAAATTCCGCGGCGCACCGTACCAGTTGCCCAATTCGAGTTGGCCCAAGGTCTGGTAGTAAGTGCGGTCGAAGATATTGTTGAGGTTCAACGATGCAGACCAGTGATCGTTGAACAGATACTCCGCACGCAAGGCCGCGATCACATAAGAACCCTGACGGAATCGAGCAAACTGAGAACAGGAGCTGTCGTCGGCGTAGCCGGTACATTCCGCAACGCGGTTAGTTGTCTGCGCCAGCAGTCCCCCACCCACGCTCCAGCGTCGCCAAGCCGCAGGGAGGTGATAGTTGGTCCACAATTTGAAAAGATTTCTTGGCAGCGCGCTCACAAAATAAGCGTTGGTGGTCTGGTGAATGTCGTAGGTATAACCAGCTGTTACTTGCCAGTTAGGAGTGATCGGGCCCGACAGCTCGGCTTCAAACCCCTTGCTCTTTATCGTCGACGAGATGAAGCAGCAGTTATAGGAGGGCGGCACGCCGGGATCCAAAGCACCAATTCCGCTTTGATCGATCTTGAACAGTGCCAGTGAGCCGTTCACCGTGTTATCGAACCAGGCACCCTTGATTCCCGCTTCCATGTTGACGCCATTGGCTGGAGCCAGTTGCGTGTGATCCTTCGTTTGGTCGCCACCGCTGGTGAAATAGATATCCGCGTAGCTGCCATAGAGCGTGTAGTGGGGACTGAGGGCGTAGGTGATGCCCACATACGGCGTAAACTTGTTGGAGTCTTTGTAATTGTTGATCGATGGCGGAAAAGCTTGACCATACACGCTGACATCGATCTCTTGATTCGAGCGATAGTCGCTGAGGCGACCACCGACAAGCAGCGCCAGGTTCTCGGTGGGGTGAAAACGGAAGGCACCGTAAATGCCCGACTGGATGATCTTGAAGTTGGCATTCACAGCAGCAAGGATGTTGCCCGGCGACAGATCTGGCGCGGGGTAGAGTGCCGGGTCGAATGCGAATGGATCGATCACGGCTCCGGAGGAGGGGTTGGGAATCAACTGAGCCGATGGCGTAACCTCGTGCTGATAATCGGCACCGAACATGACTTGCTGTTTTTGTCCCAGCCAGTCGAACGAGCCTGTCACCGTCGCATCAAGCATTTGTTGATTGTCGTATCCCGAACCTGTGTTTGCTGTAAGCGGGGTAGTCAGCAATCCGGTGGCGGAACCGATCGGCCCTTCGTAGCCAGCCGACGTGTCCTCAGGCGTGCGCTGGTACACCTGGGTTGCATCGACTTTCAACCTCCAACTGTCGTTGAAGTGGTGGTCCAGCTTCGCCAACAGCTCGGTAAACGTGTTTCTCTCTGTTGCCCAGGGCGCCGTCAGGGCCAGTGAACGGGACAAATGCGGATCGGCACCGTCGTCATATCTGGGCAGTCCCGCAAAATTATTGACGCCGGACTCTTTTTGATAGCTCCCGCCGACTTCAAGGGTGGTGGACGGCCCCATATCGTATTTCAGAATTCCATAGATTTTTCTATTGCGCTGACTAGCGATGTTGTAGAAATAGTCTTGGTCGTCCGCAGATACCACCAAACGACCGCTGAGCGTGCCGGATGCAGTGAGCGGACCGGATACATCGCCGACGAGGCGACGCTGGCTCCATGAGCCAATCGATGCCTCGAACTGGGCCTGGGGGGTCGCTGTCGGCTCTTTGCGTTGGAGGCTGACCGTCGCACTGGGGTTGCCCATGCCGCCGAACAACGAGTCGGATCCACGCAAAACCTCAAGGCCATCATATTCCGAGAGATCCAGTGACGTGACGCCGACTCCACCCAGGTTAACTCTCGTCGGGGCTCCACCGTCGATATGAATGGTATTGACCAAAAAACCTCGGGAATAAATGTAGGTGTCCTGCGAACTGTCCTGGACCAGAGTGAAGCCCGTTGCATACTGAAGTGCGGACGCTACGTCGGTTGCGTTTTGCTGGTCGAGCGTTTCTCGTGAAATGACCGAAACGCTTTGTGGAATGTCCTTCAAAGGCGTATTCGCGCGGGTCGCCGTGAGGTCTTGCGCATGGCCTGTGACGACAACAGTGGGAAGCAGCAAGGTGCTGTCCTGGCTCTTTCCTGCACCTGATGATGAAGGAGAAGAGTGAGCGGTCGATTTGATCACCACCGTCGTCGCGTCGGTGAAGCGCGCAGTGAGACCGGTTCCACCTAACAACTTCGTCAGTGCCTGTTTCAGTTCATAGCGACCTCGCAGGGCGGGTGCCTTGCGACCTGTGACCGCGCCGGGCTCGAAAATCACGTTGATCCGCGTCTGGTTGCCCAGTTGACTTAAAGAATCGGACAATGCCTGAGCAGGCAGGTTGAACACATATGCGACCTGCACCTGCGCGACAACCGGCGTAGCAAGAACAGCGAACAAGAATCCTGCACTCGCCAGTTTGGATGAAGTAACCATGCAATCAGCCCCCCTCTGAAATGACGCCGTTATTGGTGTTTGATGCTCCCCAATACTCTAGACGTCAGACCAAGCCGATCCGGACATCGAATTGTCATTTTTCTTGAGGCTGCAAAAATTCACCGCAGCAAGCGCGAATCTCTGGGCGGTAAGGCGAGCATCAACGTTTGAGTACGATGACGCTGCCTTCATGCATGACGCGAAGGTTGTGCAGACTCGCCACGGCTGAAGCAAATTGCGCGGGATTGCGCACCGCGAACACGCCGGAAACACGCAATGCTGCGAGCACCGGATCGTCGATGCGAATGTGGACGTCGCTGTAACGATTGAGTTCAGCAACCGCCTCCGCCAGGGAGGTGTCATTGAAACTGACTTGGCCATGCTGCCACGCCACGGCCTCCTGAACATCCGGTCGGTCAAGCAGGCGTGCGCCGTCGCCGTAAATGGTCAGCCGTTGACCCGGCACGAGCACAGTCGTGGGTGCGGGCTGCCCCGACGACGCGGCTTGGTTACCGACCCAGACCATGCCTTCCAGCAGAGTCACCACGATGGGCTGTGAAGAGTGACGCACGTCGAACACAGTGCCGAGATCTACAATCTGCTCGTCGCCTGTTCGTACGATGAATGGCCGTTTCGGGTTGTGCGCAACATGGAACAAGGCCTCGCCGCGTTCGAGCAGTACGTGGCGCTCGCTCTCGCGGTATTCGACAACGATCCTGGTATCCGTATTGAGTGTCACGCGCGTGTCGTCAGCGAGTACGACAGTGCGTTGCTCGCCGATCGCAGTTTGATAAGCGTGGCCCGCAGGAACGGGAAGCTGCGTGCGAACGATGCCGACGACCACAAGCAAAAGCGCAGTAATGGCGGTCGCAAAGCCCCATGGCGCAAATCGCGTGCGCGCGCGTTGACGGCGGCTGACATGCGGCCGCTGATGGCGGTCGGTTTGCGGCCGTTGAGCGTACGCCATCGCGCCTGGGATCAGTTCCCAAACATCGTTGACGCGCGCGAATGCGCGGGCGTGCCTCGGACTGGTATCCAACCATTCCTTGAAAGCCGCCTCGGTCTCCAGCAAGCGCGCCGAGTCCTGCAGACGCGTAAGCCATGCGGATGCCTCGGCTAGAGTCAATTCGTCGATATGATCAGATGTATTCCTTTTCATAACTCCCCCATCCATTGCGTCAGGAATAGGAGCGCACGGGCCACGCGCTTTTCCACAGCGGCAACACTCAAGCTTTCGCGCTTGGCAATCTGCGTAGCAGTCAACCCTTCGAGCCGTTTGGCCAACAAAATACGCCGCGTTTTCGCATCCAGTCGTTGCAGACCCGACGCGGCACGACGCAGGCTTTCCTGCCTGAGGAGTTGTTCCTCGGGCTGCGGCGCTGAGTCCGCGAGACTAAGGATGTCGAACCCTTCGCTGTCCATCGGCACGCGCGTGCGATGCCTGACCAGATCACGGCCCAGGTTTACGGCGGTCGTCACCAGAAATGCCTCTTGCGAACGAATTTCATGTTTCCTTGCATAGGATTCGAGGCGCACAAACGCTTCATGCACTACATCGTCCGCATCCTGAGACGCAACGCCGCTGCGCACGACGACGGCACGCACCTTGCGCAACATGGACGAAAGGCTGTTCACGCCATTTCACCACCTCAATTTTTACCTGTCTCAAACCAATAGACGTTCCACGAGTCAAATCCGGACAACATTCATCCAACTACCGCCGGCACATGCATTGGGTAGATCGCCACCTTAGGCCCGGAGACGGACGACGACAGCGCTACCAATCTATCGGGACCAGTTTTTTGCCTCGCCATTCCTCGACAAGCGTAATACCAGGAAGATCGCCCCAGACCTCGCTATGGGCATGATCCAAAACAATGATCTGCAATCTTCCATCGGTTGCAACAACCTGTTCTCCCATAACTTGTAAAACACGGCGAACTGCCTGAATGTCTTCTTGGTCAGTCAGTTTGAAATCTGCCGTCCCTTTGGTTTGATCAACCGTAAGCTTTGGGAAGTAAACCTGGCTGGGCTGGTCATAGACCAGCAGGCTAGGAACGGAGCTAGGAGGGTGCTTCAAGAAATAAATCTGAAGTGCGAGAGTAATGGCCACATGATAGGCAAGCCAGTTCGCTCCACTGCCAATTTCCCACAGATAGTCATTGCGACCGTCCCGTGAAATCTGGACCGTCAATTCCTTCGTGTTTAGGCGAACTGGGCTATCACCCCATTCAGCGTTGAGCGTTGGGACAATGGTCCCAGTGATCTGCTGAATTTCATTAAGAATGCTGTCGAGCCGCTTCTGGATGCTCGTTTCCTGTATCTGTGCCTGGATCTTGTCGATCTGGGCTTGTAAGTCCGCAATTTCACTAGTTAGTTCACCAGTCTCGTCAGACTTCTCGTATTGCAAAAGGATCTGCTGCAATCCTCCCAAGAACCTTTCGATGGAAGCGGTGCGGCGAATTTCCTGCTGCGCGAGCTCCGAAGTAGCTTCGTAGGCCCTGATCTCTTGACGAATGGACGATAAGGCTGAAAGCGCCTGCTCAGTTTGAAGTCGTTGCCGTTGAAGCTCAGCATCTAGAGTCGTGGTAGCCAGTGGATGCGCTTGTAGCTTTCCTTCAAGTTCGATCAGCGCATTGCAAAGCTGGTTAAGAGACTCGGTAGTTCCTGCAGGAAATAGCAACTTGGCGTCATCGCGCTTTTCTATTTCGCCTCTCATCCAAGTCGAAAGCGTCAATCGCTCACGTTGAAGACGTAGAGCGCCCGCAAATTGACTACTACCCTCTTGAAGTCGACGGAGTTCCATAAGACGCTGCCGGTGGGTGGACGCCTCTGAAACGAGCTTGCTCTCTTCGCGGCGCAGTCTTTCTAGCGTTTCCAGCGTTTTCTCTATGCCGGATATCGTGGTTGTCTTTGTTGATGCATCCTGACTGGAAATTTCTTGTAATTCTCCAACTATCTCCGGCCAAGAGTCAGAGCTTGCGGGGCTCGATGAAATGCCAAGCTCGCGCGCCTGATTGAGCCAAGTTCGGCCTTCGGAGATACGCCTGGCTGACACTTGAAGCATTCCCTTCAACTCGAACTCTAGCCTTCTGAGCTTCCTATTTAGCTGGTCGGCTTCATGCTTCAGTGCCATGACTTTTGGTGTCACTGCGTTAAGCACGTACGGCATTATTGTTTTGAGCTTTTCCCTATGCTCAGTTGTGTCGGCTTTGTAGAAGAGCACGCCCGGGTTTGCCACGATGTTCTGAGGCTGAAACATGAATGCTGCAAGATCTCGAAACGAAGGCCTTAGCTTGAAGCCGTATTCCGGGTTCACTTCGAAATCCAGTTGAGTGAGTCCGGCCAAGCGATCAAGCATGCTGCGCACGATTTCGTCGTTGGAGTTCTTTCCCGTAATGGCTAACGGAACATCCACGACGGCGGACTCAATAACGAACATGTCGCCTGTAGACATCTGAGCGCCGGGCTCTCTTCGGGCAAGCAGCTTCTGTCCCTCCATGGTGTCCACCACCACGCCGAACCAAGCACACTTCTCACGAATGACTCCAACAGGTATCGAGCAATGCTTCGAGGCCAGGCAGTAGTCAATGATAGGGATGACAGCAGACTTGCCGGTCTTTGAAGCCCCGCTGATCACGTTGACCATTCCAGCCTCGAATTTGACGATGCGAGGTGGCTGGTCACTCTTTGGCCAAAGCACAAGTTTGAGCAGCTGAAAGTGCATTAGAACTCGATCCTCAGGATGGAGCCAACTTGTTCGGGAGGCAGACGGGCGAACCAAGCGCCGAACTTGTCGCATAGAACGCCTAGCTTCTGAATGCCTTCTGGTGGTTTGGGGAGCTTGGGCACTTCCAGTGAAAGGACCTGAGCAGAAGCTGGGTCAATCGCCATCAGCTTTGACGCGCAAGCCAGAGCTATGGACGAAAGCGTGAGCCCACGCAACGCGAGTGAGCGCTGATGGACTGCCAGCAAATCTTCCTGGTGTGCGCCCAGCTTCGCTGCGAACAGCGTCAGTCCGGATGTCTTGTTGGTGCCAACCCCAATACTCTTGCTTTGCCAATGAAGGGCCAAGGGAAGCACCAGAAAGGCGAGCGGAAGTGGCATACCCCTGCTGTTTTCCGAGAAGTAGCCACGGGTCGCTGACCAAAGCAGGTAAGCACCGAGTGTCGGGTTGTATACCAATTCAAGCTCAGATAACCGAGCTCGATCGCTATCTTGCCTTTCTGGTTCGGTCGGTTGCATCTGGTTTCCTACTTATCGAGCAGAGTTGCATATTCTGGGTGCCAGCCTAGTTCCCGACGATCCGCCAGATCGTTCAAGCATCCGTGAGTAAAGTGGTCCGGAACAGACTTTGTTTCTAAGCTCAGATCCAGTTTTCTGCATTCGGCGTAGATCGCCATCCCAAGGCTGGTAGGCTTCAAGTGAGCATGAAGACTCGTAATACTCTGATGGACTGCTTTGTGTCGGCGCTTCAATGTGTCGTCCCAAACATCGAGCGAGTTGGGCAAAAGAATTCCCTCTGCAGCCCAATTGGTCTTGTCGGACGATGCTCTCAAGTAATCGCTCACCGCAGTCAGTTGTTGTTCCTTGTCAGCATTGATCAGCTCAAGTTGCTGGATGAATGTTGGGCGGCCTGAGAGCGTGTCGCCCACAATGGTCGGATCCGGAGGGATGGGATTAAACTCGAATAGCGCTGGAAGATTTACGCGTTGCACGAACTTCCTAATCTGATCCTGAAAGGGTCCCGCGAGTAGTCCGGCAGGATGACCCGCAAGGAGGAGGATGTCGGACTGGCGTTTCGCTTCGCCGATGGCATAGGAAAGGATCTGATTGAGCAACTGTTCCGGTACAGCAAGTCGATACAGTTGCTTGATCTCGTCTAGTGGATCATCTTGGCAGATCAGTCGAAAGTTTGCGGCCAACGCAAATTGCTCTGCCAGAGTTGCGTCTAGAAATCGCTTCGCGAGCTTGAAAGTTCCGGTCTTCGTTTTTCCATTGCTCTTTGCCTCGAACTTGACCTTTTCGACGAGGTCTGCCACATCCTCAGCCGTTTGAGCGTCTGATAGTGCGGAGGCGAAGCCCCCTTCATGGACGGGTGTTACAAAAAGGCGAAACTGGGTTGCTGGATTGGTGTTCAAGATCGGAGACTGATCTTCCAGCCAGTTGTGCAGGCACTTCCAGAGATCTCTGGCCCAGTCCGAAATGGGATTTTGCTTCTGGGCGCTCTTGACCTGCTCGAGAAGCTTTTCACCATTTGCGTAATGAACTGAAATGTCATCATCGTGTTCAATGAAGACCTTGCTGTCCTGGGCCTCGGACAGCAAGCGGGCGCAGAGGCGGACCGTTTGCAGGCCGAAGCCCAAATAGGGCCCGGCCGCACTGTGTTTTGACTTTGGCGTCGACATCCCGGCCCCCGTCCCTCCGTTCAGGTTGATCATAGCCGGACTTTCGCGCCCATCCCTAAATGGGCGACGCCAATATGCTGAGGAATTCCGTGCTCCCACTAAGCGGCAAGCCCGCGGAATGGGCGCCAAGGGATCGGTGAAGAGGCAGTAAAGGGCGTTTGCGAATGTCCGTTCTTGGCTGTGGTCTCAAACCGGACGGAACAGATGTTCAGCCGAACAGGCTCTGCATGTACTTGCTGCTCGGCCAGGATCGGACAATTTATGCTTTAACGCACATCCGCGTCGGATTGATGCAGGAATGGGCCCACCAGGACTTGAACCTGGAACCAGCGGATTATGAGTCCGATGCTCTAACCAAT
>Ga0134126_10002153_pt1 | contig 24979 bp, 23 predicted proteins | sample KB31752_FD_96881 | JGI IMG/M metagenome (GOLD analysis project Ga0134126, IMG submission 96881) | Terrestrial soil microbial communities with excess Nitrogen fertilizer from Kellogg Biological Station, Michigan, USA - KB3-175-2 | ecosystem: Environmental > Terrestrial > Soil > Unclassified ... | reverse complement strand
GTTGTTGAGCGCGGCGTTAGCCGCAGGCACGGAGATATTCAAGCCCGCGGCTGCCTGCTGGACCGAGAGCACCGGGTGGCCTATTAGAAGCATGGGCAAGCGGCGCGTGGCTGAACGTGCACGATACTCGCTGAGCTCCTGTTCCCAACGTTGGGCAAGAGCGAGGAGATCCTCGGCGATCGAGATCGACTCATCGCAAGACTCAACCACAGCGCGATCCAGGAGCTCACGCCACGGCCCCCATTCGCCTCGCAGCGGAGGGTACCCCTCCGCGGCCAACATGAGCGGCATGAGGAGCCTTCCCGTTCGACCATTGCCATCGTGGTAGGGATGGATGGTCTCAAATTGAGCATGCGCGATCGCAAGCTGCGCGAGAATGCTCAGTGCGGTCTGCTCATCCTGGTGCTGAAGGTCTAGTGGAAGCGCCTGCGGCGTGGGGGGTGCCACAAGTGCGAAAACATTCGGGTACCCGGCCGCGGGCACCAAGTAAGGCTTGCGATTTTTTGCGACCTCGTCTTGGCGCATGGGCAGTCTTAAAAGGCCATCCTCAATTCTTAAGGATATGGGATAACCTTAATAAGCTCCGCTCGCTCTTTAAGGTTAAGGGTCCGGTCGCAGCTTGCGCGGGCCATCCAAGGCAAGAACCTATTTGGGGACGCTCACAACGGCTTGTTCCTCGCCGCGCCACGTCGTAGGGCTAAATCTACTTTTCTAAGGCAAGACCTCAAGCCGGAGCTCGAGCGGCAGGAGCTTGTCGTGGTGTACCGAGGTGTTGGACCGCCCTAAGTGCGGTCACGGCCGATCCCTGTGCACCCAACGGGACGCAGTGTTCCGCCTGTGGGGACTAGCGGCGCGGGGCGTCGGCCTTCGCACGATAGGCGCCGAGGACTTCACCGATTGCACCAGTGACCACATCGGGACGGTCCAGGTAGATATTGTGCGTGGCCTGCGGCACCAGGCGATTGGTTCCTCGCGTCGAAAGACGCGCCATTTCATCATGCATGTCTGACCAGGCCGCCTGCAGCGCGGGCATCTGCGCTTTGGCCGCGCCGCTGACCGGTATTGCCGGCGGCTCACCTGCGGTGAGTACAATCAAAGGTAGCGCGCCGAGCGGGTGCCACGCTTGCATCAACTCTCGTGAATCGACGCCGGAAAACATGTTGGTGAGCAGGGAGAAGTTAGCCCTATCGCTGGCCGTCTTGCCCTGTTTGAGGGCTGTCACCTGAGATGTCTGCAAGGCGTCAATCGCAGCATAGGTGGCAGGCGCGGCCCGCCGCAGCCGCGCGTCCTGAAATGGCCCGGCAGGGTCAATCAAGACGATGCCCGCAACCTGATCCGGGTGGCGAAAGGCAAACATCAGCGTTTCGAAGCTGCCGAGTGAATGACCGACCAGCAGGTACGGCGGCATGATCCGGGCTGCTACCACACCCGCCTCGAGACTGTCAGTAAGGTGCGTCGCATCCAGGGTCGGGATGGGATCGCTGAATCCGAATCCAGGTCGATCCCAGGCGCACACACGAGCCATGGTGGAGAGCGACGATTGGAGCGCTCGCCACGTCAAGGTTTGCTCGCCAGCGCCGGCCGTCAGGACGATCGTCGGCGAGCCCTGCCCGATGCAACGAATGTTGAGGTTGTTACCGCCCGACAACTTCACCAGCTGCCCCGGACTGGCGTAACTCACCAGCGGCAAAGGGTCAGCAGGCGCCTTGGGCGCCTCCGCGGCAATGACGGTGCTCGCCAACATGAGGCAGATGGCGACCCAACCGAGTCTGGCGGCTGATTTGTTCACTCGTGCCTCTTAGAACTGAATATCGACGGAGGCGCCAATCACGCGCGGTTGCAGAGGCACGGCGTCGATGCTGGTGACCTCTCCGGTCACCGGGTTCTGTACCGGCGCCTGCGAGAGATAGACGAGCCGGTTCGCCACATTGCGGACGAAGAAGTTAATCCGATATCGATCGTAGGTTAGTCCGGCGCGCAAATCGGCGGTCGTATACCCCGGCTGCCTGGAGTTGGGCGATGAGCCGGCCGTCGATACCGGAACGACGTTCTGCTCGCCGACGTAGCGGATGCCCGCGCCGACGTTGGCCTTCAATTTGCCGGTAAGGGACCAGTTGTAGTCGGCCGTCACACCGGCTGACCACACCGGCACCGCAGGGAGCTGAAAATCCAACAGGAACGGCGGCGCGCCTTCCCGGAGACTCGTGAGCCGGCCTTGGGTATAGGCCGCGTTGTACCCGAGCCGGAGCCCTTCGACGGGCAGCAGATCGCCCTCCAGCTCGACGCCCCGGCTGTAGGCGTTGCCTGCATTGGCGAGGTAGGCACAGTTGCAGGCCGCATTGACCACTGTCAGCTGGATCCCTTTCCAATCGATGTAGTACCCCGTGATGTTGAGCAGTACTTTGCCGTCGAGGAAGGTAGACTTGAGACCGCTCTCATAGCTGGTCAGTCTGTCGGAGTTGACGGTCGGATTGGCGCCCGCGAGGGCGACATTCGGACCACCGGGCCGATAGCCGGTTGCCACCTTCGCATACAGCATGATATCCGGTGTGAAGCGGTACCGACTGGAAGCAGACCAGGTGGTGACGCCTTCCGCTGAATGACCCGGCTGATCGGTGAATCCGCCGAGAACCAGTCCGTCGCTGATTTGTGTGAAGGTCTGACTGTTGTGTGCATAACGCACGCCGCCCGTTACATTGAACGCCGAGGTGATATTCACTGTCAGATCGCCGAAGGCTGCGTATTCCTTGTAGGCGCTGGGCAGGCTGGCATAGAAGAAATCGGGACTGAAAACCGGCCCGGGCAGCTGTTGGTAGGCAGTATCGTAGACCTTGACCTCCTGATAGTTGGTAGCCGATTCGCGAGTGTAGAAGCCGCCGATGAGCCACTCGATGAGGCCTTCCGTGGCGGACGATGCCCGCAGCTCCTGGGTGAACTTCCTGAGGCGCAGGTCGAGCAGGTAGTTGGCATAGCCCGCCGGCTCGCCGAACAAGGGCGGATACTCGCCGTAGACTGCGCTGGCGTCCTGGACCCGGAAGGTCGCGGTCTGCGACCAGCTCGAGGCCGATGTCACAGTGATATCGTGGGGCGCATCGTAGTTGATGGTCGCAGCATAGTAGTCGAGCTTCTTCGAGAATGGCTGCAGAAAGGGATGCGAGCCGGCCAGAGGGCCATTCACAGGCTCGCCTCTGTAGAAGACCGCTCCGTTAGCCTCGTACGTGGAGACATTCCCCAGTGTCGTGACGGCATTGTCATCGGACTGGGTCCGATTCCACATGCCACTCAGGTTCACGTGCAGAACCTGCGACGGGTTCCATGTCAGGGCCACACGTCCGCCATAGTCCTTCCCGGTGTTGCTATCTCCGGCGCCGAGGAAAACATCATCCGTATAGCCCTGATAGTTGCGGTCATAGATGCTGGCGCGTACGCCCAGCACATCCTGGATTAGGGGCAAGTTGACCGCAGCACGCGCTGCGGATCCGGTCCCGCCGGCGCCATCGGTGCCACTGAGCTCGCCACCCAACTGGGCGCTGAAGGTGTTCGTGTCAGCCTGTTTCAACACATACTTGATCAGACCGCCCATGGCGCCGGCGCCATAGAGAGTACCCTGCGGACCCCGCAGGACCTCCAGGCGCTCCAGATCGTAAGGCATCAGATCCAGAGCAAAGAAGGTGGCGAGCGCGTAGTTGGCGCTCGATCCCAGCGGCGTATCATCGATGTAGTAGCCGACGAGCGCTCCGGATCCCACCGGCGCGACACCCCGCAGACTCACCGAGGTCTGACCCGGTGATCCACCGTCCTGGATGGACAGTCCCGGGACGTATTGGGAGTAGTCGGCCAGGCGACTGACGCCCCAGTCCACCAGTTGATCGCCCTGGATGGCGCTCACCGAGGTGGGGACCACCTGGATATTCTGAGAGCGCTTCTCGGCGGTAACGACAACTTCCTCCAGAGCAGCCCGGGTTGCGCCGGCGCCCGCCGCATTGTTGGCAACGGCCTGCGGTCCGTCGGAGGAGGAGGAGGCAACTCGCAAGCCCTGCGTCGCTGCTCTCGCACGCGGCGTTTCGATCGGAACGATCGTGACCGCGTCGTTTTCGAGGTATTTGAAAGTCAGGCCCGTGCCGCTGAGGAGCTGCGTCAAAGCCTCGTCGAACGTCAGCTCGCCCGTCGCCCCGCCGGTCTGCCGACCCTTCACCAGGTCGCTGCGGTAGACGAGCTGCACATTGCGATCCCGGGTCAGCAGATGCAGCGCCGGGGCAAGCTCCTGCGCCGCGATATGGGTTGGTTGTCGGATCGCGGCCCGGACATCATCGGCGCGCGTGACCCCGACCAGACTCAGGCACGCCACCGCCACGGCAACTGTTGTACGCATCAATACTCCCCCGCCCCTGAAAAGGCTGTAAGCCAGGGTCGCCGTACGAGGCGGCGACCTCATGTTGCTAAAGAGCGGGAGCACGCGAAAAGTGAATACCTCGAGCCGTCTTTTTTTCGGATCATCGCGCGCCGATGCGAATCTCCCTGTCTGTCTCTTCGACAGTGAGCTCGGGTTGCGCGCGCAGGAACTTCAGAAACAACCCCGGATCGGCGGATGAGAACATTCCGCTGATGCGTATGTTCGCGATTCCGGGATCGGTGATGACGAGCGGACGTCTGTTGTAGCGATTGAACTCTTCCGCCACTTCGGTGAGCGGCGAGGATTCGAAGACCAGATTGTGTTGAGTCCATGCGGTGGCGGCGGCGACATCAGCAGGTTGCGGTTTGTCGCCCGCGGAGGCAGTTGTGGCTCGCGCCGGCTTGCCGGTCGGGATGGTGAGTTGTTCTCCAGTTGCCAGGAAGATAGCGCCCCCGCTCTTCGCGGGGGCAAGGGGTAACGAGGTTGCTCCCAGCACATTCGGAGCAGTAGACGCAGGGGCGCGGTCAAGGACTTCGACTTTGCCTTCCACGACCGTGACGACCGTAGCGGCTTGCTTCTTGTAGACATCGAACTGGGTGCCGACAGCGACAATCCGGGTTATTCCGCTGTGAACGACGAACGGACGCGCGGCATCGTGAGCTACACGGAAGATCGCCTGTCCCTCGAGAAGATCCACATCGCGTTGCGCGTGCGTGTACCGGATCCGAACCTGCGACCGCGAGTTGAGCTCCAGGGTCGATCCATCCGCGAGGAGGATGGAGCGCTGCTCACCAATGTCCGTGCGGTAGACATCGCGTTCGAGCCCGTACCAGGTCGCGATTCCCGCGATGGTGACGAGAAACACGGCGGCAAGCGCAAGGAATCTCGCCCGATACGCACGCCTCGCCGTGCTTGCTTGCGGCGCGGGGAAAGTGCGCCGATCGTCCGCTGCCGCACCGGTGATTCGGGCCGTGTCCACCAACGGGCGAACGTTGTCTTCGCTGCGAGCGCGGGCGATGAGTTGATCGGGCGTCGCATTCCAGTCGGCGCCGAGCGCGGGGAGGTCTTCCCAGATCGCGGACATTTCGAGATAGGCGCGCACGTGTTGGGGGGATTCACGCAACCAGGCGTCAAAATCGCCCTTGTCCTTTGGGCCGAGCTCGCCGTCGCGATGTTTGAGGAGCCACCCGGTCGCTTCGTCGTAAATCTGGTTATTCATGGCCGTGTCCCTGCTTCCTGTCCTGCAGGTACTGCCGGCAATGAAGCAGTGCCTTGCCCAGGTATTTCGCCGCGTTGGCGCGCGAGAATCCAAGCAGCGCGCCGATCTCCTCGAGTGAATAGCCGTCGCGTCGATGCAGGAGCAACACCGCCTGAGCCTTCGGGGAAAGTTGGCGCAGAGCGCCCTGCAGATCCTGAAGCTGCTGTTGCGTCTCCGCCTGCCTGACAGGGTCGGCGGCAGGGACGGCTTCCATCTCGTTGATCAGGGCGGTGATCTCGACGGCTTCGGGCACCGCGGCCCTGCGCATCAGATGTTGGTGAAGAACGTGAAAAGCGACCATGTACAGGTACGACTCGGAGCTGCGGATGGTTTCGTGACGATCGATGCGCAGGAGCCGCAGGAATACTTCCTGGACCAGGTCGTCAACGTCAGCGGCGCCATGTCGGAGGCGCGAGGCGAGAAAGCGGCGCAACCGATGACCATGCCGCCGCTCCAGGTCTGCGACGAATGCCTGCTTCTGGCTCAAAACCAAGTCGGTCTCCGTAGGGACGCACGTCTGGAAGGAAAGAGCGTCAGCGGAGAAAAAATGAATACCTCAATCGGCGGGAAATTTTGCTCGTCCTGGCGCGAACTTTTCGGATAAATGACTTAGGCCCGCCGCCTGAAAGTCCCAAAAATCCATGCGGGCGATTACCATCAGATCTTTTATGCTAAATTATTTTGTATTGAATAATTTATTGTACCTCAAATAGCGACGGATAATGCCGATGCTTCATTTCCCCAGAACCCAGCTGGCTCAGGAACTTGCGCGGGCAATCCAGGGGAAGAACCTATTTGGGGACGCGCACAACGGATTGTTTCTAGCCGCACCACGCCGTACAGGTAAATCCACCTTTCTAAGGCAAGACCTCAAGCCAGAGCTCGAGCGGCAGGAACTCGTCGTGGTGTACGTGGACCTTTGGTCGGATCAGCGTCGCGACCCGGGCGCACTGATCGCTGACGCCATTGGCCGCGCACTGCATCCCCATCTCGGGCTCATCGCCAAGGCAGCAAAAGCGACCGGCCTTGAGAGCGTCAATGTCGCTGGTGCTCTCAAGATCGACACCAGCAGAATCGGGCGCGTCGACGGAACGACACTGGTTGACGCCCTGCGAGCCTTACATGAGGCGGCGAAGGCTCCCGTCGTGCTCATCATTGACGAAGCCCAGCACGCGCTGACGAGTGAAGCTGGCGAAATCGTCATGGCGGCACTCAAGTCCGCCCGAGATCAGCTCAATGCTCCGGGCAAGGTCAATCTGATGCTTGTTATGTCCGGCTCCGATCGAGACAAGCTGCTGCGCCTCGTCAACAACAACAGCGCGCCGTTCTATGGCTCGCAGATCCAACACATGCCGGAGCTCGGCGACGACTTCATCGCCTACATCTCGTCCCTGATCGAGGCGCAACGCCCGGAATTGAAGCCTGTGGACCAGGTGGCACTATCCAGAGCGTTCGCCGACTTCGGCCGGCGGCCGCAATTCTTTCTGACTGCTCTGGGTGAAACTCTGAGTCCGTTTTCAGCAACTGCGGGGCGCCTCGAGCTGGCGGTGTCCCGCGCAGCCCAGCAACGTCAACGCGACGACGAAGCGCAAATGGAATCAGAATATCTGGGCCTCAAGCCAGTGGAGCGAGCTGTCCTGTGGCGTTTGCTCGAACAATCGCAGCGCTTTCGTCCGTATGACTCCGAAGCACTGCGATTCTATCAGGAGAAAATCGGACACAAGGTCACCGCGCAGAAGGCGCAGACTGCGCTAGAGAATCTTCGTCAGCACAATCCGCCAATGGTTTGGAAATCGGCACGCAGCGAATATGCCGTGGACGATGCAGCAATGCATCGTTGGTACCAACAGCGCGTAGCCGCGGACACATGGCCGCCTGTCGAGGTATTGGATCCGCTGCAGTCCGATAATAAAGCTTGACATCAAGCTGGCGCCGAGTCCGTTCGATGTCTTCCGCCAGCAAGCGTTCCTGTGGCAGTGTCATTCGGTACTCTGCGGCGAGTACCTTGTTGGCGAGTCCCTCGAGCGCGTATTTTGCAACCGCATGATCCCTCTCGGCGCAGAGGATCAGCCCAACCGGTGGGTTCTCGCCGGGAAGCGCCCAGTGTTCGCGGGCATAATTCAAGTACAAAGCATCTGTCCCGCATCCGCATGCGTGAGCTTCCCGATCAGCGCGTTCTCGAGCTCGGTCTCCGAGTAGTCATCCTTTAACCCAAGGAACTCGAGAACATAAGGGTGCTTAATCTCTTCGTCCGGCGTAATGGTATCGCTCGCGTCCGAGCGAGCCCCCTGTCGAATCAGAGCACCCTTGTCACGTGAGAGTGCCGTGCGTTGGTAGAATTGCGACTGAATTTGGCGGTCGAGCTGGCGAATCGTCCAACCGCCGCGGAGCGCCTCGGTTTCGTAGAAAGTGCGGGCGTGTGCGTTTCGGACCACGAGGAGCCTCGCATAGTGTGACCAGGAGAGCGGGATCGCGAACGGATCGCCTCTGAGGACACGTCCATCAATTTCGCAGACAGTGTCTGCGAAATTAGCCAACCGAGATAGCAGGCCGCATTAGCGTGGCCGGATCCTTCGACTGCAGCGCATCCCGCACATGCGTCTGTGGATTCGAATTGGTCGGTCGAGGTTGATCGAGAATTTCTCTACAAACGCACAGCCAACCGATAGTGATGACGGGCTATTGGTAGGCGTACTATCTCGCACCGACAGCCTGCCCCTTCCAGCAAGAGGAACGGGACCAAGTCGAGCGGATCGTGGCGATGGCGGAGGCCCGGGAAATCGAGCTCGTCATCCCGGCCTGTGCGCTCTTTGAGCCCTACGAGACTCTAATCCGCAGGAGAAAGGAGCGGGAGGCGACTCTGGGCAAGCTCCGCAACGAACTTCGCCAACTTGCCCGCTCCAAAGCGTTCGCCAATCTGGCTGAGACCTCACGGTTTGTCACGGGAGTGCTTGCCGGGCGGCGGTTTGTTGAGAATCAGGCGCAGCCAGCGATATAAGTTTCGCTGCCGAGCGAATGACCGGCCAACACGTACGGCGGTGCAATCCATTTTTCCCGTCGTGGCGCTGACCTTGCAAATCAAAGACTTGGGGAAATGACGTTCCAGGCGGTTGGTGACCCACCGCCGTGCCGGTCGTCTTACATTTTCGCGGGGTCCACATGGACCGGAAACACAATCTACAACGCTGTCAACGGCGAGATGAGTGAGCGCGCGGCGCCCGCTGAGAATCTCCACGTTGTCATGAGCGTTCCGGTCACAACATTTGCAATCAAAGGGACTTATATGACGCGTTTTCTGTGCAGACAACTCGCATTGCTTCTGGCAATTTTTGCTATTTCCGCTGCCGCCAACGCGGTGACCTTGAAGGTCCGTTGCGGTGAAGACAGAGGACTCAACACGATCGGCGCAGCGCTGCAGGTATTGCAGCACGACGAAGAGATCGGGAAGCCCAAGACCATTCTCGTCTCGGGCGCTTGCAACGAAAATGTCGTGATCCAAGGTATGGATCGTTTGACGCTCAACGCGGAGGAAGGAGCTTCCATCACTGACGCATCCGCAGGCAGCAAGTCGACAGTCTTTATCGGCGACTCCCACGACGTTGCACTGAACGGGTTCACGATAAACGGGGGCTTTGACGGCATCCGCTGCTTCGATGGCTCCGTGTGTCGATTCACCAATAACACCGTCCAAAACTCTCAGGAAGCGGGAATCTTCATTCTCACTTCATCGTACGGCGTCATCACTGGAGGGATCATTCAGGGCAATACCAAGTTTGCCGGCATCGGCGTAGGCAATGCCTCCCAAGCACTGGTTTCTCAAGCTACGATTCGCGGCAACCTCAATGGCGCCGTCGTGAACAACCGCTCGTTCCTGCACTTCGACAGTTCGAGTAGCAGCGGAAATTCAGGTGTTGGACTCTCGGCCTTCCATGGGTCTGAAGTAGACTGCGGCTCCTGCACTGTCAGTCACAACGGTGCTACCGGCATCGATGTAGCTATCGGCGCCACCGCTGTGCTCACGCTCGATTTTGGCGCTCAGACCACACCCCCGTATAACATCACGGCGAATGGCGGCGTAGGCGTCGGTGTTGCTGACCTGTCCACTGTGACATTCGAGGTTCCTGGTAATGTCGGTGGGAACAACGGCCCGTTCGACCTTGCCTGCAATCCGACCTTCACCACCGCTGTTGGTCTGGCAAATGCAGGTCTGCCGCCTGCCCGGACAAACTGTACCGGCCAATAGACTGCTGCAGCCCTGAATCCGCGCCGGCATCGGCCGGATTCGGGGCTGAGGCTAGCAACCGCCATTAAAGTCGTGATGCGTCGAGGTCGAATCGAGGGCCGGAACGCAATCACGTTGACAATACAGTCGTTCCGAACAGTTCATTTTATCCGGGACATTAAAGTCTTGTTCGCGCGCCGACAAATCACGCGTACGTGGTATCCACGTCAGAGGTGGGCGCACATAAATCTTGCCACGGATACTGAGGTATCTCTAGGCGGGCAACGTTAATTAGTTGCGACGAGGGCCTCATCTTCTCAATCAATTGATTTTAAAAGACTTTTGAATATCACCTGAGACTGAGTTGGCGAAGCCCACGGAGTACCTTGACTGAGCCGTCAAGACGAGTACTATACGAAAAACCGTATATCCGAGACCGCGCCATGAAACTGCAGTACTCGAACATCTTCGAAGCCATCACGGACAACGCGGAAGACGCGGCCGATATGGAATTCCGCGCGGACCTCATGCTGGTGCTTCGAGATTACTTCAGCGATCAAGGACTGTCCCAGGCGCAGATTGGCAAGAAGCTCGGTATCCCGCAGCCGAGGGTGAGCGAGCTGATGACCGCCAAGGTAGATAAATTCTCCTCCGATAAGTTGATCGGTTTCCTAGCCCGAGTCGGAATCCGACTGAAACCGGTGCCCGTTCAGGCGACGAGCCGGCGCCCGTTCAGAGTCACGTGCGACGTATCAATCGCGCAGGCGGCCTGACTCTCGTCTATTTCGGTTTGCGCGCGGATGCCTTGGCTCGCTTGGCCTCTGCATCCACCCGCGCCTTCATCTCCTTATATCGTTTGGCGGCCGTGGCCATTTCCTTATGGTCTACACCGTTCGTCGTTTTTTCGAACGCGTGCAGAATGAAGACCGTATCAAGATACTTCACGCAATAGACCGCGCGATATGCTGGACTGCCGTTCTCGATCAGTTCGATGGCACCGGGTCCCACGCTTTCGGTAAGAACCTTGTGAGCTGAAAATGGATCCTTCCCTTGTTGGACCGCGTTGAGGTCCACCCCGAACTGATACTGAATTTCTTTGGGCAGAGCCAGATACGCTTTCTTCGCGGCCGGGCTCACGAATTCAAACCTCTTCATTCCCTACCTCCGCCGCAACGTACGAGTTATTCATTCACGGCCAGGCCATTGCCGTCCTGGAATTTCCTGGGGAAAGAGATCCGACCTCGCCGGCGGACGGCTGCGGTGCCCAGACACAAAGTCCGTGACGGCTCTGGGCGGCCGGCGTACGCATCCGCCCGTCGAGAGAGCAAAGTTCACCGCATCGGCAACTCGATCCCGCGCAAGATCCCTCCCGCGGCAGCACCGGCCATAACGCAACCCAGATCCGCAGCCGCAGTACTCCGTTTCGGTAGATTCCAACAGCCGTTCATACGGGTGACAGGGCGCCTGCTCGCCGGGCCACCATCCGATGACCTGCAGGTGCAGGTGCCGGAGGGCCCATACAGTGTAGAGGTCAATGAGGTCGGTGAGCGGCTCGCCGACCACCCACGTGCCGTCCTCCGCAAAGAACGCGCAAATGGAGCCATCCGGAAAGTTAGTGTGACGCGGTCCGATCCACGCAGCAGGCGTTATAGAGCTCGCCCAGAACCCCCATCCCTTGGCACTCTGCTGCGAGTACGAAATTGCGGTCAGAAATACGGCTGCCTGCCGAAGTCCCGGTAATACCGTGCTTTCGGTAAGCAGCCAAATTCCCTCCTCGTCCTGCCATGTTTTCGTTCCGGGATAAGCCCGGTGCACAGCCTTTAGATCCTCCTCCCGACAGGTGTTGACAGCTGCGCCGAGGAGCGGTGCTGCCGGACAGGCCGCCCATGATCCCCGTGCTTGTGACCATGATCCTCGTCCCTGTGACCATGTTGATCCTGGTCGTGCCCAGGGTGTTCCTGGTGCCGATTCTCTTGCCCGACATCTTTCACTGACATCGAATTTCTCCTCGCCCAACGTGGATAGGATGGCCGAATTGCTGAGCGCGACAATTCCGCCATTTTTTACAAAGAGACGAGCGCCGCGGTCGAGTTGTAAACCGATGCGCTCTAGGGTCGCGCGTGTACTCGGTTCCACGAGCTACTCCCGACTCAATCTCACAACCGGATCATCATCAGTGTAAGGCGTTCGCCTTACACTGATGACAAAAAAAATCGCCACAATCAGCATTAGCTGTCCAGCCACTTCAAACGCCTCATGTGATTTGCAGCCATTTGCGTACTGACTTCATACCGAGTACTCAAGAGTTCGCTGGTCACGCGTGCGCCGCCAGTCTGCAGCATGCGCAACGTGATGCTGGGCATCAGAATAGCCCCGGCGAATGCCCAAGCCTGCCACTCCGGATCCTCGTACGCGCGGAGCCGACTACGCTGTGTTCGCGCGAGCACGTTGGTCAGGAGGAGCCTGCGCCGCAGGAGCGGGACATGCAGAATCGCGTGTCCAATTTCGTGACAGACGGTTGTCCGCGCATAGAAGCTCTTAGGTGGTGTCAATTCCAACTGCTCCCACACGCCCTCTGCGATCAAGACAACGACCTCGCCATCACCCCTTGGGTCAGTGGCCCCATCCCGGTTACCGAGCTCCGCCCGGGAGGCAGGGTAGACGTGTACCCCGAACTCTGGCAGCTGACCATCGGCCAGCCGCAGGACATCGAGCGGTCGGGGTGCTTTCAGCGTTTCGGGTGAAAGCTGCTCGAGAAAGCACCGACCAAGCTCCTCGATCGCAGCCACGCTAAGCGGATTGACGGGCGGAACCTCTTCCTCCAAGAAGTCACTCATCGTGCTCCCCCAGTATGGTGAAGAGCTTCTCGAGGTCGCCTCTCGAGATGTTTCGCTTCTCAATCCGTCGCGCCAAGGCGAGCGCGAGATCCTGATACTGTGGGGGCGCGTCACGGAGATCGAGCTGAATCGGCCGCGCTCGCGTGGAGAGCCGTTCGAGCGCCGACCGCTCGGTGCTCGGAACGGCACGAATCAGAGCATCCCAGTGCTCCGATTTCAGCGGTGGACGTACGCCGCGTTCAACTTCACCAAGGTACACCGCAGAGACGCCGAGTACTTTAGCGACGGCCCGCAAGCTCATCCCCGAAACGACCCTCTGTCGGCGGATGTACCGGCCAAACTCATGCGCCACGGGGTCAGGCATAGGATGGTCTCCTGATCAACCGCGAACAATGCAAGGCGTTCGCCTTACGCCGTCAAGGAGACCTCTCTAGTTCTGCCGGTAGACCAACTTGGCACCAATGTCTGTTCGGTATGCTCAACGCTCTGGCCAGAAGTAGTGGATTGGCGCCAGCCAGTACGCTTTCGGATCCTGTTCTCCAGCAAGCCTGCTCTCGGATAGATCATGGGACCAGTGTCCGCTGTGACCCTCCCGCGCAGCCACGGCTGCAATTGCGGCGTCTCGAACATGCTCATCGCCCGATTCCCATCTTATGGCGTACCGCTGAGTAAACGTGGGCCAGCTCGATGCGCAGCAAGCTTTTAGAAGCGCCTTCGGATGGCTTTCTGTAACGGGGAGGTTTGGGTAGTGTTCTCTGATCCGAGCTACGAACATTGCAGCCTGCGTCAACGCCGCTCCTCTCAGCGAGTTGGCTGCTTGCACTTCTGCCAACATCTATTTAATCATTCCATCGGCCGGATTCGGGGCTGAGGCGCCTACTCGACGGTCACGCTCTTCGCGAGGTTGCGTGGTTGGTCGACGTCGGTGCCCTTGAGGATGGCGACGTGATAGGCGAGCAGTTGGAGGGGGATGGTATAGACCGCGGGGGCCTGGAAGTACGTCACGTGCTTCGGCATTTCGATTACGGTGACGCCGTCGCTCGGGGCGATTCCGGCTTCGGGGTCGGCGAACACAATGAGCTCACCGCCGCGTGCACGCACTTCCATGAGATTCGACTTCAGCTTTTCCAGCAAGTCGTTGTTGGGAGCGACGGTGATGACCGGCATGTCTGCGTCGACGAGGGCAAGAGGGCCGTGCTTCAGCTCTCCGGCTGGATAGGCCTCGGCGTGGATGTAGGAAATTTCCTTGAGCTTCAGCGAGCCTTCCATCGCGATGGGGTACAGCGCGCCGCGACCGAGGAACAGGGTGTGGTGCTTCTCGGCAAAACGCTCTGCCAACTTGTGGATCACGGGATCGAGCTCGAGAGTGCGCTCCACCAGGCGCGGCAGCTCGATCAGACGTTGCACCAGGCCGCGCTCGCGTTCGGCATCGGCGCCATGATGCTTGGCGAGCGCAATGACAAACATGGACAGTGCGGCGAGCTGCGTGGTGAAGGCTTTAGTGGAGGCAACCCCGATTTCCGGACCGGCGCGCGTCAGCATGACGAGCTCGGACTCGCGCACGAGCGAGCTCTCGGGGACGTTGCAGATGGCCAGCGATGACAGGTAGCCAGATTGTTTGGCAAGGCGCAGCGCAGCCAACGTATCCGCGGTCTCGCCGGACTGCGAAATGGTCACGAACAAGGAATTCGGGGGCACGAGCGGATTACGGTAACGATACTCGCTGGCGATATCGACCGCGCAGGGAACCTTACAGATTTGCTCGATGAAGTAACGCGCAACGCAGGCCGCATGAAAGCTCGTGCCGCACGCGACGATGTGAACGTTTTGCGCCCGTTTAAACACCTCGGTGGCAGCCGGGCCGAAGGCGGCTTCGAGAAGGCGGCCGTTTGCAACACGCTCCTGCAACGTGTTGGCAATGGAGCGCGGCTGCTCATGAATCTCTTTCAGCATGTAGTGCCGGAACTGTCCCTTCTCCGCGGCATCGGCGGACAACTCGCTGTCGCGAGCGAGACGCTCCACGCTGTTGCCTTCCTTGTCGATCACGCGGATGGACTTGCGCCGGATTTCGGCGACATCGCCCTCTTCCAGGAATATGAAGCGCCGCGTGACAGGCAGTAGCGCAGAAACATCCGAAGCAACGAAGTTTTCTTCCACGCCCAGGCCGACCACGACCGGGCAGCCCTCGCGGGCGAGAATCAGGCGGTCAGGATCGCTCTCACTCACCACCGCCAGTGCATAAGCACCCTCGAGCTCGGCCACCGTGGCACGAACCGCCTTGAACAGGTCTTTGACCGTCGCAAGATGGTGATGGATGCGATGAGCGATGACTTCAGTATCCGTCTCGGACGTGAAGGTATAGCCCAGCCGCTTCAACTCTTCACGAAGCTCTTCGTGGTTCTCGATGATGCCGTTATGGACGATCGCCAGACCGTCGAGAGAGATATGGGGATGCGCGTTACGCTCGCTCGGGACCCCGTGCGTGGCCCAACGCGTATGGGCAATGCCGACTTTCCCGGTCGTCGGAGTCTGCTCCAGGGCCTCATCGAGCATCTTCACCTTGCCGACAGTGCGCAGGCGGGTCAGTTGCTTCGAGCCATTCAGAACCGCGAGTCCCGCGGAGTCGTAGCCACGATATTCAAGCCGGCGCAGGCCCTCCATAAGGATAGGGACTATATTGCGTTCGGCAATGGCTCCGACGATTCCGCACATGCTGGACTGCCTCGATGACGACTCCCACCGGACGCGGCGGGTTGTTAAGTGTGCCTGAAGTCCATGCTTAAAGGCGATTTCGCGCAACCCAGGACGTGAACCCGGTCGCGCAGCGCAGCAAACAGGGGTGGGATTGGGAGGGGGGCCCAGGGGTGGCCGCTGGCTGGACTGGGACCCTTAGCCAGAGCGGGGCGTCTTGGCGGTCGCCAAGGCCGAGCGCGCCTCCTAAAGAGGGGGTCCTGCCTGGGTCGGCGCTAGCTCGAAGGCCTGCCGATAACTTTGGATGGCTCCGGAGATATCGCCGGCCCGCTAATCGGACCCGCCCCAGGTCACGATGCGCCATGTGAGCGCGGGTCGAGTGTCAGAGCCTTGGCGAGGCTCTCGGTTGCATGCGCGAAGCCCTCGGTCTCGAAATAGCTGCTTCCCAACAAATCGAGCAGCGGCACGTTGTTGGGCTCACTCTCGAGCGCGTGGCGCAGCCGGGCAGTGGCCTGGCGCAAGACGCAGACCTCCATTATCTGGATCATGAGCGAGGAAGTCCCGGCGTGTTTTCTCGCCCTGCGCCCGCGAGCGCTGCGTGGTAATGAAATCGACCAACACCAACTTCGCTTGGTCCTTCTGAGGCCGGTCCCGGACCGCGGTCTCCAGGACACGCTGCGCGGCGTCCAACTCGTGGGCCTGTACGAAATGGGCGGCCAGGGTCATGCGCGGGGTCAGCTCGTTCGGCGCCAGAGCGCTCAGCTGGCACTTCTGCTCTTCGGCTTTGCGCGGCTGGCCAGCCGCAAAATAAACACTGTCGATCTCGTTCCCGGTAGCGCCCAACAGCCCGGTCATCGCGACCGGTCGCGAGGCGAACACGAAGCGTCCCTCCGACCAACTGTAGTACAGCGGCTTGACGCCCATGCGATCGCGAGCCACGAAGAGGCGCCGTTCGGCCGCAGTTCGCTGTGGTTGTAGATTTCCCCGTTGAAGACGATCACGAAGCGACCATCGGCCGACAGCATCGGCTGGTGTCCAGTGGGCGACAGATCGACGACCGCCAGGCGCCGGTGGCCGAGCCGTACTACGCCATCGGACCAGCTGCCCGCGTTATCCGGGCCACGGCGCTGCGGGCGATCCATGCAAGCCGAAGTGTTCCGGCAGTGGCAGGTGGCACTGTTGTCAAAGACACCGACGATGCCGCACACGCAGTAGACTCTCTGTGGCTCGTGACGCCGCCCGGCGCCGTCGGCAGGGCCGAACTGGGTAATTCGATACATTTGCCCCGGCAGTTTTCAGCAATCTAGCCGGCCGATGTGAAGCTTTTGCAACAAGCGAGTAAAATTCACCGGTGTCACACGTCGGCATCGACAGCAACCACAGTCCCCCATCCATGATTCTGATTACTGGCGGCGCCGGCTTCATCGGCTCGAACATCACAGCAGCGCTCGCTGAGCGGGGGGTAGCGGTGGCTGTCTGCGACCGCTTCCGCACTTCGCAGAAGTGGCGCAACCTCTCCAAGCTCGAGCTGCGCGATGCCGTGGCTCCCGACGCCCTGCCGTTCTGGCTCGACGAGAACACCGGGCAGATCGAGGCGATCGTGCATATGGGCGCGATCTCCTCCACGACCGAGACGGACGTCGACCTCATCATGGAGAGCAATTTCCGTCTGTCCCAGCTGCTATGGCGCTGGTGTGCGGAGCACGGGAAGCGGCTCATCTACGCTTCGTCCGCGGCGACCTATGGTGGCGGCGAGCAGGGTTTCGACGATGAGGCCTCTATTGAGGCTCTGTCGAAATTGCGGCCGCTCAACGCGTACGGATGGAGCAAGCACCTGTTCGACCGTTGGGTCGCTCGCGAGCTCGCAGACGGGCGTCCGCGCCCGCCGCAATGGGTGGGACTGAAGTTTTTCAACGTGTACGGCCCCAACGAGTACCACAAAGGCGGCATGCAGAGCGTCGTGGCGCAGAAGTATCCTCTCGCCGCCGCGGGTGAGCCGATCACGCTGTTCCGCTCGCATCGGCCTGATGTCGCCGATGGCGGCCAGAAGCGCGATTTCGTTTACGTCGGCGACTGTGTCGATGTGGTGCTGTGGCTGCTGGATCACCCCAAGGTCGATGGACTCTTCAATCTCGGCACCGGCCAGGCCCGCAGCTTCGATGATCTCGCCCGCGCGGTGTTCGCAGCCCTAAACCGGCCGGCGAACATCAAGTACGTGGATATGCCGGAGGTCATCCGGCCCAACTATCAATACTTCACCGAAGCCAGCATGGATCGACTGCGCAAGGCCGGTTATACGAAGCCCTTCACCTCGATCGCTGATGGCGTACGCGAATATGTCGGACGCTACTTGTCGCAGCCGGAGCGCTATCGCTGAGCTGCCGCGGCGTGACATCATCATGACATACAGACACGTCATCCTCGACCGCGACGGCGTGTTGAATCGTGAGGCAGGCGGCGGCGGTTACGTGCGCGAGCCTGCGGAATTCTTCTGGTTGCCCGGCGCGCTCGAGGCGCTGGCCATGCTGCGGCAGGGCGGAGTGTACCTCTCAGTCGCGACCAATCAGTCGGGCGTGGGGCGGCGCCTCATGACAGCCTCGCAGCTCGAAGCCGTCCACGATCGGATGAAGGCCGAAGCCTCAGAGCAAGGCGGCGCGTTGGATGCCGTGTTGTTTTGCCCGCACGCCCCCGACGAGGGATGCGCGTGTCGCAAACCCGCCCCCGGTTTGATTCAAGAGGCGGTTTCCCGCTCGGGCATCGCAGCCTCCGAGAGTCTCGTGGTGGGCGACGACCAGCGCGACCTCGAGGCCGCCGCGCGCGCGGGAGTGAGAGCTGCGCTAGTCCGTACAGGCAAGGGTCGACATACGGAGGCGAGGCTATATGGCGCGCCGGTGCCGATTTACGAAGATCTGCGCGAGCTTGCGCGGGCAATCCTCGGAAACGAACTGAGATAACACAAGATGTCCATCACCAACGTCTTCAGTGAGCATGCCAAAGTCACCGCGCGCGCAGCGCAGGAGCTGCCGGAGATTCTCGAGCGCGTCGTGAAGGCCCTCGACGAGTGTCTGCGCAAAGGTCACAAAGTTTTCGCTTGTGGCAACGGCGGCAGCGCTGCGGATGCCCAACACCTGGTTGCCGAGCTCGTCGGACGATTTCTCCACGAGCGGCGCGCCCTCCCGGCGATCGCACTGACCGCGGACACCGCAACTCTCACTGCCATCGGCAATGATTATGGCTACGAGCGGGTCTTCGCCCGTCAGCTCGAAGGCCTCGCCCAGAAGGGCGACCTGTTATTTGCGATCAGCACCAGCGGCAACTCACCTAACGTGCTGCAGGCGGCACAGACCGCACGGGCGCTCGGCTGCTCTGTGGTGGCCATGACCGGAGAGCGCGACAGTAAACTCGCCGCGCTGGCCGATTCGGGCTTGCTCATCAAAGCTCCCTCCTCAGTGACGGCGCGAATCCAGGAAGTGCATACGCTCTGTATCCATGCCATTGCAGAGTCGCTCGACAATCTGTTGCGCCAGGAGGAGGCTTCATGAGCGAAGGAGTCCGCCTGACGGAAGTCAGCTCGCTGTTCGCCATTCTGGATCGCTATCCAGGGATGCATATCTGGGTGGTGGGCGATCTGATGTTGGACGAGTACGTCATGGGCGCGGTTGAAAGAATCTCGCCCGAGGCGCCAGTTCCAGTCGTGCGGGTACGCGATACCGAGCATCGTCTCGGAGGTGCCGCGAACGTCGCCCGTCAGGTAGCGGCATTGGGCGCGCAGGTCAGCCTCGCGGGAGTGATTGGACAGGATGCCGCGGGCGACGATTTCCTGCGCCTTTGCGCAGCGTCGCGTATCGACACACGCGCCGTCGTCCGGCTTCCCGAGCGTCGCACAACGCGCAAGCTCAGAGTCCTGGGGCACAGCCAACAGCTCCTCCGGTTGGATTGGGAGGACGCGAAACCCTGTGCGCCGCAAATCACGGCGCAGATGGTCGCAAAGCTCGAGGACGGACGCCGACCCGACGCCATCATTCTCAGCGATTATGCCAAGGGTGTGCTGACGTCGCAGACAATCGCAAGTATCACCGCGCTGCGCGGCACGGGCCCGGTGGTTGTCGACCCTAAGCACAAAGACTTCTCGCGTTATCGTGGCGCGACAACGATCACACCCAACCTGCGTGAGCTGGAAGCAGCCGCGGGGCAAACTCTGGACGCCGACGACACCGCATCCGTCGCGGCGGCCGCACGTCCACTCGCGGAGGCCGCCGGCCTCGAAGCGATGGTGGTCACGCTAGGCGATCGCGGCATGTTGATTGTTCCCGTACAGGGACACTATACGGCGGTACCCGCAGTTCAACGCGCGGTTTACGACGTCACTGGCGCGGGCGACACGGCTATTTCCGTTCTCACTCTGTCACTAGCGGCCAAGGCTCCTCTGCTCAGCGCGACGCAACTGGCGAATGCCGCCGCAGGCGTTTCCGTCGGTCAGATCGGCGCTGTTGCTGTGGACGCGAGCAGCATTCGTGACTCACTCGCCGCGCGCCCGGACGGTAAAATTCTCGGGCGCGACGAATTAGTGGCGCGCGCGGCCACTTGGCGGATGGCAGGCAAGCGGATCGTATTTACCAACGGCTGTTACGATCTGCTGCATGCCGGCCACCTTTCGCTGCTGAGTCAGGCAGCCAAGCTCGGCGACGTGTTGGTGCTGGCGATCAACAGCGACGCGTCGGTCCGCCGGTTGAAAGGCTCGGAGCGCCCTCTGGTGCCACAGGAGGACCGGGCCGCTGTATTGGCAGCCCTCGGCTGCGTCGACGCCGTTACGATTTTTGAGGAGGATACTCCGCTGGAAGTCTTGCAGAGCGTGCGGCCGCATGTGTTGGTCAAGGGCGGCGACTACAAGCTCGAGGACGTCGTCGGCCGCGAGCTCATCGAGACGACCGGAGGCCGCGTCGTACTGGTGCCGCTCACCCCGGAAAAATCCACGACCGCACTGGTCGAGCGGATTCGCTCCGGGGCCAAGCAGCGCTAACGGTTGCCACGCGGCTAACGCCCGCGGCGCTCGCGAAGCGCTGCGCCCCCCGGAGGCAAAGTTGGTTATTCGCGTGATCGAATGTCATGACGCGGGTCAATCAGCGGACCTGCGGACGACTGCTATACTTCGGCTTCATCCCTGGTCAGAGAGCTAGTGTCGTTCTATGCCATGGAAGCTGAAGGATCTATTTTCGAGTAAGTCCAGTCCGGCTCAACCGAGCCCGCCTCAGGAGAAGCCGGTTCAACTGAGCGCGGATACCTGGTTCGAGCGCGGTAATGCGCAGGTATCGCAGCAGCAGTGGGAGCCGGCCTTAGAGTGCTATCGTGAGGCCGTGCGCGCCGACCCAAAACATGCGCAGGCGCACGCCTATATTGGCAATGTGCTGCGTCAACTGCGCAGGCTCGACGAAGCGATGGCGGCGTATGACCGGGCGATCGCTGCCAAGCCCGATTATGCGGAAGTGCATTACAACCGCGGCACCCTTCTGCAGCAGGCAGGGCAAGCGCGCGCCGCTTTGGACAGTTATGAGTCAGCGCTCACGGCAAATCCTGCGTTCGTGGAAGCTCACTATAACCGCGGTGAGCTGCTGAGCCAGGCGGGCAATACCGCGGAGGCGCTTAGAAGCTTCGACGCCGCAATCGAGCTCAATCGCGGTCACGCCGGCGCTCATGCGGGGCGAGGGATCGCTTTGATGGCGCTCGGTCAACCCGCTGCCGCCGTGGCCAGCTTCGATGCGGCACTACAGTTGCGGCCGGATTTCGTGCGCCTGTTCAGTAATCGGGCGCAGGCGCAGGCCAAACTCGGTTTGTTCGCGGAGGCCCGCGCGAGCCATGACCAGGCTGTGTTGCACGGCCCGCAAGATGCGGCAATACATTTCAGCCGCGGGTGTTTTCTCAGCGACCGCAAGGAATGGAACGCTGCCATCGACAGTTATCAGGCGGCAACTGCGCTGAATCCGGATTACGCGGACGCGTACTGTAACCTCGGACACGCCCAGCAAGAGGCGGGGCAGACAGATGCGGCATTGCTCAGCTACAAGCGAGCGCTCGAGATCGACCCGAGGCTTTCGCTAGCATTCAACAATCGCGGCAACCTGTTTCGGTCCACACGTCGGTTCGAGGAGGCTTTGCTGGACTACCGCCAGGCAATTGCTCTGGAGCCCAATTCCGTCGAAGCGCATTACAACCTCTCGCAGCTTGCTCTGCTGCGCGGCGACTTCGAGACAGGATGGGCGGAGTACGAGTGGCGTCAACTGATTGAGGAGGCTGTAGCAGCCTCCAGCAGGACGCTTCCGCAGCCGGCATGGAGCGGTGAGACTCCCCTGCAGGGCAAACGGATTTTCATCCATGCCGAACAAGGATTCGGCGACACCATTCAGTTCTGTCGCTATGTGAGCCTGGTGGCAGGACTCGGCGCGGAAGTTACCCTCGAGGTACCGGCGCAACTCGGCGATTTGCTCACCGGGCTTGATGGTGTATCACAACTGGTTTTGGCTGGAGCGCCCATACCGCCTGCTGACTATCAGTGCTCGGTGATGAGCCTCCCCCGGGCGTTCAAGACGACACTCGAGACGATTCCGGGCCAGGTACCCTATTTGCGCGCGAATGCCGACAAGGTTGCGCGGTGGCATGAGATTCTGGGCCCCCGCACGCGGCCTCGTGTGGGATTAGTCTGGAGCGGCAATCCGCGTAATCGAAACGATCACACCCGAAGCACGACTCTCGCCAGGTGGATCGATTTCCTACCGGATGGGTACGAATTCATCTGCCTGCAAAAGGACATCAGCGATGATGATCGACGCATCATGGACGCCAGCGGCAAGTTCACACCGGTGGAGTCATACATCGAGAATTTCACCGATACCGCGGCGCTGATAGAAACACTCGATCTCGTGATCAGTGTGTGTACGAGTGTTGCGCACCTCAGCGGAGCGATGGGCAAGAAGACATGGATCGTGCTGTCGTATTTAGCCGATTGGCGGTGGTTGCTGGAGCGCCGGGACACACCTTGGTACCCGACCGCGACCCTTTACCGCCAACCGGCTGCCGGCGACTGGGCTGGCGTCATGGCTAAAGTAAAAGAAGACCTGTTGCTCACCGCCCGCGAAATGGGCTAGCTAACGGCTCACCGATACACAAGCCCTGGCCGGACATCAGTACGTGAAATGTCGCGCTTGTAGCCTGGCTGGCCAGTGATCGCCGTAACGAGGACGAGCCCCAGCGAGCAGTTTTCGGGCGATCAGTGGCCAGGCTCCTACATACGATGCCTCAGACCTGGATCGGCTTCGGCTTGCCCGCCTCGACGATGTAAGACACCAGGGTGCTACGCCCGGAGTCCGGGGTCTTCACTGTGTCGATCGCGATGAGGTCCGCGCGTAGTTGCTCCTTGGTGATATCGAGCTTCACATAACCCCGATGCAGGCCCGTGGCGGTCAGCAGATTGGGGTTGAGCTTGCGCACGTTCTGGAAGTACTCCTCCGGCAGTGCATCCGAGCTGACCGACGTCGCGACAAACTCGGCGGCGACGACCGGCGATTCCAGATCGCTCGCTTTCAGGTGCAGTCCGCTCACCACGAACGCATGAATGTCGCCCGACAGCACGACCGGGTTTGCGATGTGGCGCTCGGCGAGGAACTTTACGAGTCGGTCGCGGGCGGCAGGATAGCCGTTCCAGGCGTCCGTCCAGAAAGTGTGTCCCGGCGGCGGCGCCTCGTTGTTGTAACCCATCAGAGTCCCTTGGGCGAGCAGGTTCCAGCGGGTCGGGCTGGAGGTCAGCTGTCCCTGCATCCACGCCTCCTGTCTGCCCCCGAGCATGCTCCGAGTGGGATCGTCGAGCTCCGGACACTTCGCCTCCTCGACCCGGTGGCCGCCCGCGCGACCCAGGGGTGGACAGGCTTCCGGCGCCCGGTACTGCCGCTGATCCAACAGAACGATGGAGGCCAGGTCACCGAAGGTTCGGCTGGCGTACAGGCGCATCGCAGGTCCGGATGGCACCGCCCAACGAGGCAACGGCATATGTTCGTAGTACGCCTGATAAGCCGCGGCACGGCGCGCCAAAAAGAGTTGCGGGTCGTCGTCGTCTTCGGAAACGTCATTGGCGTAATCATTCGCCACATCGTGATCGTCCCAGATCACGAGCCACGGGGCCGCGGCATGCGCATTCGCCAGATCGTGGTCGGTCCGATACAGCGCGTGGCGCGCGCGATAGTCCTCGAGCGTATAGGCGACGGGCATGTTGTGATTCCGCACCTTGACGACGGAGTTGCTCTCGTAAATGTAGTCGCCGACATGCACGAAGAGATCGAGGTCGTCGGACAGCATGTGCTTGTAGGCGGTGTAGTACCCCTGCTCATAGTGCTGACAATTGACCAGACCGATTTTCAAACGATCCAGCGGCGCCCCGCGGGTCGTTGCCGTCCGCGTGCGACCGATCGGACTCCGTGAGCCCCCGGAGGTGAATCGGTACCAGTAGTCGCGTCCGGCGTCGAGGCCGGAGGGCTCTACATGGATCGAATGCGCCCAGTCAGGTGTTGCGTAAGCCGTACCATGTTGTACGACAGAGTGCATACGATCGTCAGTCGCGACTTCCCAGTCTACCGGAATGACCTCCGGTGGCAGGCCGCCACCGGGCTCCAGAGGCGAAGGCGCCAGACGCGTCCATAACACCATGCCGTCGGCCGTCGGGTATCCGGAGGCCACCCCGAGCGCGAAGGGATTGGTGCTGAACCTGAAATAGTCCATCGCACGCAACAGACGCGGAGGTAACGCGCAGGCCGCCGTTGCGGCGAGTGATTGGGCCAGAAACGTTCGACGGCTCGTCATGAGGAACACCGGGCGGTTGAAAAACGGGTGTTTGTCATTGGAATTTAGTGAAATTGTCAAATTGGGCCGGCATGTTGGTACGACTTACGGCTTAACTCGCGATCTGAGGAACACGTGATCTTCCGCAATAAAGCACTCAGCATAGTGATCGCCGGCACCTGCATCGCCGGGTTCGCCGCTTCGGCGTACGCCACGACAATGGGGCTGAGCTACGAAGATACAGCCGCGGGGATCATCAACAATCCCTCAGCGATTACGGCGTTCACAGTCCCTGGGTCGGCATTCTACGGCAACACCTTCAGCGCGCCGACGACACCGATCGCCGGAGCCCCCTCGGCGGGTTTCGGCTTCTAGGACGATTTCGATTGCAGCATTCCGGCAGGGGCCTCCGCCGCTGCCGGCCGCCTTACCTCTGATGCTGTCGGGTCTGGGCCTGCTGGGCGGCCTGGCTCGCAAGCCAGCTAACCCGCGGCGGAGGACAGGGGCCGCAGACGCCGGTGTGCCTGGGAAAAGCGCTCCCACCCGGCGTCACTCATGTACTTCCGAAGCACGCGCGGATTGGTTTTCCGCAGATCCACGAGCACCAGGCAATCGAGCGCGTTGCCGAAGTCCGGATCCACGTTGAATCCCAGCATCCGACCGCCCAGCTTGAGGTACTGGCGTAGCAGCACCGGCGCGCCTTTCCCGTCCGGCTCGAGGTCCGCAACGACGGTGGAGAGTGCCTCGATGTCCCC
>Ga0134126_10002152_pt1 | contig 24981 bp, 23 predicted proteins | sample KB31752_FD_96881 | JGI IMG/M metagenome (GOLD analysis project Ga0134126, IMG submission 96881) | Terrestrial soil microbial communities with excess Nitrogen fertilizer from Kellogg Biological Station, Michigan, USA - KB3-175-2 | ecosystem: Environmental > Terrestrial > Soil > Unclassified ... | reverse complement strand
TAATTTCATCGGATAATCTTTTTAGAAATACTCCCGGTAAAATAATATTAATTTGCCGGAATAATTTTTTTTAATGGCAAATGTACTGAGTATTGTTACCTATAAAATTTTCCCTGCTGAATTGGGCGGTCAAAAAGGTATTGCGCTATTCAATGAATATTTTTCGAAGCAAGAAAATCTTTTCTGTTTTACTGTAAAAGAAAATGATCCATCCCTGGCTTCCTATAAAGTTTTCAATCTTTTAAGCAATAACCGTTTACGCTATATCAATATTTTTTATTTTGGATTGATAAAAAAAATTATCAAAGATAACCGTATAACACATGTTATCGTTGCACATCCTTATTACGGCTGGATGGCGTTGTTGCTGAAATCTTTTTGCAACGTAAAAGTGATTGTTCACTCATACAATATAGAAGCGGAAAGATTTAAAACGATAGGAAAGTGGTGGTGGAAAATTTTATGGCATTATGAAAGATTTGTCCATCAAAAAGCGGACTTTACTTTTTGTATTACTGAAGAAGACCGCGACTATTTTCTTAAAAAGTATGGAATTCCTTTTGAAAAATCCAGCGTCATTACTTACGGGATTTCCTGGAAAGGTATGCCGAAAGCTATAGAAAGAGCGGAAGCTAAAAATTATCTACTGAAAAAATATTCATTATCATCTGAAACCCGTTTATTTCTTTTTAATGGTACGCTTAATTATAAACCCAATCTGAATGCGATAAAAAATATTATTGAAAAAATAAATCCTTTATTTAAAACCAAAAATCTCAATTACAAAATAATTATTTGTGGTAAAGGGTTGCCCGCAGAAATGAACGAATTAAGAGACTATTCGGATCAAAATATAATCTATGCTGGTTTTGTTGATGACATTTCAGTTTATTTTAATGGAGTAGATGTTTTTATAAACCCGGTAAACGATGGTGGAGGTATCAAAACGAAATTGGTTGAATCGTTGGGCTATAATTTGAACGTGGTATCCACTGCGAATGGAGCTATAGGCGTGAACACAAACTTGTGCAACGATAAATTATTTGTCTGTGAAAATACTGACTGGAAAACTTTTGCGGATAAAATGGAAATAGCCCTTGAATTAAATCGGGATATTCCTTCTGAATTCTTTGAGCATTTTTACTGGGAAAATATTGCCGCAAAAGCGGCCGGAATTATTAGAGAATTGAATTGAAAGCTTTTTTCGTTAATACAATTTTCCTATAATTTATATTATGTTAAATAGAATAAATGATTTTAGGAGTCAAGCTATATCGACGAAATGCTCTTGTCCCCTTTTTGAATCAAAAGATAAAATGTCTTTGAAAAGCGTTCGCTTGGCCAACCGTTTAAATATTCGTGGAAAAATTTACTCTTTAAAAAACATGTTCAAAGGAGTTAAAGTCTTTTGAAGCTTTTTACCGGGCATAAATTTTTTAGCGATAACAAAGTGGTATTTTCCCGTTCGGATTGAGTAATTATTATCGACACCTGCACCTTTAAACGGCAAATCGTTAGCAATATAATTCGCACTAACAATCCATGTCCGGCTGTTGTATCCGGCAGCTACTTTAAAACGAGTAACAAAGTTGATAGAAACAGCGTGGTCATGATCTTTATAATTACTTTGGGTCGCATAGCTCAAATTTGCGTTCCCGGTTAGTGAACCTGTAAGAAATACGTGTTGGGCAACAATAAGGCTATATGCATATCCTACCCCTGGTCCAATGCTCAGATAATCAACACGATGTATACCCTTTTCGGAATATTTATCTTCAATAGATTTTGGCACTAATGCACTGTCGCCATTCAAAAGGCCATAATAAGCTTCGGCACCAACAAGAAATGTTCCGGCAGATTTTTTTTGCCATTCATTCTGAAGAAATGCTGCCCGGTAAGAAAATCGTGTCGAATTAAAAATATAATATCGTGAAAATCCAATTAAGGTCGCTTTTACATCAGGTCTGTAATAATAATTTTCGCCGGGTCTGGCAGCGAAACCCTCAGGATTTAAGTAGTAGCCTCTATAAAATTGCCCATAAACATCCATGTTCCATTTTGGCCGGAAGAAATGAGTTTGCAGATCGAGGTACCTTGTTTTCCCTTTGTCATCATCTTTGTTCAAAAAGCCTAAACCATAAGCAATGTTTAGTGAGAAATTATGCCATGTAACTCCTATTCCCGTGTTCAAAGTTGTATTTGGCAAATAGCGCAGGTCTTTTGCTCCTTTACTTTTTATATCAAATGAAGTGTACTTTTGGGAGAAATAGATACGTCCTGTTATACTCCCAGGAAAATAAATATAGTAAGTGGTGTCGTTTCCACGATTTGCCTGCGCACTGCAGCGCGACTGAAAAATCAATAAAATAAATATCGTAAAAAGGAGCGTTTTTATGAATAGTGTTTTTAAGTGCATTTCACTGGTTAGAATTTATATTTTCTGAAACTAAACAAATCTCATGCTAAGAATACATATTTTTTCTTAACGCTATTTTACTGAAGATGATGTTGGCCCCGGTAAAACAACTAATATTATTACTTTCTATTTAGCTAAAAGAGTTATATAAAATAAAAAACCCGGATTGTTCCGGGCTTTTATTTTATTAATTATGTCGAAGATTTAGTTAACAAACTTTGCGTCTGCACCGTCATAAAGATCCTGGTATTTTTTAAGATTTGCTTTATCTCCAAGACTTTGGTAAATGTTCTGTAAAATGTTAGCTACAGACTTGTATTTCGATCTTTCCGTTTTCTTGTAACCTTCACCATATTCACTTAGAGCATCTTCGGCATAAGGAATGGCCAGTTTCAAATTCGCCTCTCCCTGTGTATTTAGATCAGCTTTTTGTTTCTTTTGATCAGGGGTAATGCCTGCTGTTTTAATCTTATCAGCATTCTGTAATGTTATAATTCCTTTATTATAATAATATTGAGCATAGAGAAGATTGACGCCTGGATTTTTTGGATCAAGCGAGTGCGCCTTTTCTAATTGATTCTGTAATGTAGTCAATAATGCATCTTTATCATTTATTACAGTTCCTTCGTCACTGTTATAAACATAGCTGAAAATCTCGGTTGCATAGTTTAAATGATAACGGACGCTGTCCGGATGTTTTGCAGTTAGCTCCTCATATTTCTTAAATAAGGCTGGTTTATTTTCTTTTTCCCTGTAATAATCCATTTCTACAAAATCAAAATAATCATCATTAGGATAAAGTTCTTTTCCAAGGTTGGCGTATTTCACCATATTGGCCGAATCACCTGCTTGTTTATACGTCAAAGTCAGCCACTGATAAGGAAGTTCATAAGCGGCATCCGCTGTATCCTTTTCATTATGCATTCCTTTTATGCGAGCGTCAGCCAGTTCCTTAAAATATTTTTCTGCAACAGCATCGTTTTTTGAGTTTAAAGCGGCTTTAGCTATGTTAAGGACCAGGGTTGTATCCACTTTCCCAATGTTTGCCCATTTATGTTCGCGAATATATTGTCCGACGTCATCTGCTTTTATGAAAAAATTCATTGCTTTGCCAAATCCTGCTGTGTCCGCCTTCGGTGCGGCGTCATTAAATGCGCTGGCTCCTTCTGCAAAATATCCAGAATACACGCCAAAGATTGGTGCGTAATTATCTTTTACCACCATTAGAGTTAGCTTAGGATTTGTAGAATCAAGGATGGCTTGTTTAAATGCACTGAATGCTTCACCATACAGTTCGTCGCCGGTTAACGGACCTTTTTTCGCTGCTTCATCGGCCAATATTACATCTACTTTGCTTTTCAAATACAGCGCCTCAGTATTTTTTGGGTCTTTTGCAAGGATCCCGTCTATCTGGGTCTTAGCTTCATCATATTTTTTAGCGTCAACCAAAGAGGTTGCTTTCTTGATATCCTTATCCTGGGCGAAAGTAACAGTGACAAGAAACGTAAATAAAAACGGTAGAACTATTCTTTTCATGTGTTTTATTTTATTTGTTTAATTATTGATTTTCAATTTCTTCGTCAGGCTCATCGGAAATTTTACTATCATCCTCATTTGTTTTTCCCGTACTAATTTCGATGTCCGTAGTTCCATGTTCAACATCGGTGTTTCCCTCATTGGTTCCGCCATTCTCAACCACGATTTCAGCGTCTTCTGTTTCGCCTTCTATTTCGTTGTCATCCAGTTTAGTAATTGCGGCTATCTCATCTCCATCATCTAATTTTATCAATTTTACTCCCTGGGTCGCTCTTCCTGCTTCACGAATTGAGGCAATTGATGTACGAATCGTGACACCCGATTTGCAGGTAATCATCAAATCCTGCTTTTCATTTACGTTTAAAAGACCAATTAGCTTCCCGGTTTTTTCAGTTACATTAATAGTCTTCACTCCTTTGCCTCCACGATTGGTAATTCTATATTCTTCTACTGCTGTCCTTTTACCAAAACCTTTTGCACTCACTACCAAAATACTGACGTCAGGATCATTGATATTTACACAAATCATACCAACAACTTCGTCAATGCTTGCATCAACAGAAATTCCAAAAACGCCAATAGCACCCCTGCCTGTCGGTCTTACTTTTTCTTCAGGAAACCTGATAGCTCGTCCACTTTTTACGGCCATCATTATTTGTTGGTTACCATCAGTAAGGCAAGCGTCTAATAATTGATCACCTTCGTTGATTGTAATCGCGTTGATTCCATTTTGTCTTGGACGCGAAAAATCAGCCACTTTTGTTTTCTTAATAATTCCTTTCCGGGTACAAAGTACGATATAATGATTATTTATATACGCCTCGTCCTGAAGATTTTTTATAGCAATAATGGTTCTTATCTTATCATCTGCCGGAATCTGGATTAAATTCTGGATAGCCCGGCCTTTACTTTGCTTCTCCCCGTCTGTAATTTCATATACTTTCAACCAAAAGCATTTGCCATTTTCGGTAAAGAATAACAAAGTATGATGCGTGGAAGCAACAAATAATTGTTCAATATAATCTTCCTGTCGCGTGCTGCTACCGCGTGCTCCACGGCCTCCACGGCGCTGTTGGCGGTATTCAGTAGCTGAAGTTCGCTTGATATACCCAAGATGTGAAATAGTAACGACAACGTCTTCCTCTTCAATAAGATCCTCGATGCTCATTTCATCCGCCAGGTAAACAATTTCGCTTTTACGTTCATCTCCATATTTGTCTTTTATTTCAGTTAATTCATCCTTAATAATCTGGAATCTTTTGCTTTCGTCACCAAGGATATCTTTCAGGCGGGCGATAAGTTGCATTACCTCTGCATGTTCTTCCCTGATTTTGTCACGTTCCATTCCTGTAAGGCGTTGTAGCCTCAATTCCAATACAGCTTTTGCTTGTATTTCACTCATTCCGAAGTTGGACATTAAACCTTCTCTTGCAATATCCGGCGTAGCTGAGTTCCTGATCAACTTGATCACTTCATCGAGGTGATCTAAAGCAATCAGGAAGCCTTCCAATATATGCGCCCTTTCTTCTGCCTTTTTTAATTCGAATTTAGTTCTTCTAATGATGACCTCGTGCCGGAAATCTACAAATTCGCGGATAAGATCCTTGATGTTTAAAGTTTTTGGCCTGCCATGCACGAGCGCCACATTGTTGATCCCAAAAGAAGTCTGCAACTCAGTGTGCTTATACAAATGATTGATAACTACCTGCGAGATAGCGTCTTTTTTCAAATCAACTACAATCCTGGTACCTTCTTTATTATTACTTTCATTATTCACATCAGAAACGCCTTCTATCACTTTTTCGTTAATCAGGTTTCCGATCTTTTGGGTAAGCGCATCTCTGTTTACCTGGTAGGGAACTTCCGTAATAATAATTTTTTCCCGACCCGATTTGGAGGTCTCCACATTTACTTTTCCGCGAAGCACCAATCTTCCCCTTCCTGTGTGCATGCCTTGCTTCACGCCATCATATCCATAAATAACGCCGCCGGTCGGAAAATCAGGCGCTTTTACGATTTTGATAATCTCGTCGATTGTAATTTCCCTGTTGTCCACAAAAGCAATGCAACCATCTATTACTTCCGTAAGATTGTGAGGAAGCATATTAGTGGCCATCCCTACTGCAATACCACTTGCACCGTTTAAAAGCAATTGCGGAATTCGGGTAGGCAATACCGTTGGTTCATTGGTGGTATCATCGTAATTCAATTGCCAGTCAATCGTATCTTTTTCTATATCGTCCAGCATTGTTTCGGCTATACGTTGCAACCTTACTTCCGTATAACGCATGGCTGCAGGCTCATCCCCGTCCTGGCTACCGAAATTTCCCTGTCCGTCAATAAGGGTGTAGCGCATGCTCCAATCCTGCGCCATACGCACCAACGTACCATAAATAGATGAATCACCGTGTGGATGAAATTTACCCATCACATCACCGACAATACGGGCTGACTTTTTATGAGGTTTATTGAAAGTGTTTCCCATTTGGTACATCCCGTATAAAATACGCCGGTGTACGGGTTTGAGGCCATCCCGGGCATCCGGAAGTGCCCTTCCTACTATCACGCTCATTGAATAATCAATGTAAGCGGATTTCATTTGTTCTTCAATGTTAACCGGAATAATTCTTCCTCTTGGTTGCCCGTTTTCGGGTAGTTCTCCTTCTATTGTTTCCATAATTTTTTACTATTGGCAAATATACTTTTTAGCAAGGGTTTTTCCTTAAAAAAAGGGAAGATTTGACATAATTTTTTCACCATTTTTTTCTGGGAAAATGTGGATAGTTTTGGCCGTTAGCCAGGTAATCAGGAATTGGCTTTATTTGTTGGTTTATTGTAACATTGATAAATGGCTAATTACCATCCAACGCAAAACGGGAACATTTACTTTTTGCGAATCTCTGTTTACCGATTGCAACTTACTTTTGCGGTCATGAAAGAAATATTATTATTCGGCGCTGGAAAATCCGCTACCTGCCTGATTGATTACCTTGGAAAATGTTGCGATTTAAATAAATGGAAATTGATAGTTTGCGACTCCGACTTAACGTTAGCACGGTCGAAGACAAAAAAATTTTTATCCACTGAAGCAGTTTCGTTTGATGTAAGTGATGAAGAAATGCGGCATCAATTTATTTCCAAAGCGGATATCGTAATTTCTATGCTGCCCCCTTCCCTGCATTTTTTGGTGGCCAAAGATTGCGTCACTTTTTCAAAAACTCTTTTAACAGCTTCTTACATTGATGAAAATATAAAATCTTTAAAAGTTGAAATTGAAAAAAAGAAATTGTTGTTTCTTGGCGAAATGGGATTGGATCCGGGAATTGACCATATGAGCGCGATGAAACTAATTCATGCTATAAAAAAACAAGGTGGAAAAATAACATCTTTCAAATCACACTGTGGTGGTTTGGTTTCTCCCGAAAGCGATGACAATCCCTGGCATTATAAAATAACCTGGAATCCTGCAAATGTGGTAATGGCGGGAAGTACAGGCGCTATTTACCGGAACGATGGAAAGGTAATAGTGGTTTCTTATTCCGAAATTTTTAATGATGAAAATAACATTGTTGATGTACCCGGGCTTTTCCCTCTCGCATGGTATGCCAATAGAGATTCCCTTTCTTACATTGATACTTACAAACTTCATGATGCAACAACTTTTATCCGCACTACTTTGCGCTACCCTTCTTTTTGCCGTGGCTGGAACAAGATTATTAAAATGGATTTTACCAACAAAAATGATCAGCAAGAAATTAAAAACTGTAAAACTTTTGCAGACTGGTTTAGGTTAAAAAAAGAAAAACTGGTTTTGCGAAATGAAGAAGATTTTTTTAATCCTGAATTTTTGGAACAAATAAATTTTCTCGGATTAAATGAAAAAGAAAATATTCCTGTGGAAATTTCTAATTCGGCTTTACTACTTCAATATGTTTTAGAAAAAAAATTGGTGATGCAGCCGGATGATATGGATATGATCGTAATGCTTCATGAAATTGAATATTCTGTCAATGAAAAAAATGAAAAAGTAAGAAGTTGCCTGATTGTGAAAGGCGAAGATCAATTACATACTGCGATGGCAAAAACTGTCGGGCTACCTTTAGGCATAGCCGCAAAATTGATTTTGGAAAATAAAATACAATTGACCGGACTACACATTCCTGTAATTCCAGAGATATATGAACCGGTTTTAAAAGAACTTGAATTGAATGGAATAAAATTTGGTGAGGAAACCGCCCCTCTTCCCTCCGGTAAAAATTTCTGAATACCTTTATAGTAAATGAATAAATACGCGGAATTTCTATTTTTATTTTATTCTGAACTTTTCTCCTGAACAAGAAAATATTCTTTCTCTTTTGAAAGATTAACGAAAGGGTATTCGTTTTCAATCTTATCGATATTTTGTATTTGAGCAGCAATAAATTTTTGATGAGCTTCGCTCTCTTTGGAAAACGGCTTGTGATTTACAGCGTTAATAATATTTCTTATTTTTTCTGAAATTTTTTTTCCTTCATCATTTAATAACGAATCGCAAAATTTTTCAAAAACAAAATTGATTGCAGTTTCATTTGGATGAACCAAATCATCTTTATAAAAACGATAATCGCGCAAAACATCCGTTACCAATTCATACGAAGGAAAATAAAAAATAGCTTCCTTTCGCTCCTCAATAGAATGCACGGCTTCAATTAGCCGCGCTTTACTCCGGTTGTTTTCAATTATTCCATCCCGTACATGTTTTACGGGGCTTACGGTGAAAATAATTTTTAGTTTTGGGTTGAAAACTTCCAAAGCAGCCAATACACTTAACATTTCTGAAATAATCTCATCAGGAGGCATAAATTTTTTTTCAAAAAAAGATGACGGTGCTTTGTGGCAATTTGCTACATTTTTATTATTATCTTTTAATTGATAATAAAATGCGGTTCCCAAAGTAATGATGAGAAAATTGGCTTCTTTCAAAAAAGCGTGTGCCCATGACCGTGAGGCACTTATTTTTTTTAAAACATCTTTTTTATCCGCTCCCGAAAAAACAGAATGATGTTTCCAGCTATGCCATAAATCATTCAATTCAAAAAGATTCTCCTCATCAAACGGTTTGTTTTCAATATAAGAAAATAGTGCGTCGGAGATGCTTAGCGGATCGTATAGAATCCCGTTTGGATTTTGCAGTACATTCAATTTTAATTCTTTCAGCTTATTTCCAATTTCTTCAGAAAAGCATGACCCAATAAAAAGAATTTTATCCTGGTAAGAAATTTTAAAAGGATAATCATCAATTTTGAATGGCAGAAAAAATTCCATTTTTATATAAATATTTCAGAAGCCATTTGGCTCGCTTTTAATAATTCTATATCGTTAATATTTTGCAGAAATCCCAATTCTTTAAAATAAGGAATCATCGATTCCGTATTCATATTTCCAACTAATTCATCTTCTGCAAACGGACAACCACCAAACCCTTTGAGCGCGCCATCAAAACGCAAACAACCATTTTGCAATGCAGCATCTATTTTCGGCTTCCAGTTTAGACTCGTTGAATGAAGATGAACGCCGGCTTCCAAATCAGGAAATTGAGATATTACTTTGTTTACTATGGATGAAACCTGCGATGGATGTGCCAAGCCGACTGTATCGGCCAAAGAAATTATCCCTATCCCCTCTCCCTCTATTTTTTTTATACACTCTAAAACAATGTCTTCATTATACTCATCACCATAAGGATTTCCAAACGCCATCGAAATATAAACCACTAAGTCTTTTTCATTTTTGTCACAAATATTTTTTATTTCTTTCACTCTTTCCAGCGATTCTTCAATAGTACTGTTGGCATTTCGCATTTGAAAAGTTGGGGAAACAGAGAATGGGAATCCGAGGTAGCTAATTTTTTTAAATTCTGATGCTTCCGTTGCTCCACGCACATTAGCGATGATAGCAAGCAACTTTGTTTTAGTATCAATTACATCCAATTGTGCAACAACTTCCTTCGTATCCGCCATCTGCGGGACCGCTTTTGCGGAAACAAAACTTCCAAAATCAATAGTATCAAAACCAACTTTTAGTAATTGGTTGATGTATTCAATCTTTTTTTGAGTAGGAATAAAATTTTTCCATCCTTGCATGGCATCCCGAGGGCATTCTATGAGTTTAATTGCTGATGTGTTGGAATTCATTTTTAAAATAATTAATCCCTTTTAAACTATTAAAGCGTAAATCCAATAATACCAATGCAACAATTTAGCAGTTAAACCATCCTTTGCTTCATCGCTTCATACAAAATCATTCCTGCGGCGACAGAAACATTCAGCGATTCAAAATCCCTTTGCATAGGAATTTTAAATTTCCCGTCACATAATTTGTACAGGGAAGATTGGATTCCTTTGTCTTCGCTACCCATTATGATGGCACAAGGTTCTTTAAGATTTATGTCAAACACGTTTTCGGCCGCACTCATCTCACTGGCGAAAACTTTGATACCGTTCAAATGCAATTCATCTATGGCTCCATGTAAAGTCTTTGCCCTGCAAACAGCAATATTTTCAAGCGCTCCGGCCGAAGTGGTAATCGCATCTTCATTCAGCGCCCCCACTCCTTTCTCAGGAATCACGATGGCATGAACACCGCAACAATAAGCAGTTCTGGCCAAAGCACCTATGTTCCTGATATCTGTAATTCCATCGAGCATCAATAATAGGGGCGTTTCTCCATTCTCAACAACTAATGAAATGACATCCTGCAGATTCTGGTACTTTATCTTTGATTTAACGGCAATGCATCCTTTCGGATTTTCTAAATTAAAATTTCTTATTTTCTCAAAAGGAACTTTATTTACAGGAACTTCAAATTCCAAAGCCACACGTTTTAACTCATCCGCTTCTTCGCCTGAAATAGTATTTTGTAAATAAATCCTTTCTAATTGTTCACCACTTTGCATGGCTTCAATTACAGCAGGAATTCCTCCTATCAAAAGATTTTTTTTTGGGCGATGTTGCTGCGTGAATGTTTTATGTTGAGGTCTCACTTGTCAAATTTACTTGATTATTTATGGAAACAAAAAACCCTCAAGTGTTGAGGGTTTAGAATTTATTTTATCTGGTCTTATTTTATTCCAAATGCTTTCTTCACTTTAGGAACATAATCTAATTTTTCCCACGTAAATAATTCCACCTTCACTGTTTTAGGAGAACCGTTAGGTAAATTAAATGTTTTGGTAACTACTTCGTTCTTACGCCCCATGTGCCCATAAGAAGCAGTTTCCTGGTAAATCGGGTTGCGAAGTTTCAAGCGTTGCTCGATAAAGTAAGGACGCATGTCAAAAATGGCTTCCACTTTTTTTGCGATGTCACCATCTGATAATTTCACCTTAGCAGTGCCGTAAGTATTTACGTTGATACTGGTAGGTTGCGCTACACCAATAGCATAAGAAACCTGCACCAATATTTCATCACAAACACCCGCAGCAACCAGGTTTTTGGCAATATGCCTTGCGGCGTAAGCCGCGCTTCTGTCCACTTTGCTTGGGTCTTTTCCACTGAATGCTCCGCCGCCATGAGCGCCTTTTCCACCGTAAGTATCCACAATTATTTTTCTTCCTGTAAGACCGGTATCACCATGAGGGCCGCCGATTACAAACTTGCCGGTTGGATTGATATGATATTTTATCTTGTCATTGAAAAAATGGGCATACTTCGGATATTTTGCCTTCATGCGTGGAATCAATATCTTTTTTACATCGTCAGATATCTTCTTCAGCATTTTATCTTCTTTATCAAACTCATCGTGCTGGGTGGAAATAACAATCGCATCAATTCTTACGGGTTTATTATCATCGCTGTATTCAAGGGTCACCTGGCTTTTAGCGTCGGGACGTAAATATTTTATTTCCTTATTTTCTCTTCTTAATGCAGCCAACTCTAATAAAAGACTATGAGCAATGTCCAGCGAAAGCGGCATGTAATTTTCAGTTTCATTCGTTGCATATCCAAACATCATTCCCTGGTCTCCTGCTCCCTGGTCTTCTTTATTTTTTCTAACTACACCCTGGTTTATGTCTGAGGATTGCTCGTGGATAGCAGAAAAAATACCACACGAATTAGCTTCAAACATATACTCACTTTTGGTATACCCAATTTTACGAATAACGCCTCTTGCTATTTCCTGAACATCGAGGTATGCTTTTGATTTTACCTCACCTGCAAGTACAACCTGGCCTGTCGTTACCAGCGTTTCACAAGCAACTTTACTCTGTGGATCGAATGCTAAAAAATTATCAATGAGTGCGTCGCTTATCTGGTCAGCGACTTTATCAGGATGTCCTTCGCTTACAGATTCAGACGTGAATAAATAGGGCATAAAGTTTTATTTTTTGAGTCGCAAAATTAGGAGTTCAGGATGATAGGACAAAAAAAAGAAAATCAGATTATTTGTTGATTTGCCGGATTTCCCTTTAACGGAGGCGAAATGATTTGCTAAAATCTGAGATTAAACCGGGAAAAGGATCAACATGTTGATCCGGAACAATGAACTTAAAATAGCATCAGGCTATTTTCCTTCAATATCTGCGTATAATTGTAGATAATCCGAAAGGTCAGATTCAGGATTGTACTTAAGTACTTTTTTACCGCGCACTTTACTAAATTCATCAACTAATTTTTTATCTACTTTTTCCGCACCAAAAGTGATTGCATCAGCGAAAGAAGCGCCGCCTCTGAACATTGCAGTGTTGCTTCCTTCGTTGAAGATGGCCATATCTTTATCCTTAATGTTCGCATTAATAGTGGCTATTTTCGCGAATTCCGGCCCCATCTTCTCTTTGTAGGTGTTTTGACCAATGGTATAGACTACTTTACAATTGCTAAATACTGGTTCTTTTTTGTAAGCTGTTTTAATATACATCGGAATAAGGCCGGTCATCCATCCACTGCAATGAATAATATCAGGAGGCCATCCGAATTTCTTTACTGTTTCCAAAGCGCCTTTACTAAAAAGTACGGTTCTCAAAGCATTATCAGCAAACCATTTTTCATTTTCATCGTGAAATAAAGATTTTCTTTTAAAAAGGTCTTCGTTGTCTAAAAAATAAATTTGCAATCTTGCATTGGGGAGAGAAGCTACTTTAATCACCAGCGGATAATCATCGCCATCTACGTTCACATTGATTCCTGAAAGACGTACTACTTCGTGGAGCCGGTGTCTGCGCTCGTTGATCATCCCAAAACGAGGCATGATACATCGAACTTCCATGCCAGATTCATTAGATTTAACTGCAAGTTTGTTCACAATTTCGGCAAATTCCGTCATCTCCAGGTAAGGAGATATTTCGTTGGCTATGAATAAAATTCTTTTCTTTGTCGACATTTACAAATGGTTAAATTAGCTAAATTATTTTTTTGCAGGCCGCAAAGTTAACATTTATTTTTTGTTTTAACAATGCAAACTCAATGTCGGACACAATTACAAAGAAAACATGATTATATTTAAACATTCATCTGATCTCCGCAATTACCTGGAAAAAAAGATTGGATCCTCAAAGTCTATCGGGTTTGTGCCTACAATGGGTGCTTTGCATGCAGGTCATTTATCTCTCCTGAAACGAAGCAAAGACCTTTCTCAATTAACCGTTTGCAGCATTTTTGTAAACCCGGTTCAATTCAACAACCGCGAAGATTTTAAAAAATATCCTAAGACAATTGAAAACGACATTTTACTTCTTGAAAACAACGGTTGCGACATTCTGTTTCTGCCATCAGAAAAAGAAATCTATCCTGATGAGAATTCAAAAAATAAACATTATGAACTGGGTTACCTTGAGAATGTTCTTGAAGGGAAATTCCGCCCTGGCCATTTTCAGGGCGTATGCCTTGTGGTAGATAAATTACTTGATATTGTAGCGCCCGATTTCATTTTTATCGGCCAAAAGGATTTTCAACAATGCATGGTTATTGAGCGTCTGCTTAAATTAACACACCGGGAAACGAAGGTGGTCATTTGCCCGATTCTTCGTGAAAATGACGGCCTTGCAATGAGTAGCAGAAATCTAAGATTGAATAATGATGAAAGAGAAATAGCGGCTGAACTCCATTCGGCCTTGATGTTCATTAAAGATAATCTTACTAACAACAATTTTTCAAGCCTTAAAAAAACTGCGATTTCCGATCTGGAAAACAAAGGATTTAAAGTAGAGTATCTTGAAATGGCTAAAAGAGACGACCTTCAAATTGTAACTGAATATACGACAGGTCAGGAATTAATAATTTTAATAGCGGCATTTTTAAATGATGTGAGATTGATTGATAATGTTTTAATAAAAGAATAAATTAGAAATGGTTTATTATCTTGTACGCATTTATGAAGAAAAAAATATTTTCTGTTTTAAAATATATATTATTCCTTGGCATTGGAATTTTCTTAACATGGTGGCAACTAGGGAAACTAACCCCGGATCAATGGGCGGCGTTTAAAGAATCATTGCTTAAAGCACATTACATTGTATTAGTACCAGTGTTCATACTTGCCATCCTTGGGCATATAAGCCGCGCCATCCGATGGAAAATTTTAATAGAACCGATGGGATACTACCCTTCAACAAGCAATACGTTTTATGCAGTAATGTGCGGTTATTTTGCCAATACGTTTTTGCCGCGCGCAGGAGAAATATTGAGGTGCACATTATTAACCCGATATGAAAAAATACCTTTTACAAAATTATTCGGCACTATTTTGCTGGAACGAATTTTCGATTTGTTATGTTACTTTCTGTTCATCATCATTACATTTTTAATACAGATAGAAACGGTGAGTGATTTTATAAAAGCCAAATTAGGGCTCATTTTCAGCTATAAAAGGGCTGTTCCTATTTGGGCGATTATCCTTACTTTTTTATTGCTTGCAGGGATATGTATTTTAATTGTAAAATGGATGTTGATTAAATATAAGGACCATCATTATGTTATTAAGCTAAAAGGATTTCAGATTGGCTTAAAGGAAGGCTTTTCCACCATACTTCATTTAAAAAAAAGGAAGCAATTCATCGGGCATACGCTTTTCATCTGGGCCACTTATTTATTTGAAATTTATATCGGATTTTCAGCGCTGTCTGCCACTTCATCACTTGGTATGGGGGCGGCCTTTAGTGTGCTTTCGCTGGCGACGCTGGCAATGATAGTTTCGCCGGGAGGGCTGGGAGCTTTTCCCATAGCAGTTCAGCAGGTTTTACTGATATATAATGTGGATAATATTTCATTTGGATGGCTGATGTGGGGGGTTACAACAGGTATTATTATCCTGGTAGGAGCAATATGTTTTGGATTATTAATTTATCAAAATAAAAATAAGAATGAAGAAAAGCAATTCAATACGGGAAAGGATATTTAATCACAGTGAATTATCCCAGGAAATAAAACGATTGCGTTTAAAAAGTAAAACCATCGCATTTACCAATGGGGTTTTCGATATTCTTCATGAAGGCCACATAGCGGTGTTATCAAAGGCGGCATCTTTCGCGGATGTTTTAATAGTTGGGCTTAATTCTGACGCCTCTGTAAAAAAACTAAAAGGTGAAAGCCGTCCCGTGAATAATGAAAATTCAAGAGCATTAATCATGGCTTCATTAATCATGGTGGATGTAGTGACGATCTTTGATGAAGAAACGCCTTTAGAACTTATAAAATTAATAGAACCTGACGTGTTAATAAAAGGTGGTGATTATACAATAGATACAATCGTGGGCGCGAAAGAAATTATGGATGCAGGTGGTAAGGTAGAGATTATTCCTTTGGAAGCAGGCTTTTCCACGACGGGTATTATTGAAAAAATTTTAAAGATTTAACACTATAACCGGAATGGACAAACGAAAAATAATAGTAAGAGACATCAGTTGGCTCGCTTTTAATGGCCGGGTGTTGCAGGAGGCCGGTGACCAGACAGTACCCCTTAGGGAACGAATCCGTTTTCTCGGTATTTTCTCTAATAACCTGGATGAATTTTTCCGTGTGAGAGTGGCTACTTTGAAACGTATGATCGAATATGGCAGTAAAATTAATATCCACCTGGAAGAGTCTCCTGAAGAGATTCTTGATGAAATTACTTTTAAGGTTGCCAATCAGCAGAATCAGTTTAACCGCACCTGGAACATAATTCTTGAAGAACTAAAAAAGCAGAAAATATTTATTTTAAATGACACGCAACTCAATAAGCAACAACAAGAGTTTGTCCTAAATTATTTCAATGACTCTGTAAGGATTAATATTGTTCCACTGATGATTGAAAATTTGCAGGTTTTTCCCACACTCAGTGACAAGTCAATATATCTCGCCTGTAAATTGTCTAAAAAGGACGGTTCAATTCCCCAACGTTTTGCTTTGGTTTCGGTACCGCGCAGGTTGCAGAGATTTGTAATACTTCCAACAATACAGAACAGCAATTACATAATATTATTGGAAGACATCATCAGGTATTGTCTTCCCCAGATATTTTCCTTTTTTGGCTACGATACTTTTTCTTCCAACATTATCAAAGTAACCCGGGATGCGGAAATTGACATTGACAATGATGTATCGACGTCGCTGATTCAAAAAATAGAAAAAGGGTTAAAGAACCGTAAGAAGGGAAAACCTGTGAGGTTTTTATTTGACAAGGAAATAGACCAGGACTTATTACATTATCTGACAAAGCGCCTTGGATTATCGGGGAAAGATAATATACAAGCAGGCGAACGAATTCATAACTTCAAAGACTTTATGAATTTTCCGGCTTCAGTTTTTAAGACGAAAAATCCCAGAAAAACCCCTTTTATACATCCGTTGTTGAAAAACGTTAACAGTGTAATGGAGGTTATTTTGAAAAGAGATGTGCTTTTAAATTTCCCCTACCACTCTTTCGACTCATTAATTGATGTTTTGCGCGAAGCGGCGATTGCCCCTGATGTAGTGAGTATAAAAATCACCTGTTACCGCCTGGCCTCAGAATCCAATATCATTAATGCGCTGACAAATGCAGTAAGGAATGGAAAATCAGTAACAGTTATCCTTGAGCTTAGGGCCAGGTTTGATGAAGAAGCCAACCTGGAATGGAAAATAATATTGGAAGAAGCAGGAGTGAAAGTATTTGTGGGCTTACCCAATCTGAAGGTTCATGCAAAAATTTGCCTTATAAAAAAACGAACCAATAACCGCATTGTTCAATACGGTTTTATCAGTACCGGAAACCCCAATGGTAAAACAAGTCTTGTTTATGGAGACCACTGCCTTCTTACCAGTAACCACCACATAATGGCGGACTTGAAAAGAATTTTTAATTACCTGGAGAATCCTAAAAGCGTGCAAACACTGAAACATTGTAACAAACTTATGGTAAGCCCCTATTATATGCGCAAGGAAATACATTCTCTCATTAATAAAGAAATTAAAAATGCGCAGGCACATCAGCATGCCTCCATTATTCTGAAATTAAATTCCTTAAGCGATGAGGAATTGATATTAAAACTTTATGAAGCGGCTAAGGCAGGTGTGAAAATAAAGATGGTAATAAGAGGCATATGCTGCATGTTTACACAAAACAAAAAATTTAAAGAAAAGGTAAAGGCTATCAGCATTGTAGATGAATACCTGGAACATGCACGGGTAATGATTTTCCACAATGGCGGAAAAGAAAAATACTTCATTTCGTCTGCCGACTGGATGGTAAGAAATCTTGATCACCGGGTGGAAGTGGCATGCCCCGTCTATGACAGAAATATTCAACAGGAATTAAAAGATATAATAAACATACAACTTCATGATAACGTAAAAGCAAGGATCTTAGACAATGAACTTTCTAACAAATATGTAGATGCTGAAGGCTTGAAGAAAATTCGTTCGCAAATAGAAACCTATAATTATCTTTTAAAGAAAAAATATTAAGATTTGAGATTAGCAGCTATAGACATTGGCAGTAATGCCGCAAGGTTACTTATAACAGAGGTTTCTGTTGATGAAAAAAATAAAGCTTCTTTTACCAAGCTTTCCCTGGTGAGGGTACCGCTCCGGCTGGGCTTCGACGTATTTGATGCCGGCAAAATATCTGCGCATAAATCAAATCTTTTGCTTCAGACTATGAAAGGTTTTTTGAACTTATCTTTAGCTTTTGAGGTAAAGACAATGCGGGCCTGCGCCACTTCTGCTATGCGGGATGCTGCTAACACGCCGGAAATAATTTCCCTTGTAAAACAAGAAACGGGAATTGAAATTGAAGTAATTTCAGGGAGTGATGAAGCGTCGCTCGTTTTTGAAAATCACATCGCCGAAAATTTAGATATAGATCATTCCTATTTGTATATCGATGTTGGCGGCGGCAGCACCGAGCTTACTTTTTTCAGCAACAACGAAATGATCTTCAAAGATTCATTTAATATCGGTACCATCAGGCTCCTGAAAAACCAGGTACCTGATGAAGCCTGGGATGAAATGAAAAACACTATCAAGACGAAAACAAAAGGTTTTAAAACCGTCACCGCTATTGGCTCCGGCGGAAATATCAATAAGGTATTTTCTATCAGCAAACGGAAAGATGGCAAGCCGCTATCCCTGGATTTGCTTCGCGATTATTACAAAGAGTTGAGCAATGTTTCTTTAAAAGACCGGATAAGTATTTACAAATTAAAAGAAGATCGTGCTGATGTGATTGTTCCCGCATTAAAAATCTATTTGAGTGCAATGCGCTGGGCGGGAGCTCTAGAAATTTATGTCCCTAAGATTGGGCTTGCAGATGGATTAGTCCAACATTTATGGGAGGAGGAAAAGAAAAAGGTGATGAGTGGATAAGTGATTAACACTTACTAATCACTATCAACATATAACTTATAGCTAATAACTAATCACTACTTTTGTCATACAATGTCAGTAAACAAAGAAATTAAGAAGATTACCACTCATACTTTGCAAAAAATGAAAGAAGCCGGGGAAAAAATTTCCATGATAACGGCTTATGATTTTTCTTTTGCAAATATTTTTGATACGGCAGGCATCGATATTATTTTAGTAGGCGACAGCGCCAGCAATGTAATGGCCGGGCATGAAACGACATTACCTATTACGCTCGACCAAATGATCTATCATGCGAGTTCGGTAGTTCGTGGTAGCAATCGTTCATTGGTTATTGTGGACCTCCCCTTTGGCAGCTATCAGGGAAACAGTAAAGAAGCTTTGAATTCAACCATCAGGATAATGAAAGAAACCGGTGCGCATGCTATAAAGCTGGAAGGAGGAGAAGAAATAATAGATTCTGTAAAAAGAATTGTGAGCGCGGGAGTTCCTGTAATGGGACATTTAGGATTAACACCTCAATCAATCTATAAATTTGGTACTTACAATGTAAGAGCAAAAGAAGAATTAGAAGCTGAAAAGTTAAAAAATGATGCCCTGCTTTTGCAGGAAGCGGGATGCTTTGGCATAGTCCTTGAAAAAATTCCGGCAACACTTGCAACAGAAGTTTCTAAAAGTTTATTGATACCAACAATCGGTATCGGCGCAGGTAACGGTTGTGATGGACAAGTCTTGGTTATGCATGATATGCTCGGGATTAATACTGAATTTAAACCGAGATTTTTACGAACTTATCTGAATCTTCATGAGCAGGTTACGGATGCAGTTCAGCATTATATCCGCGATATAAAATCAGGCGATTTTCCAAATGACAAAGAACAGTATTAACGCAGTAAAGCAACTTATAATCTGATTTTTCATTTTATTCTCACTTCAAAAAATCAAACAAGGTAGCCGTAAAAACACCCCGTTCTCTTTTCTTAAATATGGCTTTCCAGTTTCCCTTGTACCGCAATAAAGACGGAACGAGCAGATCGCCCACTTTAGTCATTTGTACTTCCATATCCACATCAAAATCATAGATCCCTGCATCGTAGCTCAATGAATAATTCCTGGCCACTATTTCAAAAGTTTTAGCATTAAACCAGGTAGTCATCTCGTCAATTACCACATCACTTTTCTTGCCATTTTTCACTTTAATTGTAAATACATAACATGGAATCGAATCATAGTCCCTGTAATCAATTTTCATATCATATTTATCAATCATCGTTTCATCAAAAATGGGTGTTTTATTACTAATAAACGGAAGGCCATTGATTCTTTTGCCCGGGTTGAAAAACAGCATCTTTAATTGCTCTTTATGCTTGTCCATGCCGTTCAAACCGCTGGTAGAAAATTCACTTCCTTTTACAATATTAGTCTCGCCACACACTGAGTCTTTTGTAAAAAACAAACCTGCATACATCCTGGCAGTGTAGTAATTAAAATTGCCTTCGGCGTCATACATGTTGCCGGTAACAGACTCATTCAATGTTTCCATTTTCCTACAGTTCCCAATCCTTATCTGTTTGGTTTTGCTGCGCAAAGAAGCCAGGCTATTTCCCTTTTCATCCAACATTCTAATGTCATTCAACGCTGTATATCCAATAATTCTTAAATTTCTAAATGCTTTGTAAAATGTCGTGTCATTTTTTACCCTGTCTATGAAAGCAGATACATCCAGTTTGTTGTCGACTACGATTTCGGAAAGGGTAACATAATGATCATTTACTTTAACAGTGGTGTCATTTTTCTGTTGCCCAAAAAGGCAGGCGGAGATCATCAACAGTGCGGTGAGCGTGAAAAGCCTTTGAACCATGCCGTAAAAATAGTTCTAAAAATGTTGAAGAAAATGTAAATGACCGTATAAGAATGGGAAGGAGAAATGTCTATCCTATCGATTTAAAAACAATTGATCTAAACAGAAGCTATTTACTAAACGACATTCTGTAATCAACCGAAACTTTTCCCTTAGAAATGTCACTCAGCTTACGTTTCAGCAAATTCTTTTTCAACGGTTTTAAATAATCAATAAAAAGTTTCCCTTCAATATGATCATATTCATGAAGAATGACCCGCGCTGTAACGCCAACAAACGTAGCGGTATGCTCGATAAATTTTTCATCAAAAAAATGAATGGTTACACGCTCTTTCCTGAAAATATCCTCTCTTATTTTTGGTATGCTCAGGCAGCCCTCGTTATAAGCCCAATCGTGACCTTCGGTTTCTTTAACCTTCGCGTTTATAAAAACACCTTTGTAGCCATTATCGCCGGGGTAATTATTTGCTTCTTCCTCATCAAGGTTTTCAATTATCTGCACGCTGTCCATTACAAAAAGGCGAATATCCTTGTTGACCTGCGGCGCGGCCAAACCGACGCCCTTGCTATTATACATCGTTTCCCACATATCGTCTATAAGCTTTTGCAAACCGGGATATTCAGGAGTTATGTTTATACCGACTTTTCTCAAAACCGGGTTGCCGTAGGCCACTATCGGAAGCACCATAAATAAATAAATTATTGGAATATGAATTATTATTGGACTGCAAATTTAAAGGATTTCTGTTTATTTTTAATGGTTAGGAGTTTCCATATATTCCTGCAACATAATGGTAGCAGCTATTTCATCAACAGTTCTCTTATTTCTCCTGTCTTTTTTCTTCATGCCCATATCAATCATCGCCTGTTTTGCCATTTTGGAAGTAAACCTCTCATCCACGGTTTTAACAGGAATTTTAGGAAATTCTTTTTCTAATTTTTTAATAAAATGTTGCACGAGCGGTGTGGCATGTGTATCAGAATCATCAAGATTCTTTGGCTCTCCTATTACAATTAATTCGACTTCCTCCCGGAGAAAGTAATTTTTCAAAAAAGAAATTAGCTCATAAGTGTCAACAGTCGTCAGCCCCGTTGCAATGATTTGCAATGGATCTGTAACAGCTATACCTGTTCTTTTTTTTCCGTAGTCTATGCAAAGGATGCGGGGCATGGCGTTTTATTAAGCGTTAGATCGTTAGAATGGTTTAGATCGTTTCGAATGAAAAATGAAAATCATTATTATTTGTTTGTTTGCTGCCAAAAATGGCTTACAGTTTTGTAAATATATCCAACAAAACAAACAAGCAAAAAACCACGGAAGCAATTCCATTGGCACTGAAAAATGCTTTATTCACTTTTGATAAATCCTTTGGTTTCACCAAAATATGCTGATAAATTAAAAAGAAAATAAACAATACCACTCCTATCCAATACAACCAGGAAAAAGTCCCGATAAGGCCCGCTTCAACTACAGAAACGGCCGATAAAAAATGAAGGAATTCGCTTACATGCAAAGCCCTGTTAGCACCAAGCCAGGAAGGTATCGAGCGCAGATTATTTTCCTTGTCGAACGCCTCATCCTGCAATGCATAAATAATATCGAAGCCGCTAACCCAAAATAAAACTGATAAAGAAAACAACACCGGAACCAAAGCAAAATGACCCGTAACGGCTATGAATGCTCCAATCGGTGAAAGACTCAAACCCAGCCCCAACACAAGATGACAGAGCGGAGTAAATCTTTTGGTATAACTGTAAAAAAGAACGACAAATAACGCTACAGGCGCTAAAGCCAGGCACATAACATTTATAAAGTAGGTGGTAATTATAAATGCGATGCAATTGAAAATCACAAAAATCATTGCATTCCGTTTAGAGATAATTCCTCCGGGTATTTCACGGATTACTGTTCTTGGATTTTTGGCATCATATTCCGCGTCCAGCCACCGATTGAAAGCCATTGCCGCGCTGCGCGCAAATACCATGCATAAAATCACCAGCACAAAAAGTATCCACCAGGGACTTTGCAGGTCATAATTAATTGTTTTTAATCCATAGAAAAACCCAATCAATGCAAAAGGCATCGCAAAAATCGTATGGGCAAATTTTACAAGAGATAAGTAGTTTGAGATACTACCACTTAACGAAGTCTTGCTTTTAGAGTCAATTTTTTTTATAATAGTTTCCATCTAATTATTGGTTTTTATTCCTTCACGGAAGCTTAGAATGCCTATCGCTTCCCATAAAACAATACCGGCCGCAACTGAAATATTCAAAGAATGCTTCATTCCAAACTGCGGAATTTCAATACATCCATCACATAATGAAATGATTTCCTGATCTACTCCGGTAACTTCATTGCCAAAAATAAAAGCTATTTTATTTACAGATAAATTATCTATTTCCTGGAGCGGAATGCTATCTAAAGCTTGTTCTACTGCAAATATTTTATAACCCTCCTTTTTTAGATGCTCCATAGCAGTTTTAGTATTTTCAAAATATTTCCAATCTACCGAATCCTGCGCTCCCAGCGCAGTTTTAGTAATTTCTTTATGTGGAGGCTTTGCAGTATATCCGGTGATATAAATAGATTCAATTAAAAAAGCATCAGCGGTACGAAAAACACTTCCGACATTATAGGCGCTTCTTATATTTTCTAAAACCGCGATAACAGGATTTTTCTGAGCTCCCTTAAATTCATCCACAGATTTCCGGTTCAGTTCATCCATTGTTAGTTTTCTCATCAAAAGAATATTAATTTGCAAAAATAGTTGAAATCGTTAATTGGTTAATTGGTTAATTAGTTAATTAGTTGGTTAATTGGCAGAAGATTGGTTGAGAATTGCTATTACGTACACCAAATTTGCTTAGAAAAATTTCCAAAAATCTTAGAAAAATTTCCTAATTTCGTGAAAAGTTTGAATATGAATGCCATCAGAAGTAAGGGGTCTTCGGATATTTTGATAAAATATCAGAAATCTTTTAATGATAATATAACGCTTGTTGCAGTTTCAAAAAAAGGCCTGTTGCCGCAGGCTGTGTTTGACTTTATTTCACTTACTGATTTTTCTTTTCCCTACGTAGAAAAAGTGCTTAACAAAACCATTAAAACATTTACTTCTTATAAAAAAAATAAAACACCTTTAGACCCTGTTTTAAGTGAAAAGCTATTGAAATTTTTTTCATTGTATGATAAAGGCCAAATGGTCTTTGGAAGTATTGACGAATTTAATAAATGGCTGGGTGAGCCTTCATTCGGATTAGGAAATATGGTTCCACAAGACTTGCTTGATACGATTACCGGCATTCAACTGGTTTCCGAAGAGCTTACCCGGATAGAATACGGAGACCTTGCTTAAATATGATAGTTTACAGAATCTCCATTGCCAAATATTCCACAAAGCTGATTGCGTCAGGCTTTCCTGCACGATGGAACTCAAAAGACACGAAAGTTATTTACACCGCCCAATCAAAAGCGCTTGCCTGTTTGGAAAATGTGGTTCATAGAAATTCAAGAGGCTTGCAAAAAGATTTCAGGCAAATGAATATATCAATACCTGATGAAATTGAAATAGACGAAATAAAAGCAACTGATTTAAAAGTCATTTGGAAAGATTTTTTGCAAATGCCATATACGCAGTCACTTGGGGACGCGTGGGTACGCGCCGCTAAAACGGCTGTGTTAAAAGTCCCTTCAGCAATCATTCCCGGCGATTCAAATTATTTACTAAACCCGTCACATAAAGATTTTCTTAAAATAAAACTTCTAAAAACAATACCATTCGAATTTGATAGTCGCATTAAAATGCGATAATGTACTAATTTGCCAACGTGAAAATAGAAATTCCGATTAAATGTTCGTTTACTGATTCATAATTTTCAATTCTCAATTTTTAATTCTTAATTAATAAATGGCCGCCGCAGACACTCCTTTAATGAAACAGCACAATGCCATCAAGGCAAAATACCCTGATGCAATTTTGCTTTTTCGGGTAGGCGATTTTTACGAAACCTTCGGGCAGGATGCAATTACCGCTGCCCGTATTCTTGGTATCACACTTACAAAAAGAAACAACGCTTCTTCAACAGCGCCTGAACTTGCAGGCTTTCCGCATCATGCATTAGATACTTATTTACACAAATTGGTAAAAGCCGGTTACCGGGTGGCCATCTGCGATCAACTTGAAGATCCAAAGCAAGCTAAAGGAATTGTAAAGCGTGGCGTTACTGAATTAATTACACCAGGAGTAGCCACCAACGATAAATTGCTGGAGCACAATCAAAATAATTTTTTGTGCGGAATTCATATTGTTGAAGATAAAGCCGGTATTTCTTTTTTGGATATTTCCACCGGCGAATTTTTTATCGCT
>Ga0134126_10002151_pt1 | contig 25006 bp, 21 predicted proteins | sample KB31752_FD_96881 | JGI IMG/M metagenome (GOLD analysis project Ga0134126, IMG submission 96881) | Terrestrial soil microbial communities with excess Nitrogen fertilizer from Kellogg Biological Station, Michigan, USA - KB3-175-2 | ecosystem: Environmental > Terrestrial > Soil > Unclassified ... | reverse complement strand
CTCAAATGAGCTATATATCTCCTTTTAGTAGAATAGATGTTGTCTGATAACTCCAAGATGGACAAAAAGAAAAAACCAAAGAGGAAGATTAACTGGAGTGAATATAATGAATCTCTTGTTAGACGAGGTGAAATGTTGTTTGATTCAGGTTTTTTACAGAACTGGCGAGCAGAATTAAAGAAAATGAACAAAGGAAAGGAAGGTGCAAATTATCACTATCCGAATTCCTTGATATTGCTGCTCGCCACCGTACATGCGTACCTACTTCCATACCGTCAATTAGAAGGCTTTCTTCGAACGATGTCAAAACACATAAAGAAACTCAAAGAGATGGTACCGGACTTCACAACAATCTGGTGGAGAGTAGTAAAGATAAAGATAAACCTAGATCCAAAAATAAACCTAGAGAAAGACGACATAATAATAGCAGTGGATAGTACAGGTATCAAGGTAACAAATAGAGGTCAATGGATACTTGATAAATGGAAGAAGAAAAGAAAGAGAAAAGGCTTTATAAAAATTCATGTCGCAGTAAACATAAAGATAAAGAAAATAGTTTCCATGGAAGTAACAAAAGAAAACGTTCATGATGGAAAGATGCTAAAGAAATTGGTGGATGATGTTATTTCTAAGAACAACAGTATTAAAAAGATATTAGCTGATGGCGCCTATGATTCTAAAGACAACTTCAAGTATCTTGATGAATTAAATATAACCCCTGGTATAAAAGTAAGAAAGAATTCCTCCATTAAAAATAACATCAATTGTATACCTCGAAAATTATCTGTATTAGAACAGTTCAAGGACATGAAACGCTGGAAGAAAAAACACAAGTATGGTATGCGTTGGATAGTCGAATCGGTATTTTCATCTATAAAGAGAACTTTTGGTGAACATGTATCATCTATAAAATGGAATAACATTGTAAATGAATTGATGTTAAAAGCGTCTATTTATAACACATTTATGGAAAAGACAATTCTATGACATAAGATAATTCAACTCAACTATTATTTAAAATTAGTTATTCGACAGAGCATGTGGTATGTATTTCTGTATCCATTTCCAGACGGAAACATTACTTCTATGGATAAATCTATGTAATGCTTTCGCAGTATTTCTATAAAAGAGACCAAGAAAATAGAGATACAAAGAATAAGCAATGTCTTTTGGTTTGGTTCTCTGTCTTTGATATTTCAATATAGATTATAAGGAGTTTATAGCTATAGTTTTTTCTAAGTTAACAGAGCCCTTATAAATTTAATTTAATTTAAATATAGCATATCATGTTTTTTTTACATGGTTAAGTTTGATGGAATTAAGGGACAAGAACTATTAGATGTAGAAGAAGGAGTTAATGAGCTTACTTTAATTTTTAAAGATAATAGGTATTTATTTATAAAAATGGAAAAAGGGAAAATAGTTTGCGATTCTGTTCCAGAATAAGTAAGATTAAATATTAATTTATTTCTTTGATATTTTTCCATTATTCTTAATATTATGTTATAATACCATTATACTATTTGTTCAAGATATCTATTTCCTTTTTTCAAAGATTTTTCATAGTTTCATATTTTACAATTTGCTTTTAAATATTATATTAATATAATTATACATTTAACAACTATCGATATCTTAATACATATTCTTATTTAAAGACGAATCAAAGGGGATAAGTATCATCAAATGCAAATAATTTATAATTTACATTACCTATTATTACTTTTTTATCATTTTCTAAAACGATATTTTTTAAATGAACAATAGTCAATCCATTAGATAAAACATATAATTATTTATCAATTATCGCCATAGGATATATGAAAATACATATGATTTATAAATAATCAGCATAAACAATATCAAGAGAAAATTAAAAAAAAGTGTGTATGTATATTATAATACAGGTTTTGTCATTGATATTGATTCAGTCATTTGCTTGTATAATGCTAGAAATCGTCGTCCCTTATCTGTTATTTTATAAATTTGTGCTCTATCATCATAAACAATCAATCCATGTCTCATTGTTTCAGACAAATATTCTTTCATTTGCAAAAATGAAAGATATACCTTATACATAATTTTGGCTTGTATTGCCCCGCCTTCTCCAACTGTTTCTAAGATCATGTATATTATCTCCAATCGACTTCTATTTTTCATTTATCCAAATCTATAAAGAATTTTAAAAAATAAAAACAGAGCAATACTAAGCATAGTTTGTATGTTTTAGTGATTTTTGTAATCTTATGGTATTGATAATATTCTATAGATAACATGCATTTTAAAAAAGAATAGTCTTACCATTAATTGGAAGATAATTATAGAATTTTATATTAAATTCAAATATAAAGATATAAAGTATTAATATAATTTTTTGTATCAATATCGGTAAGACAAAAATAACACTTGTTACCATAATTTGTATTACAAATATAAAAATATAACTTACAATTTCATTTGTAAATATTGTTTGAAAGAATTGCAGATTTAAAAATTGATAATAATGTTGGAAAAAATATAATATTAAAAGGATGGATCCATAGATTAAGGAAACAAAAAGAAAAAACTTTTATTATTTTAAGGGATGACCGTGGCGACATTATACAAATAATTTGTCCATCAAACCTATGCAGAGATTTAACTATAGAGTCATCTGTGGAAATTACAGGGATATTAAATCAAGATAAACGAGCTCCAGGAGGTTATGAAGTAAAAGCAGAAAAAATATTAGTATTTAATATAGCAGAGATCGACTACCCAATAGGAGAATATCAAAATGAGGAAACATTGCTCGATTACAGACATTTAACCTTAAGAACAAGAAAAATGATAAATGTAGGAAAAATTAGAAATTCTCTATTAAAATATTCAAGAGATTGGTTCTATAAAGAAAATTGGATGGAAATATCTCCACCTTTATTAGTCAAAAGTGCTGTAGAAGGTGGATCGACGCTATTTGAAGTAAAATATTTTGGAGATACAGCATATCTATCACAAAGCTCACAACTTTATTTAGAATCAATGGTGTATTGTTTAGGTCCAGTATGGAGTATTACACCTTCTTTTAGAGCAGAGAAATCAAGAACTATTAGGCATCTTGCAGAATTTACACATCTTGAAGCAGAAGTACCATGGATTAATATGGATGACCTTATAAATATTCAAGAAAAAATTATTTTCAATATAATTGAAAACATTAAAAAAAATAATGATTCAGAACTTGAATTTTTAAATAAAGAATCCAGGTCTAAATTAGATAAAATATCAGTGCCATTTAAAAAAATAACTTATGACAAAGCAATAGATATCCTAAGATCAAGAGAATGCAAAATTAAAGAGGATGAAAATAATCGACTTATTGAATGGGGTGATGATTTAAATATAGAATCAGAGCGAGAATTAACTAAAGATAAAGATAATCCAATGTTCGTTTTTAATTATCCAATTCAAATTAAGCCCTTTTATGTAAAGCAAAACCCAAATAATCCAAAAACTGGAATGGCAGTTGATTTACTAGCACCAGATGGATATGGAGAAATATCAGGAGGAGGAATAAGAGAAGATGATTTAGAAAAAATTAAAGAGAGAATAATACAAGCCAAACTCGAACCCAAAGATTACCAATGGTACCTAGACCTCAGAAAATACGGGTCCATACCACATGGAGGTTTTGGTATTGGCATAGAAAGAGTTCTTAGGTGGATACTGGGTTTTGAAGATATAAAAGACGTAGTACTTTTTCCAAGAACAATGTCAAGAATAACACCATAATTATGAAAATATCATTCACATTAGAGAAATTATAAAGATTATTATTTCAAATTAATTTTTAGAATTGATTTTCAATGATCCTATTTTTTATATTGTATTGAACAGTTTATTCGAACAAATAATCAATTTAACACGAAGATCTGCAAAAAATACATTTAGAGGTGTAAAAGTTCTTTTAGCAATAGCTAGCAACTTTGTACCATACAAGAAAAATAATTGTATTAAATACAGTCGCTGTTATTTTCATGGCATTATTGATATAATATATTTAAAATAGAACTTGATTTAATATATAAAGATTAATGCAATTTAAATTTTTAGTAGAATATCAATATATGACTAACTATAAAATTATTCTACAGGAAATTCATGTAGGTTACCCCATTCTCCCCATGAACCTAAATACATTTTAACATCAGAATAGCCAAGTTTTTTTAATATTAGATAGGTATTTGCTGCTCTATATCCACCATGACAATAGGTAATAACTTCTTTATCCTTAGTTATAAAAGAATATAATTGGTCAAGCTTTTCCAAGTCCTTAAATTTTTCCTCTGCAAGATTATTTATCCAATCTATGTTAATAGCTTGAGGGATATGCCCCTTTTTTGATGCCCTTGCAATCGTTCCACTATACTCCATTTCAGATCTACAATCAATAATTACCATATCATTAGTTTTTTTTTCTAGTCTTTTTTTAATATATCCAGCATCAGCTAATACTTCTTTATTTATCTTATATTCAACTTCAGAAACCACATTTGAATTAGTTTTTTTCTCAAGTGGATAATTTAATTTTGACCAATAATTGTATCCCCCATCTAAAATATATACATCCCTATGAGAAAAATAGTGTAACAACCATACCCCTCGTGATGCCGAACATCCTGAAATATCATCATAAAAAACTACAAAGTTATTTGAATCAATTCCCAAATAATTTATCAATATTTTCATTTGTTTATTAAATAGAATAATACCTCCTTTTGTAGTATCTAACCAATGAAAATTCATAAAGTCTAAATTAAGTGCTCCTGGTATATGATCATTAACATAATCAGAAAATGGCCTTGTATCTATAATTAATAAATTAGGGTCGTGAGACTTTATTAAATTATATAAAGATTTAACATCAATTATAGTGTCCAAAATATGCATTATAATTGAAAATACCATTACATAATGTTTTCTAACGGTAAAAGTCCATATTAAAAAAGGTTTTAATAAAAAGCAATAAAATAAATCAAGTATATCAAATGGTAAGAAAAGCAGCAGGAAAGTCAAAATCAGAAGAAAATGGCGGTCTTCCGGAATGGGCCGAAAATGAAATAAAATTTGCAAATTTTCAAGAATATGACACTATAAATAGAACTGGTTATTTTTTAGACATTAACGAACAGAAAAAAAAGGCCGATATTCAATTATATGAGGCATTACCAGACGGTAGGACCATAATCGAAGAAATAGAAATATCAGATAGAATAAAAATAAGTGATTTAATGAAAGGTTTTGTATATGAGTACAAAATTAAAATTTCAAAATCTAAAATAAGTGAGCAATTATCAGAACTATTGAAGACAAAATATCAGCTTGACATAAATGAAATATATAAATTTGATTTAGAGCATGCACAGATGATGGATGTAGAATCAGATACTGCACAAACTATAACTTCTGAAGAAGATGAAGAATAAAAATTAAATGACAATGTATCGATTTAATTCAATAAATTGATCTTTGTTATTCAGAATCATTTAAATTGTTAAAATATATTTATTTAAGTAAATGATTATGTATATGTTTTTTAATTTAAGCTTGATCTTATAGCAATAAAACACATTAATTAAAAAAAATCATAAGTGTATATAATTAAAATTAACTTAGGGCAAAGAAAAAAAATTTATGAAGTAATAAATTGAAATGATAGATTAAAACAAGATTTACTTCTTTTAATACAGTATATTGTTAACCAAATATAATAAAAAATATTATCAATTTTAATTTAAATTATGTAAAATTCAATAATACTAATACGTTATGTTATTAATTAAATAAATTTGAAATGCAAAACCAGTCTAACTACAAATGAAAAAAGAATTTGCTTTTAAATTTTTACATCTTGTGGTCAGTAAATGTAGATGGAGCAGAGGGTTTGGGATAATTTTTTCCCAAGGCCAATTTCATTAATGCAATCCACATTATAATCAAAGGAATATGATACGAAGCTATACGCCAAGCAATTATTACATTTAGTTGACTATCAGAAAGAATATGTCCAAGTTGAGTAAAATCATTTAGGTGAGTAATATAACCCCAAATTCCTAATTCTGCTAAACCAGATCCACCTATTGTAATAGGCAAAGTTCCTAATATAGTAGAAGCGGATGTAGCCATAAATGAAATAAACAAATCCACATGACTATGAACAGAATGAGTTAAAATTAGAAAAGATAACCCTTGAAACAGGAATGCCACTAAAGTAATTGCTATTCCCACTGAAAAAATTTTAACAGATTTAAAAGAGCCAAAATTATCTCTACTCATTTCACATAAATCATCTAATGCCTTATTTACAGAAATAATTCCTTTACTGGCCTTTTCTTCAGAAATGAATTTTTTTGCTATTTTTAATGAAAAAGATGGCAATCTTATATTTTTCTTTGAAGAATATATTAATATAAAAAACCAAAAGCCAAAAGTAGGAAGAGCAATTAAAATTAATAAAATACCAATAAATGTAGCACCCACAAATAATGCATTAATAGCTGCTATAAATGCCAATATTGTTCCTACAAAAACATCTGCAATAATCTCCATAGTAGTAACCCAAGCGGCTTTTCCAGCGGGAACATTATTTTTTGCCAAAAATGCGATTCTTACTAGTTCTCCACCAACATAAGAAGGAGTAGTTTGTGTTACAAATTCGCCTGCGAGCCTAGCAAGACATATTCTCCAAAATGAACTTATATCCTTTCCAATGAATTTTCTTATAAAATAATAAAATCGAATTGCCTGCAAAAAGATTTTTGCCATGGTTGCAACAAAAGACAACAAAAATGGAATAACTCCAACAGCAAAAATATCATGTGGCGATACAGGAGTAAATACAAACATTAGTATTATAGGTATTATACTTGCAAAGATGGAAAGTATCCGCCAATTCAACTTTAATAACTAATTTAAATAAAGGAATATAATAATGATACAATATAATAATAAAAATAAATTAGAAAAGATCTAAAATTGCTTGATGTATGCCATTTTCATTACAGGTACAGCTGGATCAGGAAAATCATTATTAACATCTAATCTTTTAGAATGGTACAATAGCAATGACATTACACCTATATCAATAAATTTAGATCCAGGAGTATCTATATTACCTTATGAACCAGATGTAGATGTGAGAGACTTTATTGATATCTATTCCATCATGGAAAATTATAATTTAGGTCCAAATGGTTCATTGATACTAGCAAATGATTTAATATCTACTAAACTAAATGAAATACAACAACAAGCAGAAGAACTTAATCCTGATTATATAATAGTGGATACACCAGGTCAAATAGAATTGTTTGCTTTTAGATCTAGTGGCCCATATATAGTTTCTAATTTTTTCTCAGACAATAAATTAAATCTTTTTACAATTGATGGTACTTTGGCTCAATCACCAATTAATTATGTATCATTAATGTTCTTGTCCCAATCAGTCAAATTACGATTAAATATTCCTCAAATTAACGTTCTAACAAAGAGAGATAAAATAATAGATAATCTAAAGGAAATATTGGAATGGCCTATATCGAATTCCTCATTACAAAATTCATTAAATAAAGAAAAAAATTTTGAAGAGTCATTGCTAAGCAAGGATTTGATAAAAACTCTATTTAAAAGCGGGCACATAGCTAATCCTATAGCAATATCAAACACAACTATGAATGGAATGATAAATTTATCTGCAGCCCTTTCTAGAGTTTTTACCTATGGAGAAGAAGAAGGGAAAAAAAATAGTAATCAATTATGAAAGATCATGGTAAAAACAAATAATATAAATGAAATAGAGTATAAAGAATGTACAGCAAGTGCACCGTCATCTACAGCAAATCTGGGACCTGGATATGATGTGTTTGGATTAGGGCTAAATGCATTAGAAGATATTGTTCATCTCATAGTAACGGAAAAAACATGCAATGATACAAACAATATTCACATAAAAATAAAAGGAAATGATATAGAAAATATACCAATAGATCCGGAATTAAATTCATCAGGTAAAGTAGCAAAAAAAATAATCAAAGATTATAATTTACAATATTTTGATTTTATGATAAATATTGAAAAAAATATTCCTGCTGGCTATGGAATGGGAAGTAGTGGAGCATCAGCAGTTGCAACAGCTATTGCATTTAACAAAATCTTTAAACTCAATATGGACGACACAAATCTATTAGATTATGCAGCAGAAGGAGAGTTAGCAAGTGCAGGAGTAAAACACTACGATAATATTGCGGGATCTTTTTTTGGAAATTTTGTAATAGTAAGAACTAAACCTACATTAAAATTTATAAGAATAGAATCACCAAAGGATTTGACTTTGGTTGTCTGCGTTCCACTAATAAAGGTTCCTCGAATGAAAACAGAAGTTGCAAGAAAAATACTGCCTCAAAATGTTCCTTTGAATAAGATAACACAAAATGTTTCAAATGCCTGTACAATTGTAGCAGGTTTTTATAATAAAGACGTACAAATGATATGCAATGGTATAAATGATTGCATAATTGAACCTGCAAGACAGAAATTGATTCCACAATACAAACAACTTAAAGAAAGATCGCTACATGCAGGAGCACTAGCATTTGCTATTAGTGGAGCGGGTCCATCAACAATTGCATTTTTAAACTCAAAAGACAAAGCAGTAATAGTATCAGATATAATGGAAGAAACATATAAAGAATATAATACAAGATGTAAAACTTTTATATGTAATCCAAGCAGTGGAGCAAAAATAACCTCAGTAAAATTAAATTGAAAAGGTGGAGCTATTTTTTGCTTTTATTAAGAAATGCAGACATCATTTTTTGTCTATCTTCGTGAGCAAAGCATAAAGCCCAGCCATAAATTTCTAATCTCAAACCTGTATCTATATCTGCATCCATACCTTTATTTATTAACATTTTACTAACTTTAACAGCATTAAAGCTATTTTTTGTAATTTCTTTAGCTAGAGATATAGAGCGCTCTAAAAGTCTATTATTAAGAATTTTTGATAATGCAGCATTTTTTTCCTTATCATTATTTTGATCTATATTAGAATCTATTTTGGATTTATCTTCATCAGATAAAGTAACAAGAATATTAACAAGGCCCATGTTTTCAGCTTCGTGAGCAGATATCATTTTACCTGTAAAAATCAATTCTTTAGCCTTTGCGGGTCCAACGATTCTTAGCAGTCTCTGAGTTCCACCCCAACCTGGAGGTATTCCGATAGTAACCTCGGGTTGACCTATTTTTGCATTATCAGAAGCTATTCTTATATCACAAACTAGGGCAAGCTCACAGCCACCACCAAGTGCAAAACCATTTATTGCGGCAATTACAGGTTTTTCCATTTTTTCGATTTTATTTAACATAGATTGTGCAGATGAAGCATATTTTTCTGCAGTAACAGCATCAATATCAACCATATAAGATATATCTGCACCGGCACAAAACGAACGCTCTCCTGCACCAGTAATAATTAAAACCTTAACTCCTTGATCTACAGAAATTAGGTCTATTGCACGGGTTAATTCGTGTATTACATCCAGATTCATTGCATTAAGTGCTTCAGGTCTATTTATTTTCAAAATAGCAATATCATTTTGTAAATCTATTTGTATATATTTCATAGAAGACATAATCCCCTTTCAACATTTCTTCAAATTAAATCTTGTCAAATATTATGTATCAAGAGTACCGTAAGTATCTTTTTGCAACTTCCATAATAGTTCAAACAAGCTTAAATAGTTTTCAGTATTAGGTCTATTAGGATCTCTATAATTAGATCTCATATTTTCTACAACCTTTTTTAAAGTATCAAAAACAAATGTATCTTGAACCATTTTAATGAAGATATCTTTTTCAAATGGCTTTTGAAGAATTTCAATAAAACACTTCAAAGTTTCAATGTAATCATTAAAAATTTTTTGGGGCCATGCTGAGGCAAATATTATTCTTTGTTCTTTATTTAAACTCAATATATCTTTAGCAACATTCAAACCATTTTTAGTAGGATCAGAATTATTTTTCGAAGCTAAATCATAATCCAATATAATTAAATCAAAGCGATTGGAGAAGTTATCAGAATTTTCTTGTTTTTGTTGTTGTAATGATTTGCGATATTCATAAAGGCCATCTTCAACATTATTAGTAATAATATAATCATAATTACACTCTTGGAGCCAAATTGAATAAAGATGACATATGTCCTGGTCATCTTCAATAATTAAAACATTCATATTTACCTCAACTATAAATTTAATAAATAATAAGATTTTCTAAATATTTTAGTTCTAATTTTTCAAAATTAATAATTATTTGCTTTTTTAACTATATTTAAAATAGAATCTACAGTAATAGGTTTATTAATAAAATTACTGGTAATCATATCTTTATCAAACAATTCTTCTATTGCATCTTGATTAATTTTATTTGATGTCATAAAATATCCTTTAATGGCATTATCCCTCTTTTTCAATTCATCATAGAGATCAAATCCATCAAGGCCTCCAATATCAACACCTAAAAAAACCAAAGAATATTTTCCAGGAACAAAATATTCCATAGCATTAAGAGGATCCTCATAATAATCCATTTCATATCCTAAATCCTGGATTTTATTTTTAATTGAATTTAAATTTTCAGCAAAGTCATCTATAAATAATATTTTATTAGATTCAGGGTTATTTTCGGTTGATAGAGGAAATGTATCACTAGAGGTTAACGGAATTTTTATAATAAACGTTGAACCTAAATCAGGTGATCTGTTTTTTACAATAATGTTTCCTCCATGAATTTCAAATAATTTTTTAGAGATAAATAGACCTAAACCAGTACCCCCACTTGCTTTTGTATAAAATTTTGTAAATAATTGATCAAAATCTTTTTCGGGTATGCCAGGCCCCTCATCTTCAACAATTATAGTAACAAAAGAATTAGTTTCCTCAATTAAACTAACTGTTATTTCCTGACCTTGATGATTCTTTGTAAAAAAGTAGGAATTATTTAATAAATTATATATTGCCTGCGAAATTAGAGATTTATCAGCTTTTATATATAAACCAGGTTTTCCATAATAAATAAATTTAATATTTGCTGATTCTCTAAGCGATATATTCTGATATTCTGTAATGATGTTAGATAAAGTAAGGTCAAGGTCAAAAAGATCTTTGTTTGTTCTCAAAGAGTTTGTCTCAATTCTAGATACATCTAGGATATCATTTGCAATATCTTTCAATTTTTCACCATTTTTAATAATAATATCAAGATATTCGAGCATCGTGGAATCTTTTATTTTTGATTTTAAAGTTTTAGAAAATCCTACTATAGGTAAAATAGGGTTTCTCAATTGATGAGTTGCAATATCCAGAAAATCTTGTTGAAATACATTATGTTTTTCTAATATTTCATTTTTTCCTATTACATTCCAAAGTAAATCATATATTATTGAAAAAAAAGATGTTAATTCATTAAATACGATATTATATAAATTACAATTAAATATTTTTTTAGTTTCATTATATGTTATTTTAAAAAAAAACACTATTTTTTTATTAATAGTTATCGTTATTAGATTTTCTTGTTTCTCTGCAAATGAAGAAACATTATTGAAACAGATATTTTTAATAGACATAAAAGAATTACGAATAGATTCAAGTTCATCTGTATTACACACAATCAAAATGCGTGTATAAGAAGAATTTTTTTCTGCCACTGTTTTTAATGTATGATGAAATGAACTATTTTTTAGAAATAAAAAAGAATTAAATGAATTAAGATATATATCTATAAATTTTGGTTCAGAATGTTTAAAAAAATTGGTAAAATCATTAAAACCGATTTTATCAATATTTATTGACATTCCAAGTATTTGATTAGCTATTTCTTTTTGTATACATCGTCTAACATTATATCCAGATCATCTTCAAATTTCTTAAGTATTCTTCTTAGACTTTGTTCTAATTCTTTAACACGTTTTTCTGTTTCTAGTTTAAATATATCCCGAGAAATTGAAGAGTATACATGAAAATGACCTCCTTCCTTTAAAGTTCTGCTTTCTTTTACACATATTCCTAAGCCAGTTAATTTTTGTAAGGATCGGAAAACAGTACTTTTGTCTCTATTTACGGCTTTAGATAAATCCTCCAAAGTCATTTGTTTATCATTGTATTTGATAAGAGTAAGTAACAGATCCATATCTAAAGGAGAAAGATCATATATGTAAATAAATAGATCTTTTAGAGTCGCACTCATTCGTGTAATAGCATTTATTGATGATGACGGCATTTTACAATTATATTAATACTTTCGTGCTATTTAAAATTATCTACAAAAGCATGTTTAGAATAGAACAAAAATAAAAAAAGAAATTTTTTAAAAATTTTAAAAGGTCAAAGAAAAGGTGGTGTTATGCACCGGCCATATTATTTCTTAATTCTACTCCACGGTGATCTTCAGATTCAGCAGCAGCTTTATGCATTTCAGACATAGCACAACCCATTTGAGCTTCAGATTTGCCTTTTCTCATGAGTCCACGATAAAGACCAGCTTCTAGTGTTTGTCCATGCTCTTTTTCCCATTCTTCAACAGGAATACTATATTTCTTTTGAATTCTATCTCTATACCATTCTGGAATTACGTTAAATGCACAAAATGGAACTATACGTAAATCTGGAGTCAAATAATGAATATCACATCTTTGCAACCGCTCCAAATCTTCATTATATTTATCTTGGAAATGCATCATTCCAAGGAATAAAGATCTTACATGCCATGAGCCTACTGAATCAAAATTTTGTTTAAGCAATATACTGGAAAACATTCTACCAAGATCCAATCCATGAGGTTGTTTAGATCTATCTACAAATTGATTTAATTTTCGTATAACTTCCAACATTGCCCAGTATCTGTTAGAACCTGATTTTATTTCTTCAGTTTTTTCTTCAAAATATTCTAACATCCCTTTTATATCAACAAAAGAAGTAAGAGGTGTTAGTCTTTTAGTTTGAGTATCTTCAAACACATAGGTTCCTGCACCACATGCAAAATGAATAGATAATTCATACTTGGGTTTTTTACTGAATGCTTCTATTACATTAGTCAAAGGCATACAAGAAGGAACTGGGAACCAACCATCCTTTGATATTTCACCATTGGTTTGCTCTTCGATTCTTTCAATGCAATCTGGAATAGTGATTCTGTATTTTTCTCTTTCTTTTTTACCCATTCTACCAGTCAATGACACAGGTTGGAAGTTTACTGCATGGACCACGTCCATATTCTTTTGTGCGAATCGAATTATTCCTCCTAATTCATGATCATTTATGGATTTGATAACTGTAGGTACAAAGACTACAGTCATTCCACACTTTCTTGCAGATTCTAAAGTATATGGCACTTCCCAATGATTTTTAGGATTTGTCCTTGGAGTCACACCATCAAATGACAAATACAAATTACTTACACCAGCCATCCTGACTTGTCTCATGGTTTCTGGAGAAAGAGCTAATTTAATACCATTAGTATTTAGTTGTATATGATCAACTCCTTCCTCTTTCATGATTTTAATTAATGCAGTTAAATCATCTCTTAACATAGGCTCACCACCTGTAATCTGAATTGAATTACCAGGAATTGGTCTTTCTGCCTTTAAAGTTTTCATCATTGCTCGAACTTGTTCATGTGAAGGTTCATATAGATACGCGCCCTCAAGACCCTTTTTCACATAGAAGAAGCAATACCAACATGTAAGATCACATCTATTTGTAACAATAATATTTGCTAAGCCAGAATGAGAAAGATGGTTGGTACATAAACCACAATTGGTAGGACAAGCACATTTATCTACCATAACATTTGGCGATTGTGCACCCTTCCCATCCATCCAATAAGTACTAAATTTTTTGTACATTTCATATGAGCCAAAGTATAATTCTTCGCACTCACCATGACTTGGGCAAGTCTTTGTCATAAAGACCTTGCCTTCTCTTTCAAACACCTCTGCATCCAAGATCATATTACAATCCGGACAAATACTTTGAGTATGACGTATAGTACGTTTAGAACCAATAGTTTTACTAGTTAAATTAGAGATGTGTATTAGATCCATAAGTTAAACCTTATATACTGATATAAATTAGGCTTATAAACATGATCTCACAAATACTACGGTGTTTAGTTAGAAAATAAAATTGCAAAAGATAAAGGTTTAATACAGTTGTTTAAATTAATTTTTCATAAAACAATGGAAATTAGCGACAAGGCAAAAAAATCAATGGAAAGCCTTGGATTAACAAATTATGAAATTAGAGTATATACTACATTATTATTTTCAGGTTCTACTACCGCTGCTGAAATTAGTAAAAGATCTGGCGTTCCTTATTCAAAGATATATGACGTATTAAATAGTTTATATGAAAGAGGATGGACTTATTCAAATAATTCAAGGCCTCAAAATTTCTTTCCCAAATCGCCATCTACTGCAGTGGAAGCAATGATGGTAGAAATGGAAAATAGTATAAGAAGTTATAGAAATATTTTATTAAATGAATTAATGCCCATATATGAAAAAACAGGATTAAAGGAAAAACCGGATATATGGGTAGTAAGTGGATTGTATAATATTGCGGCCAAACTTACAGAAATTATACAATCATCAAAAGAAGAGCTTTTAATTGCAATTCCAAAAGTTCCAGAAAAAGTGATTAGAACCTTTCAACCATTTCTTCGAGAAATTTTTGAAAAAGGTGTAAAAATCATTGTTTTAGCATCAGAAGAAACTAGTGAAGAAGTAATAAAATCAATGTCGAGAGTTGCAGAAATTAGATTAAAAAGTAACATGTTTGGTGGAGGAGTAATAGGAGACTCAAAGCAGGTCCTTATTTTACTTGGCGAAGGCAAGAATAACGGAGATAACAATTATGATTTAATTGCTATTTGGGCAGAACATATAGGACTAGCAAGTTTTGCAAAAGACTACTTTAAATATTTATGGGGAGATGGAAAAAAACTAAAAAAAGAAAACTAAAATTTATTATTACATTATTAAAATACTGTAGGACAAACGATGAACTGAAATGCCCTACCGATATATATGAAGTTAGATACTGATATATATGAAATAGATCTTGAGTAAAGAGTTTGTCCTACAAACAATAATGGGATATATTTTAATGATCCTGAACGTCTTTGAACAATAACACAAAATAATATATAACATGATAAACATTAAAATACCTTTAGTTATCCATATCAATAAAAAAGCATTCTATTTGATCTAATTATACAATAAAAAACATACAAGATAGGCCCAAATACAAAAGATTAATTAATATAGATTAAATATTATTTTAATTAACAAAATATAGTACAATATATGCATTATACCGAAATTTTATATTATCTGAAATATATTTACAGGTGTATTAGTGTTGGAAGTAGGAATAAACTATCCATCACAATTATTAAAAATAAAAAACTTTGTCAATATCAACCAATCCATAAAATAAGAACCAGTATACAAAAAGGGCAAACGCTAAAATAAATAAATTATTTTATAAAATGAAGACAAATAGAGCAAAAGATTCAGAAAATAAAATAATAATTACTCCAGAAGAGCCAGATGATCTTTTTAAACTAAGAAGAATAATAGAAATAGGAGACAATATAATTGCTGATACCACAAGAGTAATAAAACAAGATAAAGAATTTGCAAGACCAGATAAAGGAGAACGCATTAAGGTTAAAATAAACTTAAGAGTAGAAAAAATAAGTTTTGATAATGCAATAGACAGATTGAAAATATCTGGAATAATAATTATATCAAATAATGAAAATATCCCAAGGGGATTATACCATTCAATTGTTATAAAAATCAACGATACAATAATTGTAGAAAAATCTAAATGGAATGAGATTTATTTAAAACTACTAGCAGGCTCTTCATCAGAATACAAATACATTTTAATTTCAATGGACTCGGAAGAAACGTCAATAGCAAAACTAAACGGCACTAATCTCAAGGCAACGCCTAATATATATTCAGGAAAAAGCGGAAAGAGATATAACACAGGGAATCTAAAAAATGACAATCTTATCAAAAATTATTTTGAAGATATTAAAAATTCTTTAGATATTTACAAAGAAGAAAAAGAAATAAAAATAATAATTTTTGGGCCTGGAGAAACAAAAAGAAAATTTCTCAATTATTTGAAAGAAAAAGAACCAACCATAAACAGAAACATCACATTAATTGAAGGCATAGAGACTTCAGGGCAAGATGGATTTTATGTGTTTTTACGATCTGATGCTATGAAAGAGATATTAGCAAATAGTAAAATAGCTATGGTCTCAAAAATATTAGACAATGTAATGCATCAAATAAATAAAGGAGAAAAAAAATTTGCAATAGGAATAAACGAAATAAAATATGCAAATTCTATGAACTCTATAGATACTTTGGTTTATTCAGATAAAGTATTCTCAGAAATAGAAGAAGAAGAGTTTATAAAATTATTAAATGAAATTGAAAATAAAAAAAATGTAACTGCCTTTGCAACAGATTCGTCTACAGATATAGGAATGAGAGTTGCTTCTCTTGGAGGGATTATTGCATTATTACGTTTTCAAATCATCTAGATTCATTATTTTTCTTGATGTGAGTAACTTTGTACATCCAATCTAAATACTCATAAGAAACATCATTCATTTTAATTACCACTATTTCAGGAACTTCATAAGGATGATTTTTTTTTATTTCGGTTTTCAATGTATCAATTAAATCTTCAGTAGTTTTAAAAAAAGCTATAAATTCATTTTCATGCTGTAAAACAGAACGCCACATATAAATAGATTTAATTGGAGTGTAATTTACACAGGCACAAAGTCTTTTTTCATTAACTAAAATATTTGATAGATCAATTAAAGATTGTTCATCAGAAAATGTTGAAATTAAGATAATACCATTTTGTTTTACTTTATCTTTAGTCATATTTATTATTTAATATAAAGATAACAATTGCATATTAATTAAATCTAATTCAAAAAATAGCTCTGTAAAGTTAAGAAAAAATTTATTTTTAAAAAGCGAATTATAAATATAATTTGAAAATTAAAATTGGATTTTTCTATCAGTATTTACATTCAATTTAACAAAATAGTTGTATATTATTTACAATATCAAAATAGTTGGATTAAAAATATTCGTTAAAATTCCTTAACTTTACAGAGCCCAAAAAATTTGATATACATATAATAGCCAATTATGCTTATTCTTGGTTTATACTAAAACCATTTCTTTTTAAAAGCTAAAGAACCATTAGAAAAGATATTGTATGCTAAATATTAATAAGATATTATAATAGAACCTAAATTATTTTACATTTGAATATTAAATTTAAAATGGCTCTTCATGAAGCAGAGCAGATAAAAGAGCTGCTCTTAACTCTTTGCCATAAGAAGCTTGCTTAAAATATACTGCATTCATAGTATTATCAATTGATGTAGATATCTCATCGACTCTAGGCAAAGGATGTAATATAGATACATCAGATTTAGATCTTTTCAAGATACTTTCATCAATGGTATATAATCCTTGAATTTTTTTGTATTCTTGTAGATCAGGAAATCGCTCTTTTTGAATTCTAGTTACATAAATAACATCCAATTTCTTCAATAAATCATCAGTTAATTCAGTATGATTAAACATCTTTACCTTATTTGAAATATCATAGATTGATTCATTTCTGATTTTTAATGTGGCAGGAGAAACCAAGTGAATATTAACATCATAAAGAGATAATGCATAAATTAAAGAATAAACTGTTCTTCCATACTTTAAATCTCCGATAATTCCAACAGTCAGCCCATTGATTTTCTTTTTTTCTTTAAATATTGTATATATATCTAACATAGCTTGTGTAGGATGCTCTTCGCTACCACTGCCACCATTTATTACAGGTTTATCAGATATTTCACTTGCATATCTACTAGAACCATCAGACGGATGGCGTATCAAAACAACATCAGAATACAAAGATATGGTCTTAACCGTATCAGCATAACTTTCACCTTTCATAATGGAAGAAGAATCGATATCTGAAATTCCTAATGATCGACCACCAATAGAGGCCATGGCAGATTCAAAACTTAATCTTGTTCTTGTACTATATTCATAAAAAACATATCCAAGAATTAATCCTTTAGCAATTTCTCCCCGTTCGCTAGATGAGAGTGTCTGTATTTTATCTGTAAGATCAAAAAGATAGGTAAAATCATCAACGGTAAAGTCTCTAATAGAAATAATATTTCGATTAAAAAATTTATTGCCTGCCATAATACATACAATCAGACAATAAAAATTTGCTAAAATTTATGCTTTTTTGATAAAGAATATTATCCTGAAGCACAACTGCTAAATCCACATTCAATACACATATTACAGCCTTCTGTGATTATTAAATAATTTTTGCAAGTAGGACATAATTCTTTATTGTTGTTGTTTTCTTGTTCTGATCTAGCATAAGAATCTGAAGTTTTTATAGAAATCGGATTAATTTCAAAATTAGATTCAAAATGTTCAGGAATATCAGCATTTTTATCGGTAGGCAATACATTATTGTTTTCTGAGTAGTTTTTGAATATGGGTTCGACTTGTTCAAGGACGTATTGCTCGGTTATATTATTATAAATATAATCACGTACATATTTACTTGGCTTAACGTCAAACTTTTTTTCGCGTTCATCTCCGGTAATATGCAAAACCTGTTCATTCCTAGAACCATCCCTATATATAGTAACTCCCTTTAAACCCAACTCATGAGCAAGCAAATAAGCACGTTTTACATCTTCAACTGTAGCATCTGCAGGCATGTTTATGGTTTTTGCAATTGCATTGCCAATCCATTTTTGCCATATAGCCTGAGCCATCAAATGATCGGTCCAATGTATATCAATTGCAGTAGCAAAAATCCTTTGCATCCAATCAGGAATTTCATCAAGGCCACGTATAGATCCATAATTATTTGAAATTTTCAATAAAACTTCATCATTATATAAGTTATGTTCTTTTAAAACATTTTCAAAAATTTTGCTAGTATAAAAGAATCTACCAACAGTAACACGCTTTTCAAATACCAAGGCAAAAACAGGTTCTACCCCATTTGACACATCTGCAATCATAGACAAGGTTCCGGTAGGTGCAATAGTTGTAGTCCATGAGTTTCTAATGCCATGGTTTTTAATTTTTTCTATAAGAGAATTCCAATCAAAGCTATGTAAATCTTTAGGAATTTCATAGTATCCAGATAAAGGAATAACTCCTCTTTTATATTCAGTATTCTCAAATAATGGAAAAGGACCTCTATATTTAGAAATGACTACGCTTTCATCCATACTAAAATATGACAATGTTTCTGCAAGTTTATTCATAAAGTCATATCCTTCTTTTGAATTGTATGGAATTTGTAATAGGAAAAGCAGATCAGCGATACCCATAATGCCTAATCCAATTCGTCTAGTTAATTTTGTATTGCTATCAATTTCATCAACAGGATATTTATTTACATCTATAACGTTATCTAAAAACCTAGTTGCAACTCTTATAGATTGTTCATATTTTTGCCAATCAAACTCATACATACCATCTGCCTTCCTTTTTACAAATCTTGAAAGATTAATGGATCCCAGATTACAAGATTCATAAGGATAGAGCGATTGTTCTCCACATGGATTAGTTGCTGTAAGAGGACCACCCTTTGCATTAATACAAGGATTATATTTATTTATATTATCAAAAAATATCACACCGGGCTCTGCGCTTTTCCAAGCACTCAATGCGATTAACTCCATTAATTGATGAGAATCAATATTTTTTACAGGTACCTTGTTCCTTGGGTTTCTTAAAGAATATCGATGATCACCTTTGCTCACTAAGGAAGTCCAAAAATCTGACCAGACTCCAACACTAACATTAAAGTTTTCATATAATCCAGGTTTGGTTTTCATTGTAACAAACTTCTCAATATCTGGATGCCAAGTCTCTAAAATTCCCATATTAGCACCTCGCCTCTTTCCTCCTTGTTTGACTACATCAGTTACCGTATCAATAATTTGCATAAAGGATGCAGGTCCTGAAGCAACACCGCTGGTTGAAGCAACAATATCACCCTCGGGTCTTAAGCTAGAATAATTTATACCAACTCCACCTCCAGATTTAAATATCATTGCAGCATCTGTTGACGATTTCATTATAGAATACATATCATCAGGCATATCTAGAACAAAGCAGGCAGATAATTGTCCCAATCTAGCCCCCGAGTTCATAAGAGTCGGTGTATTTGGAAGGAATTCTCCCGATACCATCAAATTATAATATTCAAATATTTTATTACTATAATGTGCCATTTTTCCTTCAGCAATTATACGAAGTAATTCTTTAAAACTTGCCTTCATTTTACCAGTTTTTGCAGTATTAACATAGGTTCTAATTAATGATTCAAAGTGAAATTTGTTTAAATAATAGTTTCCAATCTTAAGTTTATTGTCAAAGTCAGATAATTTTTCATAGTATTTTTCTGCTTCAGATATATTTTGTTTGTATGCACCATTTAAATCAAAAATGGAATAATCATGAATAATATCAGGAATGGCTACCAAAACAGCAACACGTTCAAAAAGCTGTTTTGGACCTTCTATGATTTCATTATTGTTATCTCGAATCAAATAACGAGAAGACAATACTCTAAGAGAATTTATATCTAAAGATTTATCTACTTCATCAAGATCCTTTTTATTTAATATTTTCATTTTCATTTCTCTTATTTTTCGTCTCTCGTGTCTGTAAAGTATATAAGCTTTGGCAGTTTCGGCCAAACTTTCTTCTATTAGAATAGATTCGACCATATCTTGGACATCTTCAACGCTTAAAACATGGTCTTTATTAGTAGATCCTAAATATCCATTTTTATCAATCTTATTTACTAATTTAGTTGCTAGCAGTTCTGCTAATTTCCGGTCAGATTTCCCTGCGGCAACTAGAGCTTTATATATTGCATTTGATATTTTTGATTGTTCAAAATTTACTATTTTTCCATTCCTTTTTTTTATATGAAAAATAGATTTATTCTCAGAGTTACTTAGATTAGTTTCTGCCATACAAATAACAATAAAGTAACTATGTCGTTTAATAAAAATTTTTATTATATTAGTTATGTGAAAGTCAATATATTATTTGATCTACACATAACACATGTACCATTAGCTAAAATTCGAGTACCGCATATATTACAAATAACTTGTTTATTGAATAAATCAAAATAAGGTATAAAATCAATAGACCGAGATAAACAGTCGACCAAATCATCCAACTTTAAAGAGGTAGTATCCAACTTTACAGAAAAACCTCCAGTTAGTAAATCATCTAGCACTAGCAAATTTTGAGCAAGAGAATTCTCTCGATTTAAATCTTGTTTGGTAATGATCACACCCTGAGAATATGAATCAAAGGTATGTGAAAGTTTACCAAATTTCTCAGAATCCAATCGAGCGAATCGTTTAGAACTAGTATCATTAATGATTGAAATTCCAAAATATTCATAATTTTTTTTATCTAGATGAGAAATAACATCATTGGCGGTTTTGATAGCTTTTTGTAATATTTCAGTACCCTCCTCTATTTTATTAGCATATCCCAAAATATTAAAAATAGATTCATTTAATCCTGTTAAATTAATTAGCATGCTCGTTGAGCCTGACTTAGGGAACTTTAGAGGATTAGATAATGCAGGCAATAAACCTTTTAGAATGTTGTCAAAAATCATATCTCTTCTTAAAATCATTGCATTTAGTGAAGGTTTTAGCAATAATGCTAATTTTGTTCTGAAATAGGTTTCGTCCTTATTTGATTGATAAGCTAAATATGGTAAATTCAATGAGAGAGAATGCAAAGAGATTACAGGTGATGAATCACCTTCTTTTATCTTAATAATTCCAGTACTACTTCTTATGAATTTTCTAGAGAAAGAAACATTTCCACCCATTATTGTAATTTTTGCCACCACATTTAAAATATCAATAGAAGGAGAATTTGAAAAATGGAGCAATATTTTGAATTTAGAAATAGAAACTTTTTCAATATACCTTAAATAACCATTTAAAATACTCAACAAAACATCCTCATTATCTTGCAAAGAAAGGGCAATTGTAATAGAATGAAAATCAAGAGAACGGATAGAAAATGAGCAAGTAAACAAAGCATTTGCAAAAGTTGAAGAAATACTATCAGATGATGAAAAACTATTAAATAATTTTGTAATATTTTCAATAACTATTTCTTTTGAAACTTGCATTTGAAAAAGAGATACTAAAAGAGGCAATACTGACCCAATATCATTTAAATTTAAAATTTGTGGCAGGTAAGGAAATTGATTATCCAGACTAATACCTTTTTCAAGAATATTTTCAATATCAATAAAAATAGTATCTGGACATATGCCCCAGTTTCCCAAGTCATCTAAATGAATTTCACCATTAAAATGCATATCTAATATATCCTTAGGAAATTTATTTTTCAGATATTCAGAAAATACAGATTTTGCGATGTCAACAGATACATCACTAATACTATTATTCAATAATCCATTATTATTATTTAGTTTTTTATTTAAATCATATATAGGAATACCAAGTACAATTAATTTATTCATTTGATCTTCTAGACCATGTTCTATTAACACATTGTTAACACAATCTCGTATAAACCTCGATGTTAAATATGAAGTATGAGATTTGTATATCTTATTTTCTACTTCCTCTGTAATTTTTGCAGATTGTTCTAATGACATATTTGCCTCCCTTACCAAACATTGTATTATTTTGTGAGGGTTAAATTCCTCAATGGTTTGATTACTAGTTCTTACATACATTTTTCCACTTTCAATTATAGATTTTTCTTCGATTTGTCGGGCTAAATTTAAAACCAATTTTCCTAAATTAGTAATTGCATAACGTCTTTCCCCCTTATTCAGACCAACTAAAGATTGCCTTAATAATTTTCTCAAATGATAGGCAAATTTTCCAGACTCCTTTTTAGATCTAAATCCTGCCAAAGATTTCAACTCTGAATATGTTGAGGGGCCTTTAGAATTCAAAATACGTAAAATATCAATTCTATTAGGACTTGCCATCACCGAAAAAATCATTCTTACTCTTTTGGACGATGATTCCATAAATCCTCGTTTAGTTTCACTTGGGGGCAAATATGTAATTCTCAATTATTAAAAGCAGTTCAATTATTTATACATATAAATAAACCTAATAAAAAAATTAATTAATTAGAAATAGAAGGAAGGCACAATCAAGTTTCTAATAATATCTGTCCATTTTGTAAAATATCATCTTTTAGATTAATATTTGAACGTTTAGAAATAATCGATTCAGGAACCTCGGGTAATTTTTCTTTTGCTTCATCTTCTAGGCTGTTTTGGACATCATTTAATATAGACAATGCATCTTTATCGACTACAGAACCAATTTTACTCTCGGTGTTTATAGTAGAATTAATTAGTACATCGGTAGACATGGTGTGAACTTGCGACAAGACATTGGTTGCGGATGGAACAGCTTTAGAAAGATCTTTTTGAATATCGGCTAACATGTCTATGGTTGGATTTATGGTATCCATCATCGTAGAAAATTCATTTATCGTTGTAAAACGCATAGCAACAACCTCTAAAGCTAAACTGGCGTTTTGAGTATTTTTTCTCAACCTTCTCACGGCAGACAACTCATTTGCTATTACATTTGCTCTTGTATTATTTCCCGATTTTATATTCTGGGCTATTTTTGAACTAAAACTAGAATCAATAGTAGAGAATTTTTTATCCATTAATTGTAATTGAGAAATTTGCGTATTGATTACCGAAATAGCGTTATTAACATCGTAATAGAATTGACCGCTTTTTTCCATTCAATAGTTTGTTATATGAAAACATGTTAAAAACAAATGTTAATTTCTATACACAAAAAAGGAAATTAATTTTAGCTAATATCAATAAACTATACTTCTAATTTTTCTAACACCAAACCATGTTTATCATGGTAGTCAACTACTTTGACTGGTGTACCCAATGGCAAATCAGTAGGTGATGATACTCCAGGGAGGAATCCTGAAATATTCAGACCACAATCATCGATTCTAAAAACTACCCATGCATAAGAATTAACATCTTCAAACCCTTTAGGTGCTACAGATTGTATTGTATATGTAACTACTTTACCTTTACCGTTGTATGAAACATGTTTAAAAGATTTACTAAAACACTTATCACAATAATATGCAGTTTCTAAAGAAAGGTTTTTGCAATTTAAGCATTGATTAACCAATATTTTACCTTTTTTTGCAAAGTCTATAAATTGTTCTCTTGAACTTTGTTTATGAGATTGAGATTTAGACAATTGTTAATTTTCTCTCTCGTCTTAGTATATTTATATTATTTTACTTTTTTAAAAATATGTACAGCAGCACTAGCACCTGTTGCACCAAAATTATGAGTCAATGCGATATTTGCATCTTTAACTGTTCTTTCGCCAGCTTTATTTGTAAACTGTTCAAATACTTCCACAACTTGTCCTATACCTGTTGCACCTATGGGATGACCTTTAGATTTTAAACCACCAGAAGGATTAATTGGAATATCTCCCTTTAGAGTAGTACGACTTTCTCTAACAGCTTTTGCACCTTCACCCTTTGGAAAAAATCCTAGATCTTCTATATCAATAAGCTCAGCTATAGAGAAACAATCATGAACTTCTGCAAAATCAACATCTTTAGGAGATATGTTGGCCATTTTATAAGCCTGTTGTACAGCATCAATTGTACTAGGAATTGTTGTAATATCTTTTCTTGATTGAACAGATGCAGGTGAAGCTCCTCTACCAGATCCAATTATTTCAATATAGGGTCTTCCACTTTTCTTTG
>Ga0134126_10002150_pt1 | contig 25008 bp, 27 predicted proteins | sample KB31752_FD_96881 | JGI IMG/M metagenome (GOLD analysis project Ga0134126, IMG submission 96881) | Terrestrial soil microbial communities with excess Nitrogen fertilizer from Kellogg Biological Station, Michigan, USA - KB3-175-2 | ecosystem: Environmental > Terrestrial > Soil > Unclassified ... | reverse complement strand
TGTCGGCGAGGCGCTGATGCGCAAGCCAGACGTCGCCGCGGCGACGCGGGCGCTGCTGACCGGCATCGGCGCTTAGGCGGCCTTCTTCCGCCGTCGGCGTTTACCTGAATTCGTTAACCCTGATTTACGGCTATGTTTGAACGCCATTAACCCGAGGTTTATTCCTGACCCCGCTCCCTCTGGCGATGGACTTGCGCGCATGCGCCGGCTGCTTTCCGCGTTGCTTCTGTTTGCGGCGCTCGCCGCGCCGGCGCTCGCCGCTGATGCCGACCTTGCCGCCCTCGGGCCGCGCGACCCGGCGCTGGCGCCGCGCGCGCCGCTGCAAATTCCCGGCGCCCGCATCGGCTGGCGCATCGACGACCTGCGCACCGCCTTTCGCGCCGCCGCCGTCGATGGCCTGTCCGTGGTGGTGGCGACCGAGGGCGACGACGGCGGCCTGTTCGCCAACGTGCTGCGCTGCCCGACCTTCAACACCCTCGCCGGCCAGGCGCATTTCGTGCTGATCCCGCTGCCCGTCACCGACGAGAGCAGCGACGCGGCGCGCGTCATCGACGCCCTGCACATGGACTCGACCTTCAGTTCCACCATTGCCGTCATCGACATGAGCGGCGCCCAGGTCAACGAGCGGTTGCGCGTCAACGGCTATGTCGACGAGGCGGCGCTGCTCGCCAAGCTCGCCGGCGCCGGGCTGATCGCCAGCCGCAACCCGCTGCCGCTCGACAAGGTGGCGCTCGGCGGCAAGCCGCCGAGCGACTGTGAGCGCTGATCGCAGCTCTACTGCGGTGGCGGGAAGAGCACCGAATGCGGCGTCGAATAATAGCGCGCCGGCTTGCCGGGACTACCCGCCCACTCCAACTGCTGCTCATGCGCGCGGTCGGCCTCGATGGCGCGGCGATAGAAGCGCCAGGTGCCATGGCCCAGGACCGGCATCACCACCGCCAGGCCGATGAACAGCGGCAACGCACCGAGCGCCAGCAGCACCGCGACAATCACGCCCCAGGTGGCGACCGCCACCGGATTGGTCGCGGCGACGCGCAGCGAAGTCGCCACCGCCGGCAGCAGCCCGATGTCGCGATCGAGCATCAGCGGGAACGCCACCACCGTCACGCACAGCACGAACACCGCGAACAGAAAGCCGATGGCGCCGCCGACGCCGATCAGCAACCAGCCGCGTTGGGTCGTCAGCACATCGCCGAGGAACGCCGACGCCGAAGCCGGCGCCGCCGACCCGTAGAGCCATACGTAAAGCCCCTCGGCGACCGCGATCCAGGCGGCGAAGATTATGACCAACGCCACCCCGAGGGTGGCGAGCGACGGCAGCGCCGGCGATTTGGCGACCACCAGCGCGTCGGAGAGGCCGACCTTCATGCCAAGCTCGCGCCGCCGGCTCATCTCGTAGAGCCCGATGGCGACGAACGGCCCGACCAGCGCGAACCCAGCCGCCAGCGGAAACACCAGTTGCAGCGCGCCGCCGAACGAACTCAGCGCCGCCAGCGCAATACCTGCCACGACATAGAAAATGGCGAGAAAGATCAGATGCGTTGGCATCGCCTTGAAGTCGTCAAAGCCTTCCGACAGGGCAGCGAAGGCGTCCGACATCCCCATTTTGCGGATTACCGGCGGCGAATTCACAGCGTCGGAACCGAAATAGACATGGAGTGCAGACATTATCGTACTCCCGTGATGCCCAGCGGGCGGGTCGTCGGAAGTCGCGATCGGATCGGCCGCGACCTCAAGGCCACGCGACACGTCTCTACAGAGACGGTGGACGCCGCCTCGTCGCTAATCTAACTCCGAAGCCACGCCCCGCGCTCCCAGCGCACACAAAATTGATCACGCGCCCGGCGCCTTGTGAGAAGGCGCCGAAATCGGGCATTGTGCGGCGAGCCGCTGCAAGGCCGGAGCCCTATGAGCCTCACCCATATCGGCGCCTCCGGCGAGGCGCGCATGGTCGATGTGACCGAGAAAGCCGATACCGACCGCGTCGCCGTCGCCGAAGGCGCGGTGGTCATGCGCGCCGAGACGCTGGCGCTGATCCGCGCCGGCGACATGAAGAAGGGCGACGTGCTCGGCGCGGCGCGCATCGCCGGCATCATGGCGGCCAAGCGCACGCATGAGTTGATCCCGCTCTGCCACCCCCTCGCGTTGACCGGCGTCGAGGTCGAGATCGTCGCCGACGAGGCGCTGCCGGGCCTACGGGTGCGAGCGCGAACGCGCGTCAAAGGATCGACGGGCGTCGAGATGGAGGCGCTGACCGCGGTCAGTGTCGCTTGCCTGACGATCTACGACATGGCCAAGGCGGTCGATCGCGGCATGCGGATCGAGGGCGTCAGGCTGGTCGAGAAATCAGGCGGCAAGAGCGGACACTGGCGCGTGGAGGAACAATGAAAGAGCCGATGATTAGCGTCGCCGAGGCGCTCGCCCGCGTGCTCGCCGCCGCGCGGCCGGCCTCGACGGAGGAGATTGGGCTGGCGCAAGCGTTCGGCCGCACGCTGGCGGCGCCGGTGGTCGCCAGCCGCACGCAGCCGCCGTTCGTCAATTCGGCGATGGACGGCTACGCGCTGCGCGCGCGCGACGCCGCCAAACCCGGCGCGCGGCTGCGCGTCATCGGCGAATCGGCGGCAGGCCGGACCTTCGCCGGCGAGGTTGGCGAGGGCGAGGCGGCGCGCATCTTCACCGGCGCGCCGCTGCCCCCCGGCGCCGACGCCGTCGCTGTGCAGGAGGACGCGCGGCGCGATGGCGATTTTGTCGTGCTCGACGCGGTGGCGAATTCCGGCGACCACGTGCGCGCCGTCGGCCTCGATTTCCGCGCCGGCGACGCGCTGCTTTCGGCCGGCAAGCGCCTGACCGCGCGCGACGTGGCGCTGATCGCGGCGGCCAGCGGGCCGACGGCGACGGTGCGCCGCCGACCGCGCATCGCCATCCTCGCCACCGGCGACGAGTTGCGCGCACCGGGGCAGACGCTGGGGCCGGCGCAGATCGTCGCCTCCAATAATTTCTTCGTCGCCGGGCTGGCGCAGGCGCACGGCGGCGAGGCCATCGATCTCGGCATCGCGCCCGACCGGCCGGAGGCGCTGGCCGAGCGCATCGCCGCCGCGCGGACGGCGCAAGCGGATGTGCTCGTCACCCTCGGCGGCGCCTCGGTCGGCGATTACGATCTCGTGCGGAAGGCGCTGATCGAGGCCGGCATGGAGCTTGGCTTCTGGCGCATCGCCATGCGTCCTGGCAAGCCGCTGATGTTCGGCCGCATCGGCGCGATGCTGGCGCTGGGACTGCCCGGCAACCCCACCTCCTCGGCGGTGTGCGGGCTGCTGTTCCTGGCGCCGCTGGTGCGCGCGCTGCAAGGCGACCCCGAGGCCGGCGCCGACGTCAGCGAGCGAGCGCTGATCGCCGTCGATCTGCCCGCCAATGGCGCACGCCAGGATTACATGCGCGCCACCGTCGCGTCCGACGGCGCCGGCGGCTGGCTCGCCACCCCGCTCGCCAGCCAGGATTCCTCGCTGGTGCGCGCGCTTTCGCACGCCGGCGCGCTCATCGTGCGCGCGCCCCATGCGCCAGCGGCGCGCGCCGGCGAGGCATGCCGGGTGCTGCGCTTCAGCGCGCTCGGCGGTTAGAAGCCGAGCAAGGCGCGGCGGAAGAAATCCGCCGTCGCGGCGCGCGCCGCCTGCCCCGCCACGGGGTCGGGCGTGAAGGCGACCTCGCCGCCGCGGCCCTGATGCGCGAACGGGTCGGTGACGACTTTCGCCGGCTCGCCGAGCTGATCGAACGCGTGCGTCGCGCCGGGATAGACGACGACGCGCAGGCAATCGCGGTCGAAACCGTCGAGGCCGTTGACGAGCGACTCGGCGGCGTCGGGGGCGTCGTAATCGTCGGCCGCGCCGCATTGCAGCAGGATCGGCGCGCCGGTTAGATCGCGGAATTCATAGCCCTCGACGCGATTGTAGAGCCAGCACACCGGGTAAAGCGGCGCATGGGCGGCGAAGCGCTCGCCATTGCGCAGATAGCGCCGCGCCACGGCGCGCGTCGCCGTCAGCATGGAGAGCACGCCGCCCCAGGAGAAGCCCATGACGCCCAAGCGCAGCGCGTCGAATTCCGGCCGCGTCGTCAGATAGCGGAAGGCGCCGAACACGTCGGGGAAAGTGTCGGCGACGTTCTTCGGCCGGTCGAGGCCGCCGTTGAGGCCGCGCGGCGTCCACATGTCGATCTCCAGGCTCGAAATCCCCGCTTCGGCCAGCGCTTCGGCATAGGCGGGGCCGCGGCTGTCGGGCCCCGAGGAGCCGTGGGCGATGACCACCGCGGCGCGCGAGGGCGCATCGGCGATGCGCAGCCGGCCCGGCACGCGAAACGACGCGACCGCGCCCTCTGCAAGAAATTCGACCGATTCGACAGGCATCGTCGCCCCCTCTTCCCGCCCATGTTATACGGCATTCGGCGGCAAGCCATATTCCGTTCGCGCGAAATTCTCTTTCTGCGTAAGACTTTCGCGCGATGGCCGGCGAGCCCCTGGCTCGCAAGCGAGATCAAGCGCGCCCTGCTAACCCGGCGAAACGACGAGGAAACCCGATGCGCGCGCAGATGAGAAACCTGGTGCGGGCGCGCACGTATTTCACCGAACCGGGCGCGCGCCTGATCGCCGATCTCTACGTCTGGACGATGGAGGCGGGGCTGCACGGGGCGACGGCCGCCGAGCTATTCGACGGCTATTGCCGCCGCCTCGTCGAGGCCGGCGTGGCGCTGATGCGCGGCTATGTCTCGACCCAAACCCTGCACCCGCAATGGACGGGTTACGGCTATCTCTGGACCCGCCAGCTCAATGCCGTGCGGGAGAGCCAATACACGCGCTCGGCCTCGCCGCGCTCGGCCTGGCTGCAAAGCCCGTTCCTGCCGCTGATCGAGCGCGCCCGCGCCGGCGAGGCGGCGCCGACGATGCGCCGCCGGCTGGCGCTCGGCCCCCAGGAGCGCGATTTTCCGGCGCTGGAAGAGTTCCACGCGGGTGGCGCGACCGACTATTTCGCCATCCTCTATACTTTCGGTCTCAACGGCGATCCCGCGCATGGGACCGGCGTCGTGTTGTCCTTCGCCGTCGACGCGCCCGACGGCTTCGACGACGCCGATGTCCTGCTCATGGAGGCGACCCTGCCCGGCCTGGCGCTGGCGCTGAAGGCGCATGCCGGCCACGACATCGCGTCGAGCCTGCTCAACGCTTATCTCGGGCAGGATGCAGGCCGTCGCGTCCACAATGGCGCGGTGATCCGCGGCGCCGCCGACAGCCTCAGCGCCGTCGTCTGGTACGCCGACCTCAAAGGCTTCACCGCCGCCAGCGACCGCTGGCCGGGGCCGGCGATCATCGATATGCTCGACGACGCCTTCGAGGCGCTCGCCGCGCCGTTGCGGCCGCGCGGCGGCCAGGTGCTCAAATTCATCGGCGACGCCATGCTCGCCATCTTCGCCGTCGAGGGCGAGGCGGAGGCGACGGTGTGTCGGCGCGCGCTCGACGCCGCCGAGGAGGCGCTGGCGACGCTCAAAGCGACAAACAGCCGCCGCGCCGAAGCCGGCCTGCCGACCGTCGAGGCCGACATCGCGCTACATATCGGCGACGTGCTCTATGGCAATGTCGGCGCCGCCGACCGGCTCGATTTCACCGTCATCGGGCCGGCGGTCAATGAAGCCGCGCGCATCGAAAAGCAATGCGACGCGCTGCGACGCCACATCCTGGCGTCGCAGCGCTTCGCGCGCGCAGCCGACCTCTGCGGCGGACGCCTAGCGCCACTGGGATCGCATGCGCTGCGCGGCGTCGCCGAGCCGCAGACGCTGTTCGGCCTCGTCGCCGAGGTCCCCGAACCCAGCACCTAACGCTCAGCGCGCGGCTCTCGCCAACCCGCGCGACGACTTGCCCTTGCGCGACTTGCCGAAGCCGCTCGCCTTGGCGAGTTCGGAGCGTCGCGCGGCGAAGGAGGAGGCGACCATCGGATAGTCGGGCGGAAGGCGCCATTTCTGCCGATAGGACTCCGGCGTCAACCCGAGCTTGGCGAGATGGAACCGCAGCGTGCGGTACCGCTTGCCGTTCTCCAGGCTCACCAGATAGTCGGCCGTCACGGATTCGCGGATCATCGCCGGCGAAGCGGTGGGCAGCGGCGCCGCAGGCGCTGCCGCGACATTGGAAAGGCGCGCGAAAGTCGCGTGCACGGATTCCACGAGCGATCCCAACTCACTCGCGGGGATGGCGTTGTTGACCACAAAGGCTTTGACAACGTCTGCGGTCAGTTCTGTGATGTCTATGTCGTTCAAGGCGACCTCTATTGTCTTATGTATGCGCAACTGCCGAAAACCGGCAGCCATGGACCGCGAGCGGATCCACCGGCGACGAGAAACATTGCATTTTTGCGTTTCAGGACAACCCTCGCCGAGCTGCGATATGCACGCGCGACTTGTGATGTCCTTGCCAGCAAGACACAGGTCTAATCTCGAAAAATCGCGCTGTCGAGACGGCAATGCCGTCTTTCCGCAACGGCACGCATCAAATACGACGCGAAAATGCGATTCCATACATAATGATAATGGTTAATATACGAACGTCACACTCAACAAGTATGTTAATTTGCGAACGGAGCAATTCTCTGTGTAAAACGCGCAAACCGCATAGCAAGAATGCAATGTCCTTCGCCGTTTCCCCCGTTCTCAAGAACAAATCGTGGCGAAATCGTGCGGGCGGCGCGCGCCATGTCGTCGCGCCGCAAACCGGACGCAGCGCTCCGAAGCCGCAAAAGTCGAATCACTGGCAATGCGCCGCCGCCGATGCATCGGCAAACCAAGCGCAACGCAACTAGCGGTCGAGGCCAAGCAGACGATCGAGCGCTATGCGGCCGCCGCCGAAGGTGAGCAAGGCCAACGCCATCGCCGCCCACGGCAGATGGAAATTATGCCAGCCGTCGGGATAGGTGAGTTGGATGACCGCCGTCATGACGAGGAGGCCAGCCGCCGCATAGCGCGTGAGCAGACCGAGCACGAGCAGCACCGGCAGCGTCACCTCGGCGACGCCCGAGGCCAGCGCCATCTGGTCGGGAAACGGGAACGGGTATTCGCCGCCGAACCAATGGATCTTGTACTCGCCCTCGAACAAGGCGCGGGCGCCGAACGATAGCGTGAACCAGCCATCCCATTTGGTCAGCCCAGAGGCCCAGAACGGCATCGCCAGCGTCACCCGCAGCACGAGCAGCGTCAGCGAGCGCGGCCACAGGCCGAATAGTCCCGCCGTCATCCGCGAAAAGGGTTGCGCGAAGCGGTCGGCGACGAGCGACATGGCAGGCTCCCGGCGTGGCGCGGAATTTCAGGCGAACGCCGAGAACGCGCCGGCTTCGATGAGGCCGACGAGATGCGCGCCGGGATCGCCGCCGGCCGCCAGCAGCGGCGCGGCGGCCTCGCCGAGCGGCGCGCCCTCGCGCAGCGCCGCCAGCAGGTCGAGGCCGCCGGGCGGCAGCGCGCGCACCCGCACATCGGCGTGCGGACGGCTGACCAGCGCATCCTCGGGCGCCCAGACCTGCGGCGTCTGCGGCTCGCCCTCGCCCTGGTGGGCGGCCCAGATGCTGGCGGCGGGCGTCGCCAGCCGCAACAGCCGCGCGGCCGGATGCAACGCCAAGCGCAGGCTATCGAGGCGCTCTGGGGCGATCTCGACCAGCGCCTGCAGCGCCAGCGGCTCGGCTTCGGCGGCGTGATAGGCTTCCATCCAGGCGTTTTCGAGCGCCGCGACGTCCGGCAGGTAGACAAGCTCGGCGGCGGGGGCGAAGCCGCCGATGAACGCGGGGAAGTCCGCGCCGTAGAGGATCAGCACGGCGCTTTGCGGCTTGTTGGCGGCGATATAGGCCCCGGCCATAGCGCGAAAGAAGCCGTCGCCGACGAGGCGGCGGGTCACCGGATAGCGCGCCTCCAGCGCCTTCGTCAGCCCGACGGCGACGTTGTTGCGATAGACGGCGAAGCGGCGCGCGTCGGGGCGCTGCTGGCGGCCGAGCGTTTGCGCCGGCGGCGGCAGCGCGGGATCGGTCAGCGCGGCGGCGAAGGCGGCGATCGTCGTCTCAAACGACATCGGCGAGTTCCCGTCGCGCGGCGGCGTGCCCCTCGGCGTCGGCGCGCGCGGCCTCGGCTTGCAGAATCGGCCAATCCGGCACGTCGTTGTCCCATTCGATCAGCGTCGGCCGGCGGCCGATGCGGGCGACGAGGTGGCGGTAGAGCGTCCAGACGCGCGGCCTGACCGGCGAATCGTGGGCGTCGATGCGCAGTTCGGCGCCGCTGTCGTCGGTCGCCTCGGCGTAGCCGGCGAGGTGGATTTCCTCGACCGCGGCCATCGGGAAGGCGTCGAGATAGGCGAAGGCGTCGAAGCCGTGGTTGCCGGCCTGGACCTCGACATTGTTGACGTCGAGCAGCAGGCCGCAGCCGGTGCGGCGCACGATGGCGGCCAAGAACTCAGCTTCGGGAATGTCGCTCTCGGCGAAGCGCACGTAGGTCGAGGGGTTTTCCAGCAGCATGCGCCCGACCGCCTCCTGCGTCTCGTCGATGTGGTCGCAGACGATGGCCAGCGCCTCGCGCGTGTAGGGCAGCGGCAGCAGGTCGTCGAGGAAGCCGCTATCGTGGCTCGACCAGGCGAGATGTTCGGAAAACAGGCCCGGCTCGTAGCGCCGCCGCAGCGCCGCGAGGCGCAACAGATGCGCGCGGTCGAGCGCGCGCGGGCCGCCGATGGAGAGGCCGACGCCGTGCAGCGACAGCGGGTAGCGCGCACGCAACGCCTCCAACTGGCGATGCGGCGGGCCGCCCTCGCCCATGTAGTTCTCGGCGTGGATCTCGAAGAAGCCGACATCCGCCTGCCCGGCCATGATCGCCGCGAAATGCTCGGGCTTGAAGCCGACGCCGGCTCGCGCCGGCAGCGCGGCGGCGACGCGGGGGCTGTGCATGGGGCTTGTCTCCCTGGGTCTCAGCGGCCTATTCGACAATGCGCGCCTCCGTGTTACACGCGGCGTCGCGCCAAACGTTCAAACATGAAAAAAGTCCGCAACGCCCGTAACATCTCTTAGCCGACGACGAAGGACGGATGGCCCCTGCCCCAAGCGATGCGCGCGAGGAAGCCTGGGCGGCGGCAATGCGCGCGGCGCTGGCCGGCGATCAGGCGGCGTATCGCCGTTTGCTCGCCGACATCGGCCGCGCGGTGCGGCCGGGCATCCGCGCCGCGTTCTTCCGCGCGCGGCTCGGCGATGGGGATATCGAGGATGTCGTGCAGGAGACTTTGCTGGCGATCCACCTGAAGCGGCAAACTTGGGACCCCGGACAGAGGCTCTCGCCTTGGGTTGCGGCGATCGCGCGCCACAAGGCGATCGATGCGATGCGCCGCCGTGGCGTGCGCCGGGCCGAGCCGATCGAGGATTTCGAGGCCTCGCTCGCCGCGCCCGAGGCCGCCGACCCGCACGCGCGCTCCGACGTCGCGCGCTTGATGGAGAGCCTTGCGCCGCGCGCGCGCGACATCGTGCGCTCAATCTCGCTGGAGGAACAGTCGATTTCGGCGACGGCGACGCGGCTCGGGATGAGCGAGGTAGCGGTGCGGGTGGCGTTGCATCGGGCGTTGAAGGCGCTTGGGCGGGCGTGGAAGGCCACGCAATCATGAGGACGGATGAACTCATCCTGGCGCTCGGCGCCGACGCCCGGCGGCGCGGGCTGTCGTTGCCGGGGCGGGTGCTGCTGGCGCTGGCGCTCGGCGGCTGCGTCAGCGTGGCGGTGTTCATGGCCATGGTCGGGCCGCGACCGGATATCATGCCGGCGATGCGCACGATGCGCTTCGATCTGAAGTTCCTTGATACGCTGGCGCTGCTGGCGCCGGCCTTGCTGTTGTGTCTGCGGATGTCGCGGCCGGAAGTCTCGGCGCGCACGTTGCTGCTGTGGCTGCTGGCGCCGGTCGCGCTGCTCGCGGTGGCGGTGGCGGTGGAGTTGGCGACCGTGCCGAGCCATCTGTGGATGCACAAGCTCATCGGCACGAACTGGTATCATTGCCTGTCGCTGGTGCCGACCTTGGCGCTGCCGCCGCTGGCGGCGCTCATTCTGGCTTTGCGCGCCGGCGCGCCGCGCTATCCGGCGCTGACCGGGGCGCTGGCGGGGCTGGCGGCGGCAGGCGTCTCGGCGACCATCTACGCCACCTCTTGCGCCGACGATTCGCCGTTGTTTGTCGCCACCTGGTATCCGCTCGGCGCGGGGGCGGTGGCGGGACTCGGGGCGCTGGCGGGGCGGCGGTGGCTGACGTGGTGAGGGCTTAGCCCTTCCAGAACAGCCCGATCGTCAGCGCGATGCCGACAATGACGATGAACAGCCGCAGCACCTTCTCGTTGACGACGCTCAGCATCTTCGCCCCCGTGTAGCCGCCAACCGACGAGGCGACGGCGGTGACGAGAACCTGCTTCCAATAGATCTCGTGCGAGAACACGAAGATCGCCACGGCGGAGGCGTTCATTACCCCGGCGAGCACGTTCTTGCTCGCCGCCGCGTTGCGCACCGCCAGGCCCGCCATGGTCAGCGAGGCCATCATCAGAAAGCCGATGCCGCCGCCGAAATAGCCGCCGTAGATGGCGATGGCGAATTGGATGGCCATCTCCGTGCGTGGCGGGATGGCGACGGTCCCCGGCGGCGACGGCTTGCGCAAGAAGCTGCCCCAGGCGAACACGGCGGTGGCGAACAGCACCAGCCACGGTACCAGCACCGCGAAGAAGCTCGACGGCGTCGCCAGCAGGATGAGCCCGCCGAGCGCGCCGCCGATCAGCGAGATGACAAACAGTGTCATGAACGACACGCCCGACGGGCTTTCCACTTCCCTGCGACCAGCCGCCCCGGTGACGAGTTGCGCCGGAAACAGCGCGATGGTCGAGGTGATGTTGGCGGCGCGCGCGTCCATGCCGGTCACCATCAGCGCCGGCAGCGTGATGAACGAGCCGCCGCCGGCAAGCGCGTTCTGCGCGCCGGCCCACAACGAGGCGAGGATAAGCACGAGCCAGAGGGTCATCCTCGCGCCCGTCCACGTCCTGTTCCATCATGGTCGTCCCCGGACTTGATCCGGGGATCGTCCCGGCCATCCACGCGGCGGAGCGCAACGAAGTCCGAAGATTGACACGGAGCGCCGCCGACTGGCCGCCGTCGAACTGCGCCCCGACGTGGATGCTCGGGACAAGCCCGGGCACGACGGAAAGCGTCAGCCCCACGACCAAAATTAGCGCCTATCAGGACAAGTCCGGCCAAGGCGGCGAAGCTTCGTTTGAATATCAAGCGCGCGTCCCCAGCTCGCCGTTTGCTCTTTCCCGCCCTTTCCCCGTAAAGTGCGAGACGATCAAGCGAAATATCGGGCAGCCTCAGTATGTTCGGCGATCAACTTTTGTAGATCGACGCCCACCGGCTCGCCGTCGACGACGCGCCACGCGCCGCCGATCATCACCCGATCGGCGCTGTGCGCGCCGCACAGCACCAGCGCCGCCAGCGGGTCTTGCGCGCCGGAGAAGCGCGGCGCATCGAGCCTGAACAGCGCCAGATCCGCCTGTCGGCCGGCTTCTATGGCGCCGATGTCGTCGCGCCCCAGGCAGCGCGCCGAGCCCTCAGTGCCCCAGCGCAGGACGTCGAGATGGGTGATGGCGGAGGCGCCGTAGCGCAGGCGGCCGATCATCAGCGCATGGCGCCCCGCCTCCATCATGTTCGAGGCGTCGTTGGAGGCGGAGCCGTCGACGCCGAGGCCGACCGCCGCCCCTGCCCGCTCCAACTCGCAGGTGCGGCAGATGCCGCTCGCCAGCACCATATTGGAGGCGGCGCAATGGCCGACGCCGACGCCCGCCCGGCCGAGACGGCCAATCTCCTCGTCGTTGAAATGGATGCCGTGCGCCAGCCAGGTGCGCTTCGACAGCCAGCCGGTCTCCTCCAGCAGATCGACCGGGCGCTGGCCGTACGCCTCCAGACAGAAGCGCTCCTCGTCGGCGGTCTCGCAGAGATGGGTGTGAAGCTGGCAATCGTAGCGCTCCGCCAGCTTCGCGGTGTCGATCATCAGCCGCTTGTCGATCGAGAACGGCGAGCACGGGGCGAGCGCGACGCGGATCTGCGCACCGGGCTCGGGATCATGGAACAGCTTCAGCACGCGCTCGCTGTCGGCGAGGATGTCGTCGGCGCTCTGCACGACGCTGTCGGGCGGCAGGCCGCCGTCCTTCTGCGACAGGTTCATCGAGCCGCGGGTGATCGTCATCCGCATGCCGATCTCGCGCGCCGCTTCGGCCTCGATGTCGACCGCGTTTTCGAGCCCCTCGGGGTAGAGATAATGATGATCGGCCGCCGTCGTGCAGCCCGACAGCATCAATTCGACCAGCGCCAGCTTGGCGGCGACTTTCAGGTGCGCCGGCTTCAGCCGCGCCCAGATCGGATACAGCGCCTGCAACCAGGGGAACAATTCCTTGTTGATGGCGGCTGGATGAGCGCGGGTCAGCGTCTGGTAGAAATGATGATGCGCGTTGACGAGGCCGGGCAGCACGACATGACGGCTGGCGTCGAAGCTCGCATCCACCGGCGCGGCCGGCGCGCCGCCGCGCGCCACCAGTTCGGCAACGCGGCCATGCTCGACGACGAGGCCGCCCTCGGCCCCCGACGCCAGAATCGCTAGCGGGGTCTTGATCCACAACCGCATGAAACGTCCCTTCCAATGCCCTCGGAAACGAAATATTCATTCCGTATCCGCCGCCGCAGGAAGGAAATCACATGCGCGACGAATCCGCCATTGCCCGCCGGGCGCGCCAGACCTGGTTGACGCCGGACGCCTGCGATCTGGAAGCGTTCAAGCGCCATATCGCGCGCCGGACCATGCCCGCCGACGTTCCGCTGGCGGCGCGCATCGAGCGCAACGTGCCGGTCTATGAAGGCCGCGCCATCCGCCAAGCGGCCAGCGAGCCGCGCGCCCGGCGCGAACTGATGGCGGAATGGGCGAGTGTGCTGCTGGACGGCGCCGGCATCGTCGTGCTCGCGCAAGCCTTCGAGGAGGCCGCGCCGGTCGAGGCGGTGACGAAGGCGTTCTTCGCCATCATCGCGCAGGAGAAGGCGGGCGGCAAGGCGGCGGCCGACCATTTCGCCAAGCCGGGCGCCAACGACCGCGTGTGGAACGCGCTGGAGAAGCTGGCGCTGCGCGACCCTGCCGCTTTCGCCGCCTATTACGCCAACGACGCCATCGCGACGGCGGCTGAGGCGTGGCTCGGGACTGGCTATCAGGTCACCTCGCAGGTTAATTGCGTCAACCCCGGCGGGGCGGCGCAGTCGGCGCATCGCGATTATCACATGGGCTTCCAGACGGCTGAGGAGATCGAGGGTTTCCCCGCCCATGTCCACCGGCTGTCGCCGATGCTGACGCTGCAAGGCGCCGTCGCCCATTGCGACATGCCGCTGGAGAGCGGGCCGACACTCTACCTGCCGTTCAGCCAGGATTACGCGCCGGGCTATCTGGCATGGCGCAAGCCGGAGTTCGCGGAATTCTTCAACGCCCATCACGTGCAACTGGCGCTAAAGACCGGCGATGCGGTGTTCTTCAACCCGGCGCTGTTCCACGCCGCCGGGCATAACCGGACGAAGGACATCCGCCGCATCGCCAATCTGTTGCAGGTGTCCTCGGCCTATGGGCGGGCGATGGAGACGGTCGACCGGGTGAAGATGAGCAAGGCGCTTTATCCGGCGCTCGGCGCGCTCGACGGTCGGGCGCGTCTGAACGCCATCGCCGCATCGGCCGAGGGCTACGCCTTCCCGACCAACCTCGACCGCGACCCGCCGATCGGCGGCCTGGCGCCGAAGACGCCGGCGATGGCGATGGCCGAAGCGTTGGCGGCGGGGGAATCCGCCGAGGCGTGGGCGAAAACAGCGGACGAGATGGCGGAACGGCGGCTGACGTGAGCGGTTCACCCTAGTAAAATGGAGAGGCAACTGCGATGACTCAATCGGAAAAGCTGAAGTTTCTCGTGCTCTTTCTCGCACCCGCGGCGGTGATCGAGGATTGGGGCAAGACCGATCCGGCGATCCGGCAACCGGCTGAGCAGAAGATGCAGGCGGCCTGGGGCCAATGGATGAGCGAGCACGCCGCCATGATCCTCAGCACCGAGGCGGGCGGCAAAACCAAGCGGGTGACGGGCGACGGCGTCGCCGATGCGAAGAACGACATCATGCTGATCTCGTTCGTCGAGGCGGATTCCCATGAGGCGGCGGCGAAGGCGTTCGAGAATCACCCGCACCTGCAAATCCCGCAAGCCTCGATCGAGGTGATGGCCGTCAGGTCGGTGGGGAAGATGTAGCGCGTCTCGCGACCGCCTTTGCAAAATGCACAAAACGCAGCCATTATTCGGCGGCTTACAGAGGAGGCCGGCTTGCAAGTCTTGGGCACACGAGTCTTGGGCACAGCGTTTCTCGCCGCCGCCTTGATGGGAGTCTGCGCGCCGGCCGGCGCCACTGAAGCGTTGCCGGAAAATGGCGCAGCGAAATTGGCGGCCTACCAGGTCTGCCAGCCGCTGGCGTCGATCGACATGAGTGTTGCGGGTTCCGAAACCTTCACCGAATGCCACGGCATCGTCAAAAACCACGATAGCGAAAAGCAGCCGGACAATCTGGCCATTCACTGCATAGAAGACGCCAGCGCGCGGCCGGAGGCATACAAATATGCGGGAACCTGCGTACTGACGGACAGCGACAGCGACAAGCTGTACATGACCTATGGGGGATCAAATAGCGGCCAGATGAAGTGGATCGGCGGAACCGGCAAATACAAGGATGTGAGCGGCGCTGGCAATTTGCGCGTTATAGTCGCGCCTCGCGGCGGTTCCGGCGTTTTCGCTTTTACGCTGGATTTCGATGTGACTTGGACGAACAAAGCGAAATAAGGCCAGCCTGTCGCTTGCCCTCCTAACAAAGCGCCGCTCGAAACCCGCCAGACATGGGGCGGCGAGACTCCCGAGATAGACCGCCCGCCAACAAAACTACTGTCCGCGCTTCGCCTTCGTCGCAAACCGCACCGCCTCCTCGGCGGCGCGGAACAAGGCCTTCGCCTTGTTGACGCACTCGCGGTGCTCGCTGAGCGGATCGGAATCGTAGACGATCCCGGCGCCCGCCTGCACATGCATCAACCCATCCTTGACGATCGAGGCGCGCAGCACGATGCAGGTGTCCATCTCGCCGCCGGCGCCGAAATAGCCGATGCAGCCGGCGTAGATGCCGCGCTTGTCCTTCTCCAGTTCGTCGATGATCTGCATCGCCCGCACTTTTGGCGCGCCCGACACGGTGCCGGCCGGAAAGCCCGCCGCCAGCGCCGCCAGCGCGTCGAGACCGGGCTTCAGCCGCCCCTCGACGTTGGAGACGATGTGCATGACGTGGCTGTAGCGCTCGATGAAGAACGAATCCGTCACCTTCACGGTGCCGATCTCGGCGACGCGGCCGACATCGTTGCGGCCGAGATCGAGCAGCATCAGATGCTCGGCGCGCTCCTTCGGGTCGGAGAGCAACTCGTGGGCGAGGCGGGCGTCCTCCTTTGGCGTCGCGCCGCGCCAGCGGGTGCCGGCGATCGGGCGGATCGTCACTTTGCCCTCGTGTACCCTGACCAGAATTTCCGGGCTGGAGACGACGATCTGGAAGCCGCCGAAATCCAGGAAGCACAGATAAGGCGACGGGTTCACCCGCCGCAGCGCGCGATAGAGCGAGAACGCCGGCAGGTCGAAGCGGCTGGTGAAGCGCTGCGACAGCACGATCTGGAAGGCGTCGCCGGCGCGGATATATTCCTTCGCCCGCGCCACCATCCCTAAGAATTCAGGCTCGCTGGTGTTGGAGACCGCCTCCTCAGCCGTCAGCAGGGCGTCGACCGCCGGCGCGACATGGTCGAGCGGACCCTCCAGCGCCGCCACCACCGCCTCGATGCGCGCCTCCGCCGCCGCCCGCGCGGCGCGCACGCCGACGCCGGGCGCGGGACGAATGGGCGCCACGATCACCATCTCGTCGCGCACGCTGTCGAACACCACCATCACCGTCGGCCGGATCATCAGCGCTTCAGGGACGCCGATCGGATCGGGCTTGGCGGGCGCCAGACGCTCCATCTGGCGCACCATGTCGTAGCCGAGATAGCCGAACACGCCAGCCGACATCGGCGGCAGATCGGCAGGCAACTCGATGCGCGATTGCGCCAGCAGATCGCGCAGCGCCTCCAGCGGCGGCTGGTCGAGCGCCTCGAACGCCTCGCGATCCTGCGCCGGCCGCCGGTTGATCTCGGCCTTGGCGGCGTTACAGCGGAAAACGACATCGGGGTCGAGCCCGATCATGGAATAGCGGCCGCGCTGCGCGCCACCCTCGACCGATTCGAGCAGAAACATGTCGCCGGAGCGCTTGGCGGCGAGCTTCAGATAAGCGGAGACCGGCGTTTCCAGATCGGCGACCAGCGTCGTCGTCAGCACGGAGGCGCGGCCTTCGGCGTAGCGGGCTTCGACATCCATCAGCCGCCCTCGGCGCCTTGCATCAAGCTGCGGTCGACGGTCACGCCGAGATCGCGCTTCAGCGCATCGACGTATTGCTGCACCAGCGAGGAGGCGATCTCGCTCTTTAGCCGTTGCTCGGTTGTCATCACCGCGGGATCGCCCGGCTCCGCGGGCGGGATGGCGTCCGAGGTCACTTTGAACATCAGCCGCCCCGCCGGCGTCGTCGCTGAGCCGGCGCCGCTCGGCCCGACCGTGAATACGGCGCTCGTCACATCGGCCGGCAGGCCGCCGCCGCTGCTGCGGCGGATGTCCTTGGCGGTCTTCAGTTCGGCGTTGGCGGCCTTGGCGAGTTCGGCGATGTCGGCGCCGGCGTCGAGCTTCTTGACCGTCTGCGCGGCGTCTTCCGCGAGCCGCTTGTCCGTCTCCTCGGCGCGCCAGACGGCGGTGACTTTGTCCTTCACCTCCTCGAACGTGCGGTCATGCGCGGGGTCGATCTTGGTGACGGAGAACCAGGCGTAGCCGTGGTCCTTGGTCGGGATCGGCTCATCATCGACGCCGATGTCGGAGGCGAACACCGCCGGCAGCACCAGAGCGCTGGCGACGACATTGGCCTTGGCGCCGGCGGCATTGAGGTCGTCGAGGCCGACGCTGTCGAACGAAGTCGTCGCCAGACCGAAACCCTTCGCCGCCTCGGCCACCGATTTGCCGTTGCCTCTGGCGTCCTCGATCTTGTCGTGCAGGCTCTGCACCTGATCGACGGCGCGCGCGGTGGCGATGTCCTGCTTGATGGCGCCCTTGACGGCGTCGAACGGCTTGACGCTGCCGGGGGTGATCGACTCCACCTTGACCAGCGCGAAACCGAAGCGGCCCTTGATCGGCGTCGACACCGCCCCTTGCGGCAGCGCGAAGGCGGCGTCGGCTACCGCCGGGTCGAACACGCCAGCCTTGGTCACTTCGCCGAGGTTGAGGTCGGCGTCGGCGAGATTGCGCGCTTTGGCGATGGCCTCGAACGACGTTCCCGCCTTGATCTTGGCGTCGGCCTCCGCGGCCTCGGCCTCGCTCGGGAAGACGATCTGTTGCAGCTTGCGCTTCTCGGGCACGGTGTATTTCGCCGCCTTGTCCTTCTCGTATTCGGCGCGCGCGTCCTCGTCGGTGACGCTGTCGGGCTTGGCGAGCGTGGCGGGGGTGACGACGAGTTCGTCGAAGCTGCGATATTCCGGGGCGCGCCACTGCGCCTTGTGGGCGTCGAAGAAGGCTTTCAGCGTCGCATCGGAGGGCGGCGGAATGTCGCCGGCGGCGGCCGGAGCGAGCGTGAAATAGGCGATGGCGCGGGTCTCGTTTTGCGCGTCGAGCAGCGCCTGCACCAGCGCCTTTGGCGGGCTCAGGCCGTCGACGAGCGAATATTGCAATTGCTGGCGCAGGTAGACGTCGCGCTGCTGGGCGATGAAACCGCGTTCGGTGAGGCCGGAATCGCGCAGATATTCGTTGAACTTGCCGGCGTCGAATTTCCCGTCGGCGCCTTTGAGGCCGGGATCGTCGCGCACCGCCTGGGCGATCGTCTGGTCGGAAATCGCCAGCCCCATCTTGCGGGCGCTCTCGTCGTAGGCGGCGTTGTCGATCATGCGGCCGAGCACCTGCGCGTCGAGCCCCATCGCGCGCGCCTGCTGTGGCGTCAGCGAGCGGCGAAGCTGGCGTTGCAGGCGGTAAAGCTCGGTCTGAAGCTGGTTGGAATATTCCTCCTTGCTGATCTTCGCCGAGCCGACCGTGGCGACGGTGTCGGGCGTGAAGCCGTGCAGCATGTCGCCGACGCCCCACACCGCGAAGCTGACGATGAGCAGCCCCATCAGCACCGCCATCACCACTTTGCCGATCGGCCCTTGCGTGGCTTTTCGCATTCCGTCGAGCATTTCCGCGCCTCTCCTACCGCGCGCTTCTCTAGCGGGCGATGTCGGCTTTGCATAGGCGGTCGGCTCATGATACCGGCGCGTCAAAATGGAGGCGGAGATGACCCCGGACGTGCGCCCGCTGGTGGCGGGAAACTGGAAGATGAACGGGGTCAAGGCGGCGCTTGGCGAAATTGCCGCCATGCACGCGGCGATTGCGCGCGGCGAGGCCGGCGTCGCGGAGGTCGCGCTCTGCCCGCCTGCGACGCTGATCGGCCACGCCGCCTCGGCGCTGACCGGCGGCGCGATCGCCCTCGGCGGCCAGGATTGTCACGCCAAGGCGAGCGGCGCCTGCACCGGCGACATCTCCGCCGAGATGCTGAAGGATTGCGGCTGCACTTACGTCATCGTCGGCCATTCCGAACGCCGCGCCGCCCATGGCGAGAGCAATGCGGTGGTGAAGGCGAAGGCCGAGGCGGCGCTGCGCGCCGGGCTGACGGCGATCGTCTGCGTCGGCGAAACCCGCGCCGAGCGCGACGCCGGCGAGGCCCTCGCGGTGGTCAGCGCGCAGGTGCGCGGCTCGCTGCCGGAAGGCGCTTCGCCGGCCACGATGGTCGTCGCCTATGAGCCGGTGTGGGCGATCGGGACCGGCCTGACGCCGACCGCCGAAGATGTCGCCGAGATGCACCGGGCGATCCGCACGCTGCTCGGCGAATTGCTCGGCGCGGCCGGGGCGCGCGTGCGCATCCTCTATGGCGGCTCGGTGAAGCCGGGCAACGCGAAGGAACTGCTCGGCCTGCCTAACGTCGATGGCGCGCTGGTCGGCGGAGGGAGCCTGAAAGCCACCGATTTCCTCGCCATAGCCGCGGCCTATCGCTGATGGCGGACGCCGCCTTCTGGGACAGCCGCTACGTCGGCGCGTCCTACGCCTATGGCGAGGCGCCGAACGCCTTTCTCGCCTCGCTGCCGTTCACCGCTGGCGAACGGGCGCTGGTTCCCGGCGACGGCGAGGGCCGCAACGGCGTTTTCCTGGCCGAACGCGGGCTGAACGTGGAGACGCTGGACCTGTCGGGCGCGGGCGTCGCCAAGGCGTGCCGTCTGGCTTTGGCGCGCGGGGTCAGCATCGACGCCCGGCAAGCGGATGTGCTGGCCTGGGATTGGCCGGTGGCGGCCTATGACGTGATCGCGCTGCTGTTTCTGCACCTGCCGGCGGCGCCGCGGCGGCTTGTGCATCAGCATGCACTGGCGGCGCTGAAGCCCGGCGGGCGCATCGTGCTGGAGGCGTTCACGCCGGCGCATCTGGAAAAGCAGGCGGCGGGCGCGAAGGGCGGGCCGCGCGAGGCGGGGTTGCTCTATCGCGCGCCGGATTTGCGCGCCGATTTCGCAGGCGCTGAGATCGAGCGGCTGGAGGAGATCGAGACCGAGTTGCAAGAAGGCGCGCTGCATGTGGGAGCAAGCGCGGTGGTAAGGCTGGTGGCCAAGAAGGTTTAGAATAAGAACCGGTCACACCGAAGTAGGGGCGCGCACAATCCATCTCGCCGAGATCGCAGGCTAATTGGCTAGCGCGGCCCAGGGGAGGCATAGATTGCTTCGGCTCATGCCCGCAATGACGGCGCCTCTAATTCAATCTGTTGGGTTTCTTGCGCTAGCGTGTCAGTGACGATATTGCTGGATGCGGGTGGTGCGCAGCCCGGCCAGGCCGAACTGATCGATCGACACCTGCCAGCTTAGGAATTCATCGACGGTCAGCGTGTAGCGGGCGCAGGCTTCTTCGAGCGACAACAGGCCGCCGCGCACCGCCGCCACCACTTCCGCCTTGCGCCGGATCACCCAGCGCTTGGTCGAAGGCGGAGGTAGATCGGCGATCGTCAACGGACTTCCGTCAGGTCCGATGACGTATTTCACCCTCGGCCGCAGCGCTTCACTCATTGAACTCTCACACGCGAACGCAACCCTATGTTTCTGAAAGTAAGGCCGTCCGCTTAAAATTTGGCTAAGCCGAAACGTCAATTTCGCAGCGTCCCGCTAGCCATACGGTCGCAAATGGTGGCGGCGGCGGCGGAAATGCTCTATCTGCACTTGCACGCCGGGCTGCGGATTCCCAGATCGGCGTCGCCAGCTTTGAGACTGCCGATGTCCCTCGCCGCCGCGCTTGCGCGCCCCATTGTCAATTCCCTCGGCTTGCCGAAGCCGCCGCAACAAACGCGGGTGGTGGTGGCGATGTCGGGCGGCGTCGATTCCAGCGTCGTCGCCGGCATGCTGGCGCGCGAGGGCTACGATGTCGTCGGGCTCACCATGCAGCTTTACGATCACGGCGCCGCCGTCCACCGCAAGGGCGCCTGCTGCGCCGGCCAGGACATCCACGACGCGCGCGACGTCGCCGCACGACTCGGTATGCCGCATTACGTGCTCGACTATGAGGAGCGCTTTCGCGAGAAAGTGATCGAGCCGTTCGCGCGCGCCTACGTCGCCGGCGAGACGCCGATTCCCTGCGTCGCCTGCAACCAGCACATGAAGTTCGTCGATTTGTTCGAGGCCGCCGACGACCTCGGCGCCGACGTGCTCGCCACCGGCCATTACGTCGTCAGCCGCGACGACGGCGCTGGCGGGCGGGCGCTCTACCGCGCCGCCGATCCCGAGCGCGATCAGAGCTATTTCCTGTTTGCGACCACCGCGCGGCAACTCGCCCGCCTGCGCTTCCCGCTCGGCGGCTTGCTGAAGCCCGAGGTGCGGGAACTGGCGCGCGAGTTCGGCTTAGGCGTCGCCGAGAAGCCGGACAGCCAAGACATCTGCTTCGTGCCGAGCGGCCATTACAGCGCGATGATCGAGCGGTTGATGCCCGGCGCCGCCGAGCCCGGCGACATCGTCCACGTCGACGGTCGCGTGCTCGGCCGCCACGCCGGCATCCTGCATTACACCATCGGCCAGCGCCGCGGCCTCGGCGTCGCCGCCGGCGAGCCGTTGTTTGTCGTCGCGCTTGACGCCAAGCGCGGCCGCGTCGTCGTCGGCCCGCGGGAAGCGCTGGCGACGCCCTTCGCGCAATTGCGCGATTTCAACTGGATTGGCCCCGGCCGGCTCGACGAGATCGCACACAACGGGCTGAAGGTGGGGGCGCGTGTGCGCTCGACCCGGCCGCCGGCGCCGGCGGTGTTGTTCGCCGACGGCCATGTCGCCTTCGCCGAGCCGGAATCCGGCGTCTCGCCGGGCCAGGCTTGCGTTTTGTACGAGTCCACCGATCCGCACGCGCGCGTGCTTGGCGGCGGTTTCATCACCGTGCGGACGATGGACTGAGAGGGCGGGGCGATGGCGTCGTTCGATGAGGAGGCGGCCTTCGGCCCGCCGCGCGCCAAGCCCGCCACCCACGTCATCGGCGAGAATGTCGATACGCTTTCGGCCCCGGAACTGGCCGAGCGCATCGAACTATGCCAGCGCGAGATCGAGCGGTTGCAGGCCGCCAAAGCGGCGCGCGAGCACACCCGTGTCGCGGCGGACGCGTTTTTCAAGCGCTGAGCGTGCCATTTTGGCGCAATCGAAGCCTCGTTTACCTTTCGTTAACTATTGCTGATTACCTTAAGAGCACGGATCGGAATATTGATAGGACTTTTCGCTCCGATTTCTCCTCCCTAGCTCCTTCGAGCCGCCGAAAGGCGGCTCTTTTTGTGTTTGCGGACGCTGCAAGACGGCGTTAACCTTAACGAAAAGCAAATGCGCCGCGCTTGCTCTGGCGGCGCTATGCTTGCGACGTTCTCGCCCGACGGGGGATGCGGCGCCAAATCGGCACAGGTCGGCGGATTTTGCGGTTTTCGCGTCTCGAGGCGGCTCGAGGAGTTGGGTGCATGAGCGTTCGCGGCGAACTTTCCAATGGCGGCGTTGCAGCGAAGGACGAGGCGGTCTCCTTCGTGCAACGGCACGGCAATTCCGAAGCCTTCCGGGCCCTGTTCCGCGAGGGCATGACGCTGGTCGAGGCGAGCGCGAGCTATCTCGACGGTCCCGGCCGCGCCGCGTCGAAGACGCTGCGCCGCCCGGCGGCGCTTGCCTACGCCACCGAAAGCATGCGTCTGACCACGCGGCTGATGCAGATCGCTTCATGGCTGCTGCTGCGCCGGGCGGTCAACGAGGGCGAGATCACCGCCGCCCAGGCGCTGACCGAGCGCCATCGCGTGCGCCTGACCAGCCAGGATCTGTCTTGCGACCCGGCGATACTGGTGGAGCTTCCGGCCGAATTCGTCGAGCTGACGGAACGTTCGCTGCGGCTGCAATCGCGGGTGCTGCATCTCGACGGCTCGCCGAACCCGGTGCGCGCCGCCGCGCCGGCGGTCGCCTCGCAGCCGCTGGCGGCGCAATTCGCCCGCGTCGAGGCGGCGTTCCGCGACGCCTGATCCGCTTGAGCGCAAAAGCCAGGAAACCGTATGAGCCGCCCCGATTTGGCCGCAAGGCGGCGATAGCCCCGCCCGCCATGCCCGACGCGCGCCTTTATCTCATCACCCCCGCGCTGAGCGCGGCCGATCTCGCCGCCTTCGCGCCGCGCTTCGCCGAAGCGCTCGCTGCCGGCGACGTCGCCAGCGCGCTGGTGCGGCTCGCGCCCGGCGCCGATGCGCGGCGCGTCGTCGGCCCGCTGTTGGAAATCGCCGCCGCCGGCGATGTCGCGCTGCTGATCGAGCATGACGCGCGCCTGGCGGCGCGGCTTGGCGCGGATGGCGTCCATGTCGAGGGGCCGCAAGTCGCCGAGGCGGTCGAGAGCCTGAAATCCCAACGCATCGTCGGCGCCGGCGCCCTCATGCTGCGCGACGACGCCATGGCCGCCGGCGAGGCGGGCGCGGATTACGTGATGTTCGGCGAGCCCGGCGCCTCGTCCTCGTTCGAGGCGACGCTGGAGCGGGTCGGTTGGTGGGCGGAGATTTTCGAGGCGCCTTGCGTGGCCTACGCCGCTGGCCTCGACGAAGTTGCCGCGCTCGCCGCCGCCGGCGCGGATTTCATCGCCCTTAGCGGCGCGGTATGGGAAGCAGCGAGCGCGGCCGAGGCGGTGCGCGCGGCGACACAGGGGCTCGCGAGGCGGCCATGAGGATTATCGCAACGCTGGCGGCGCTGGCGGCGACGACCGGCGCGGCGCTCGCCTTCGACCCCAACTCGCCGATGTTCGAGGCGCCGGCGCCGCGCCAAGCCGGCCCCGATTCGCCGCTGAAACCGAAGCCCGGCGATCCCCCCGGCGACATCGCCTTCGGCGCCTATCAGCGCGGCTTTTACATCACCGCGATGCGCGAGGCCGAAAAGCGCCTCGCCGCTAACAGCAAGGACGCCGCGGCGATGACGCTGATCGGCGAGACCTACCACGACGGCTTGGCGATCAAGCGCGACGACGAGGAGGCGGTGCGCTGGTGGCGGCTCGCCGCCTCGTTCGGCGACCCCCAGGCGGCCTATGAATACGGCGTCGCGCTGCTCGCCGGGGCCGGCGTCAAGGTCGATAAGGAGGCGGCGCGCACGGCGTTCCTCCAGGCGGCGGGGAGGGGCAATCTCGGCGCGCTCTACAATCTCGGCGTACTGGCTTTGCAAGGCGTGCCCGGCGGCAAGCCGGATTTCGCCGCCGCCGCGGATTATTTCCACCGCGGCGCCGAGGGCGGCGACGGCAATTCCGCCTATTCCTACGGCGTGCTGCTGCGCGAGGGCAAAGGCGTAGCGCTCGACACCGACAAGGCGGCGCATTGGCTCAAGCGCGCCGCCGACGAGGGCATCATTGCCGGCCAGGTCGAATACGCCATCATGCTGTTCAACGGCGTCGGCGTGATGAAGGACGAGGCAGGCGCCGCCAAAATCTTCCGCCTCGCCGCCGCGCGCCGCAATCCGATCGCGCAGAACCGGCTCGCCCATCTCTACATCACCGGCCGCGGTGTGCCGAAGGACGTCGCGCGCGCGGCGCTGTGGAGCGGGCTGGCCAGAGCCGCCGGGCTCAAGGACGACAAGCTCGACAAGGCGATCGGCAAGCTGACGCCGGCGCAGGTCGAGGAGGTCAACAAGCTCGCCCGTCAGCAGGCGGAGTTCTGAGCCGGCTCGCTTTGCGTTCGGCAGTTTCATCACTAACGCGCTATCGTGGGCGCGCGCGGTTCAATCCGCTTCGGCGATGCGGTAAGGCACGGCCTCCCCCTTCCAGGAACTCGCCGCATGTCCGACGCCGAATACGTCCCGCCGAAAGTCTGGGTCTGGAACAAAGAGAGCGGCGGCCGCTTCGCCAGCATCAACCGCCCGATCGCCGGCCCCACGCACGAAAAGCCGCTGCCGGTCGGCCGCCATCCGCTGCAACTCTATTCGCTGGGCACGCCCAACGGCGTCAAAGTGACGATCATGCTGGAGGAACTGCTCGCCGCCGGCCATGCCGGCGCGGAATACGACGCCTGGCTGATCGACATCGGCAAGGGCGACCAGTTCGGCTCCGGCTTCGTCGATATCAACCCGAACTCGAAGATCCCGGCGCTTCTCGACCGCAGCGAGACGCCGCCGGTGCGGGTGTTCGAATCGGGGGCGATCCTGGTCTATCTGGCCGAGAAATTCGGCGCCTTCCTGCCGACCGAGCGCGCCAGGCGCGCCGAGTGCCTGTCGTGGCTGTTCTGGCAGATGGGCAGCGCGCCGTTCCTCGGCGGCGGCTTCGG
>Ga0134126_10002149_pt1 | contig 25017 bp, 19 predicted proteins | sample KB31752_FD_96881 | JGI IMG/M metagenome (GOLD analysis project Ga0134126, IMG submission 96881) | Terrestrial soil microbial communities with excess Nitrogen fertilizer from Kellogg Biological Station, Michigan, USA - KB3-175-2 | ecosystem: Environmental > Terrestrial > Soil > Unclassified ... | reverse complement strand
TCGCTGCCGGCCGCCTCGCCGTCGGCTTCCTCGCCGGCGCCGTCCGGCCACGGCCTTACCCACCGCTCGGCGATCTCGCCGAACTGCTCGAACCGGGTGCGCCCTGGCTCGCCGAGCGTGTCGACCACGGACGCGACCAGCGTTTCGGTCACCGCCAGGGCCGGGGTCAGGCTCTCGAACGGCGACGGCCCGCAGACCTGCGCCGTGAGCACGGCGTCGGCGATGTCGGCGACCGGGGACAGCCACGGGTCGGTGATCAGCACGATGCGCGCGCCGGCTGCGCGCGCGGACCGCGCGATTTCCAGCGTGTCCCGGTCGTAGCGGCGGAAGTCGAAGGCCGCGACGACATCCCGCTTGGCGATGTCGGCCACGACGCCCGCGCGCTCGCTCGCTGACGAGCCGACCAGGCGGACCCCGGGGCGGAGTTCGCGCAGCACCGAGGCCAGGTAGCCGGCCAGCAGCTGGCTGAACCACCCGCCGGTGACCAGCACCTGCCGGGCGCCGCCGGCCAGCAGGCCGACCGCGCCGCGGAACTCCCCTGGATCCAGGCCGGCCACCGTCGCGGTCACGGTCTCGCCCAGGGTCCGCGCGCTGGCGCCGAGCACGTCGGCCGACCGCCGCCCGGTCTGATGCTGCCGGTAGACCTCGACCGGGGGCATCATCCGCGCGGCGATCTCCTCGTGCAGCGCGCGCTGGAACGCGGCGTAGTTCCCGAATCCCAGCCCGGCGATGAACCGGCTGACCGTCGGGCCGCTCACCCCGGCCTGCTGGGCCAGCCGCGCGGAGGACTCCAGCCCGATCGTCGGCGGCCCGGCTAGCAGGGTCCTGGCCACCCGGCGCTCCGAGGGCGACAGCTGACCGAGCCGCTGGCGGATCTTCTCCGGCACGCTCAGCTCCGGCGCACCCGACTCGCCCGGCGCACCCGACTCGCCCAGCTCCGGCACCCCCGGCCCCGGCACCCCCGGCCCCGGCACCCCCGGCCCCGGCACGCTCAGCGACGCCCCCGGCTCGCCCATCTCGCACCTCGTCACGCTGTTGAACGGATTCGTTCAGAGTAGTGCCTTGACCGACAATTTCGAATCATGTTGTACTCAGCGGCATGATGCCGGGATTATCCGCCGCGCCGCGCCGCGCCCCCCGCTGCGTCCTGCCCGCGGTTAGGAAGGAGTCCCCGTATGAAGAAGGTCGCACGCCGCTCTAACGTCAGGCTGATCGCCGTCGCGCTGGGGCTAGCCGTCACCGTGCCGGTGCTGGCGCTCGCGGGCGCGGCCGCCCCGGCCACCGCCGCCCCGGCCGCCACCGCCGCCCCAGCCACCAAGGCCGCCCCAGCCACCAAGGCCACCCCGGCCTCCTCGGGCACCACGCTGCGAGTCGAGTCCCAGACCTCGTTCTCCACGTTCAACCCGTTCACCGCCTACTTCGACGGCGACCTTGAGGTGATCGCCGAGATCTACCCGACGCTGACCGTGCTCAACTCCCACAACCTGCCCGGCCCCTACCTGGCCAGCAAGTGGAGCGTCTCGGCCGACAAGCGCACCTGGACCCTGACCATGCGCCCGGGCCTGAAGTGGACCGATGGCAAGCCCATCACGGCGGCCGACGCGGCCTGGACGCTGAACCTGATCATGCACAACTCGGCCGCGGGCACGGCCAACGGCGCGCTGGTGGCGGGCTTCGCCACCGTGTCGGCGCCGAGCGCCACGACGCTGGTCATCACGACCAAGCAGCCAGAAGCCAACATGCTGTACCTGCTGTACCAGCTGCCCATCGTGCCCGAGCACGTCTGGGCCAGCCAGGTCAGCCATCTGGCCTCGGACAAGAACCAGACCACTCCCGTGGTCGGGTACGGTCCGTGGACGCTGACCGGGTACGCGCCCGACCAGTACGCCACGCTGACCGCGAACCGCAACTTCTTCATGGGCGCGCCGAAGTTCCACCGGGTGATCGTCCAGTACTACAGCAACAGCGACGCCGCCGTGGCGGCGCTGCGCAGCGGGCAGCTCGACGTGATCGAGTACAACCTGGACGCCAACCAGTTCAAGGCGCTCAAGGGCGAGAAGAACATCGCGCTGTACCCGCAGGTGTCCGGCACCTGGGTGGCGATCGAGCTCAACCCCGGCGCCCAGACCCGGTCGGGCCGGCACTTCGGCAACGGCAGCCCGGCCCTGGCCGACCCGCGGGTGCGCCAGGCGATCGCCTACGCTCTCAACCGGCCCGAGCTGGTGTCCAAGGTGATGGACGGACTGGCCGTCCCCGGTCAGGGCTACCTGCCACCCGCCTTCCCGCAGTTCCTGTGGACCCCGCCGGCCTCCCAGCAGTTCACCTACGATCCGGCCAAGGCCAACCAGATGGTCACCGCGGCCGGGTACAAGATGGGCTCCGGCGGCATCCGCGTCGACCCGAAGACCCACAAGCCGCTGACGCTGCGCCTGGGCATCCACTCCGACGAGGCGTCCGACGCGGCCATGGCCCCGTACATCGTGGAGTGGCTCAAGGCCATCGGCATCCAGGTCACCGTGCAGTCGATGAGCTTCAACCAGCTCAACACCGAGCTGCCCAAGGGCGACTGGGACATGCTGTCCGACACCTGGTCCACCGGGCCGGACCCGACCTACCTGCTGTCCATCCAGACCTGCGGCGACCTGCCGCTGAACAGCGGTAACGCCGGCAACACCGACGCGTTCTTCTGCAACAAGACGTTCGACAAGCTCTACGCCCAGCAGTCCACCGAGTTCAGCACCGCGCTTCGCGTGCAGACGCTCGACCAGATGCAGCAGATACTCCACCAGAACGCGGTGGACGTCGTGCTGTACTACCCGGACTGGCTCAGCGCGGTGCGCACCAACGTGGTGAAGGACTACTTCTACGGCCAGCCCAACGCCAAGGGCTTCTACCCGACGCCGAACCGGTTCGTGAACTGGCTCGACGCCACCCCGGTCGCCACCGCCAGCGCATCCTCGTCCAGCCCGGCCCTGTGGATCGTGATCGCGATCGTGGCGGTGGTCGTGCTGGCCGGCGGTGCGCTGCTGATCCGCCGCCGGTCGACGGCCGGCGAGCGGGAGTAACCGGATTGAGCAGCACCTCGGCGCCGCTGTCGCGCCAGGGACTGAGCGCGCTGGAGGCCCCTTCGGGGGCAGGGGCCTCCGGTGCCAGGGACTTCGCGCACTACCTGGCCCGCAAGCTGGCCGCCGCGGTGGTCAGCTTCATGATGCTGCTGGTAGTCGGGTTCATCATCTTCAGCCTGATGCCCTCCAACCCGGTCGAGGCGCTGACCAGGGGACGGCCGACCAGCCCCAAGCAGCTGGCGTTCCTGACCAAGCAGCTCGGGCTGAACCAGCCCGTCTGGGAGCGCTTCGGCCACTTCGTCGCCAACACCTTCCAGGGTCACCTGGGCTACTCCTGGCAGTTCGAGACCCCGGTCGCCACGCTGATCGCCCAGCGGCTGTGGCCGACGCTGCTGCTGATGGGCTCGTCCACCATCGTGTCGATCCTGGTCGGCATGTGGCTGGGCATTCACAGCGGCTGGCGGCCTGGCCGCCTGCTGGACCGCGTCTCGACCGGCGCGGCGATCACGTTCTGGTCGGTGCCCACGTTCTGGCTCGGCATCATCCTGCTGGTGGTGTTCAGCGTCGGGTTCGGCCCGATCCCGGCGCTGTTCCCGGCGGGCGGCATGTCCACGCCGGGCACCGCGGGCGGCCTCAGTCCCGCGCACATCCTCGACGTGGGCCGCCACCTGGTGCTGCCCTGCCTGACCCTGGTGCTGGTGGTCTTCGCCCAGTACCAGATGATCATGCGGTCGTCCATGATCGACGAGCTCGGCAGCCCGTACCTGCTCACCGCGCGGGCCAAGGGGCTGCGGGACGTCGAGGTGCGCCAGCGGCACGCGGTTCCCAACGCGCTGCTGCCCACGGTCACGCTGATCTTCCTCCAGGTCGGGACGATGATCAGCGGCGCGATCACGGTCGAGACCGTGTACTCCTGGCCGGGCCTGGGCTACCTCACCTTCCAGGCGCTGCAGATACCCGACCTGCCGCTGCTGGAGGGCACGTTCATCATCTTCAGTGCCTCGGTGATCGTGTTCAACCTGCTCGCCGACCTGGCCTACCGGTGGCTGGATCCCCGGGTGCGCCGGGCATGACCGCGACCACCCAGGCCCCGGCCGCCGCCGCGCCCCCGCGGCTGCAGGCGCTGCGCCGGTTCGCCCGCCAGTTCGCGGCCCGGCCGACCGCCATGGCCGGCCTGCTGATCCTGACCGCGGTCACCGTGCTCGCGCTGGCCGCGCCGCTGTTCATCCATCCGGCCGACCTGGCCGTGGTCAACGCGCCGGGCCAGCCGATCGCGCCCCCGTCGCTCCGCTTCCCCCTCGGCACCGACTACGCCGGCCGGTCGATCCTGACCCTGCTGATCTGGGGCACCCGGCCGTCGCTGGCCATCGGCGTGATCGCCACCGGGCTGACCATGATCCTGGGCAGCGTGATCGGCCTGCTGGCGGGCCACTACGGCGGCATGGTGTCCCGCGTGCTGATGGCGGTCACCGACTGGTTCATCGCCCTGCCCGCGCTGCCGCTGGCCATCGCGCTGGCCGCAGTCCTGGGCCAGGGCGACGTGTCGATCACGATCGCTATCGCGGTCACCTCATGGCCCGGCACCGCCCGGCTCATCCGGGCCCAGACCCTGGCCGTCGAGGCCCGGCCGTTCATCGAGCGGGCCAGGGCCCTCGGCGCGCGGGACGGCCAGCTGGTGGTCCGCCAGGTCCTGCCGAACGTGGCGCCGTTCATCCTGGTCTCCAGCACGCTCACGGTGGCCGGAGCGATCTTGTCCGAGACCACGCTGGCCTTCCTGGGGCTGGGCAATCCGATCGAGGTGTCCTGGGGTTCGATGATCAACCAGGCCCTGTTCCAGGGCGCGGTCACCCGCGGCGCCTGGTGGTATGTCCTGCCGCCCGGCATCGCCATCCTGATCGTCGTGCTGGGCTTCACGCTGGTCGGACGGGCGGTCGAGAACATCCTCAATCCCCGCCTGCCGGGCCAGGCATGAGCGGGGCAGGCATGGCGGCCGGGGGGCCCCTGCTCGAGGTGCGCGACCTGGCGGTGACCTACGGCTCCGGCCGGGACGCCGTCCGCGCCGTCCGCGGCGTCAGCTTCAGCCTCGAGGCCGGCCAGACACTCGGGATGGCGGGGGAGTCCGGCTGCGGCAAGACGACCGTGGCGCTCAGCCTGCTGCGGCTGCTGCCCGCCACCGCCCGGCTCGACGGGCAGATCCTGTTCCAGGGCGAGGACGTCGTCACCCTCGGCTGGCAGAAGCTGCGCGCGGTGCGCTGGGCCGGCGCGTCCGTGGTCTTCCAGGGCGCGATGAGCGCGCTCAACCCGGTCCGCACGATCGGGGAGCAGATCCGCGAGCCCATCGTGCTGCACGAGAAGGCCAGCCGCAGGCAGGCCGACGCGCGGACGGCCGAGCTGCTCGACAGCGTCGGCGTGCCGGCCCGGCGGCAGGCAAGCTACCCCCACGAGCTGTCCGGCGGCCAGCGCCAGCGGGTCATGATCGCCATGGCGCTGGCCTGCCAGCCCGACCTGATCATCGCCGACGAGCCGACCACGGCGCTCGACGTCATCGTGCAGGCCCAGATCCTCGGCCTGCTCACTGGCCTGGTCCGCGAGCGCCAGATCAGCCTGATCATCATCAGCCATGACCTGTCCGTGCTCGGGGAGACCTGCGACCGCCTGGCCATCATGTACGCCGGGCGGCAGGTGGAGGCCGGGCCCGCCCGGCAGCTGCTCAGCCACCCCCGCCACCCCTACACGCGGATCCTGGCCCGCGCCTTCCCGCGCACCGGCGACCCGGCCTCCCGGCTAGCCCCGGCCGGGCTGCCCGGCGAGCCCCCCGACCTGCGCCAGGACCTGGCCGGCTGTCCGTTCGCGCCGCGCTGCCCGGAGGCGGTCCCCGAGTGCCGGAGCCGGGAGATGGAGCTGTGGCCGGCCGGGCCGCAGCGCGAGGCGGCCTGCATCAAGGTGCTGGACCAGACGGATGACCAGCCTGACGGCCAGCTTGATGAGTTCTCCGCCCCGGCGGTCGCGTCTGATAACAGCAAGAAGCGGCCGGTCGGGAAGGATAACAGCAAGAAGCATCAGCTCCAGGCTGATAACAGCAAGAAGCGTTCGGATGAAATCGGTCCGGTGCTGGAGACGTGCGACCTACGCGTCGAGTTCCCGGCCCGGCGCGAGCGGGGCCCGGCCCGCGCCGTCGACGACGTCAACCTGGCCCTCGGCCAGGGTGAGATCCTCGCCCTCATCGGCGAGTCCGGCTGCGGCAAGTCCACGCTGGCCCGCGCCCTGGTCGGCCTGGTCCGCCCGACCGCGGGCGAGGTCCGCTACGCCGACTCGGTACTGCGGTACTCCGGCCCGGCCCTGCGAGCGCACCGCCGCCACGTGCAGCTGGTGCTCCAGGACCCGGCCGGCGCGCTGAACCCCCGGCAGAACGTCTTCGACGCGGTCGCCGAGGGGCTGCGGCTGCACGGCCTGCGCGCCGACCTGACCAGCCGGGTCCACGAAGCGCTGGCCCAGGCCGGCCTGCGCCCGCCCGAGCAGTTCATCGCGCGCTACCCGCACGAGCTGTCCGGCGGCCAGCAGCAGCGGGTCGTCATCGCGGGCGCGCTGGCGCTCGGCCCGTCGGTGATCGTCGCCGACGAGCCGGTGTCGTCGCTCGACGCCTCGGTCCGCGGCGAGATCCTCAAGCTGATCCTCAGCCTGCGCGACGAGCTATCCCTGGCCGCCCTGATCGTCAGCCACGACCTCGGCGTGGCCTGGAACGTCGCCGACCGGGTCGCGGTCATGTACCTCGGGCGGATCGTGGAGGTGGGCACGCCGGCCGAGATCCTGCTCGAGCCGCGCCACCCGTACACCCAGGCGCTCATCTCGGTGCTCCCCGGCGGCCGGCCGCAGGACCAGGGCGGCGCCCGCCCCGTCGCCCTGTCCGGCGAGCCGCCCGACCCGACCGCGATCCCGCCCGGCTGCCGGTTCCACCCGCGCTGCCCGCGGCTGGCCGCCCTGCCCGCGGGAGACGAGCGCGCCGAGCTGTGCCGCGCCACGCCGGTGGCCGTGCTGCCGGCCCGCGGCGAGAATGGCGGCGGGATGAGCCTGGCCGCCTGCCACCTGGTCCAGGCCGGCCCGCCCGGCGCCGGTGATCCTGGTCAGCACTCACCACAGGGAGCTCGTTAATGCTCGATGTCCTGATCACCGGCGGCGAGGTCCATGACGGCGCGGGCTCACCGCCGCTGCGCGCCGATGTCGGGATCGCCGGGGACCGGGTGGCCTGGATCCGCCCGTCAGGCCAGGGCGCGCCCGCGGAGGCCGCGCTGGTCATCGACGCGTCCGGCCGGGTGGTGTGCCCGGGCTTCATCAACATCCTCAGCCACTCCAACCAGAGCATCCTGCACGACCCGCGGTCGCTGGGGGAGCTGACCCAGGGCGTGACCACCGAGGTGTTCGGCGAGGGCACCTCCATGGGCCCGCTCACGCCGCGGATGAAGGCCGAACTGGATGAGCAGCGCCGCCGCAACGGCTTCGACTACGAAGTGTGCTGGACCCGGCTGTCGGAGTACCTGAGCTACGTCGAGCGCCGCGGCACCGCGCAGAACGTGGCTTCGTTCATCGGGGCGGGCACGCTGCGGGAGTACGGGGTCGGCTACGACGACCGCCCGGCCACGGCCGCCGAGCTGGACCAGATGCGCGCCCTGGTCGACGAGGAGATGGCCGACGGCGCGCTCGGGATCGCCTCGGCGCTGATCTACCCGCCGGGCAGCTACGCGAGCACCGCCGAGCTGACCGAGCTGTGCCGGGTCGCCGCCGCCTACAGCGGCTGCTACGCCTCGCACATCCGCAGCGAGGGCGCCGACCTGCACGGCGCGCTGGCCGAGTTCCTGGCCATCTGCCGGGAGGCGGGCCTGCGCGGCGAGGTGTTCCACCTCAAGGCGGCCGGCCGGGGTCACTGGGACAAGATGGACGGAGCCATCGAGCTCATCGAGCGGGCCCGGTCGGACGGCGCGCCGGTCACCGCCGACGTCTACCCGTACCCGGCCAGCGGAACCGGCCTGACCAGCATCATCCCCGACCAGTACCACGAGGGCGGCAGCCAGGCGCTGTACGACCGGCTGGCCGACGCCACCACCCGGGCCCAGATCCGGGCCGACCTGATGGGCGCGGGCCGGTGGGGTGACGTCAACGAGGCGGGCAGCGTGCTGGTCCTCCAGGTCGCCGCCGAGCAGAACCGGCAGTGGCAGGGCCGGACGCTGGCCGACATCGCCGACGCGCGCGGGGTCGAGGCGGTCGACGCGGCGCTCGACCTGATCGCGTCGGACCGGTCCCGTGTGGGCTCGGTGTTCTTCTCCATGTCGGAGGAGAATCTGCGCAAGGCGCTGCGCCGGCCCTGGGTGTCGATCAGCTCCGACGGCACCTCGATGGCGCCGGAGGGCGTGTTCGCGCAGGCACCGACCCACCCCCGCGCCTACGGCAGCTTCGCCAGGGTCCTCGGCCACTACGTCCGGGACGAGAAGGTGCTCACGCTGGCGCAGGCCGTCCGGCAGATGAGCGGCCTCCCGGCCGCGACGCTCGGCCTGCGCGACCGCGGCCTGCTGCGCGAGGGGTACTTCGCCGATGTCGTCGTGTTCGACCCGGCCACCGTCGCCGACACGGCCACGTTCACCGAGCCGCACCAGCTCTCCCGCGGGGTGAGCGAGGTCCTGGTCAACGGCCAGGTGACGGTGTCCGGCGGCACGTTCGCCGGGCCGCTGCCCGGCCGGGCGCTGGCCGGGCCAGGGGCCCGATGACCCCGGAGCAGGCCCAGGACGCGGTCGCGGCCGTCGCCGCCGGATGCAGCGGCCACGTCGGCCTGGCCGCCCGCCATCTCGGCACCGGGGAGGAGCTGACCTGGAATCCCGACGCGACGATCCAGACCGCGAGCACGGTCAAGGTGGCCATCCTGGCCGAGGTCATGCGGCAGGAGCGCCTCGGCCGGGTCGACCTCGGCGCCCAGGTGGTGACCAGGGCCGCTGACCTGGCCGGCGGCTCGGGCGTGCTCAGCCAGCTGCGCCCCGGCCTGGCCTGCACCGTCGCCGACCTGTGCACGCTCATGATCGTGCTGTCCGACAACACCGCCACCAACATGCTGATCGACCTGCTCGGCGGCGTGGCCGCGGTGAACCGGGGGGTGTCAGCGCTCGGCTTTCCCGGAATCCTGCTCGACCACAAGGTCAGCCTTCCGCCGCCGGCGTTCGTCATCGACCAGCCGCCGCCGCGCCAGTCGGTGCCCAGGCCGCTGGCCACCGCCACTCCCGCCACGCTGGGCCGGCTGATGGCCGGGCTGCACAACGGCACCGTGGTGGACGAGGCGGCGTCGCGGGACATGATCACCACCCTTCGGTACCAGCACGACCGATCGCTGTTCCCGCGCGCCTACCTGGGGCTGGCCCAGCCGGACGAGCCGACTCCGGGAGCGGCGCCGGCCCTGGCCAACAAGACCGGGTTCGTGCCCGGCTGCCGGGCCGACGTCGGGATCCTCTACCTGCCCGGCGACGGCGGCGCGGTAGCCTACTGCGCCGTCGCCGACCGGCTGGAGGACACCACCATGAGCGCGCTGGCCGAGGGCGAGCAGATCGTCGGCCAGCTCGGCGCGATCGTGCTGGCCCGCTGGTGGCCGGGGCCCGGCCCGGTCCCGGTGCGCCGGGGCATCCTGCCCGCGGGCGTGGCACTGTGACGGCGGCCCGGCCGCGGTCCCTGGCCCGCCCGCCCGCGCTACGGCCCGGTGCCCGGGTCGCCGTGCTGTCGGCCAGCGGCCCGGCGCCTCAGGCCGAGCTGCGCGTCGGCCTGGAGACGCTGCGGTTCGCCGGGCTCGAGCCGGTGGTCTACGCCAGCGCGGAAGATGGCGGCAGCATGCGCTCCTACCTGGCCGGCGACGACCAGCTCCGGGCCGGTGACCTGCGGTCCGCGCTGACCGACCCGGCCATCGCCGGCATCATCTTCGCCACCGGCGGCTACGGCGCCCAGCGCACCCTGGAGACGCTCGACTGGGACGGCCTGGCCAGCCTGCCGCCCAAGGTGCTGGCCGGCTACTCGGACGTGACCGCGATCCTGGAGGCCGCGGCGGCCCGGCTGGGCTGGGCCTCCCTGCATAGCCCGACGGTCGCGTCGGCCGGGCCAGGCGTGCAGTACCGGTTCGCGTCCATGCTGCGGGCCCTGATGCACCCGGAACGGGCGATGAGCCTGGGCTATCCCGGCGCGCAGACGCTGACCGGCGGGCGGGCGGCGGGGATCACCCTGGGCGGGAACCTGACCCTGCTGTCGTCCTCACTGGCCACCGGCACCTCCTGGCCCGCCCGCGGCGGCATCCTGCTGCTGGAGGACTGCCACGAGGAGGCCTACCGGATCGACCGCATGCTGACCCAGCTGCGCCGCTCCGGCTACCTGGACGGCGTGGCCGCGATCATCGGCGGGACGTTCACCGACTGCGGCGAGCAGGCCGAGATCGAGAGAGTTCTCGTCGAGCGCCTCGGGGACTTCGGGGTGCCGCTGATCGCCTGGGCCGAGGTCGGCCACGGCGAGCTGTTCCAGACGTTCCCGGTCGGCATCGCGGCCGAGCTGGACGCCGACGAGCGCACCCTGCGCCTGCTCGACCCGCCCCTCATCCCGGCCGGCCAGCAGTACCAGGTGGTGGCTGGCCCCGTTAGCGGGTGACGGAGAGACGGCCGCGGCCCTGGCCGCAGGCTGGATGCTTGACGGAGGCTGGGCGGCTCAGGGAGAGTGTGCTCACGGCGGCGACCGGTCGCCGAGCTGTGGAGCATCCGCCCCAGCCGGGGTTCCATTGGCGAAGGGGATTCGCCCTCTCGGTCGTCAATGTCGCAGGCCATCTTCCACCACCGCGTCGCTGGGGGACGAGGGTGTCGTGGGGAGGCTTGTCCATGACCAAGGACGCCAGCTTCAAGAAGGTTGTCCGGCGCCACGCCGAGGAGACCGGGCAGCGCTACACCGAGGCGCTGACGGATCTGCAGGGTCTCGGGGCGCGACTGCATCACGAGCCAGTTCCCGAGCGACTGCTCGCTCATCTCCGGGACCGCTACGGCATTGACGCGGTTAAGGCGACGAAGCTCAGCGTGCACAAGACCTACGTGTTCCGCATCGACCGCCGGGACGGCAGCCCGTGGGTCGCCCGCGCGTTCCCGCCGTCCCGGCCGCGTGCCGGTGTTGAGGGTGACGCCGCGATCCTCAGGTTCCTGGAGCGGCAGGACTATCCGGCCGAGCGCCTGGCCGTCGACGACGCGGTATCTGACTTCGATGGCAGCGCGGTCCTGGTGACGCGGTTCGCTGACGGCGTCGCGCTCCCCGACAGCGCCGCGAAGTTCGCCATGATGGGTGAGCTGCTCGGATGGCTGCATGCGCTGCCCTACGACGATTCTGCCGATCGCCCGGGCGGAGCCAGTGGCGAGGATCCGAGCCGTGAGGGCGCGCCGCGGCAGGACCTGCTGGCCGCACTGTCATTTCTCGACGCCGTCGACACGAAGGTCGCGGCCGCCGACCGCGAGCGATTCGAGCGGCTACGCGACCAGGTGCACTCGGCCGACGACGGTCACGGCCTGCCCGAAGCCCTGCTGCACGGCAACCTCCTGCACGCCCCCGATCACGCCATCCTGAGCGAGCAAGGACCGGTCGCGATCAACTGGAAGGCGTCCGGGCGCGGACCACGCCTGGCCGACTTCGCCTACCTGATCTGGGGCACGGGCTCGTGGAACCCGCGCCGGCCGGACCAGGAGCGGATCGACGCGGCCGTCGGCGCCTACCGCCGGCATGTCGAGCCGACCGACGAAGAACTCGACCGGCTCGAGGCGATGATGTATATCCGGACGCTCTACCTCGTCTGCTTCGGCTACCGGCGCGCCCTCACCAGCGGCTCGGCCTTCAGCGAGTGGTGGTTCATCGAACCATCCGAGTACTTCAGCTCCACCGCGGCCGCGGTCCGGGCGGCGTTCGGCCGGTAGGTCGCCGGCGCGGCCAGGGAACGCCCGGACCGTGAGGGCTCCGGACCGTCGAACGGTCCGGAGCCCTCCTGAACGGGCGGGCTTACCGTCGGCAGGTGTAGCTGCTGGCGACGTTGGTGCTGCCGTGACCGGTGTAGCGGGCGAACCGCGGGTACTCGCAGATCGGCCGGGAGTCGGTCACGACGTTGGTGGCCGGGTCGATGGTCTCGCCGGGGATGACGGTGGGTGCCACCCCGTGCTCGACCCAGCTGACCACGGCGGCCAGTGGCTGACCCGGTGCGGGCGCCGGGCCTGCGGCGCTGGCGCAGTGCTGCGCGCCCGAGGCCAGGAACAGGCGGGCGAACGAGTCGGTCGCCTTCGGGCCGCCCATGGCTCGCTGGACGCGCTGGTAGTAGTTGATGGTCCCCTGCGGGAAGATGAGCTGGTCGGCCAAGCCATGCCAGATGATGATCTTCCCGCCGTCGTCGCGGAACGCGGTCAGGTTGGGGTTGTCGGTGGCGATGACGCTCGAGAACTCGCGGACGGACTGGGCGAAGAGCTGGTCGAACTGCGCGTAGGTCAGCGTCTGCCAGTTCCAGGACGGGTTCTTGAGCAGCCAGGTGCCGAGCCAGCTGGCCGCGATGGGGAACGGGCTGCCGGAGGTCACGCCGCTGGAGCTGGTGGTCGTGGCGGCCAGGCCGGCCAGGCTGGCGCCGCGCTCCAGCCCGTACCACAGCTTGCGGCCGGTGGTGGTCTGTGGCCCGTCCCAGATCTTCTGCATGACCGAGGCGTCCTGGCGGGTGATGGTGCCGCACGGCGTGACCAGGCCGACGAGCTGGTAGGGGTTCCAGTCACATGCGGACGGGCTGGTGATGACGCCGTTGGTGGTGCCGCAGGCGCGCACGGCTGACTCGGTGAAGGCATTCTCGATGCACGTGGGCAGGTAGTCGCCGGACTGCTTCATGACCAGCTCGGGCCAGATCTCCGAGGGGATGAACCGGGTCCAGTTGATGGCCGGGGCGCCGGAGGCGATGCCGTTGTAGTCGGCCGGGTACCGCTGGGCCTCCATGAGGCCCTCACGGCCGCCGGTGGAGCAGCCATTGAAGTAGGAGTACCGCAACGGCGTCGGGTAATAGGCCCGTGTCACCGCCTTGCCGGCCACCGACATGTCGTGGATGCCCCGGAAGGCGAAATCGTCGATCAGCGGCCAGTCGAGCTGGCCGTTGCTCTTGAGTGCCCAGCTCCCGGTCAGCAGGTCCGCCGGCGGAACTCCGCAGTCGGTGGCGGCCGACGCGTATCCGGCCTGGATGGCGGCCGCCGTCTCGGTGTAGATCGGGCCGCATTCGTAGACCGCGCCGCCGACGCCCTGGAACCGGCCGTTCCACTTGGACGGGAGCCAGGCGTCAGTGTGGATCGCGTTGTCGGCCGCGTCGGTCTGAGTGAGCGTGACGTCGCAGAAGGCGGGCAGCCCGGTGATCGGCGCCTGGCCCGGCTGATTGAACGTCCCGGTCGTGTTCAGCGCCGCCGAGTCGACGGCGACTCCGGTCAGGTGCAGCCGCGCCTGAAGGTAGCTGACGCTGCACCGTGACGCTGATGCGCCCACGGCCGTCCGTGCGTCAGCCGCCACCGCCGGAACGGTGCTGGCGAGCAGGGCCACCACGGCCAGGCCAGCCACCATGATGAGCCGTGCGCGGCGGGGTGCCGCGCGAAGCAGGAGGTTCATCTTTGACCGTCCCTCGGGTTAGCTGGAGCTGGCGGAGGCGGTGACCGGCGCGGGCGGCCCGTTGTGCTCGGGCAACCGTAGATGAACAAGGCAAACCCGAATAGCGAAAGCCCGATCGCTCCCGGGTCCGCAGTCGCTGAGCCGAGGGAGGCTCGCTCTGAGGACATGACCTACCGCCTTTCAACAGCGGCCGGAGATATTTTCTTTTCCTTGAGGTGCGCACTCTCCCGATCGGCCGATTCGCCGTGCGGCAGGAGCTGCCACGTCGGCTGCACAGAACAGATCGTCTACGTGGTTGCGTCTTCCGTCAAGAGGTTGTAGAACTTTTGTCAAGCCGCGCTGGTCTGAGCGACAACGCAACTGCCTGGGGAAGGAGAAGCTGCGGAGGACGGCTGAGGCGGCGTCCGGGTGCCACGCCGATGGGAGGTGCCTCCGCCATGGTCTACTCAGCGGTCTAGAGCAGCGACGTATCAGTAGAAGCTTTATAGCGGCATCCGTCGAGTTGAACGACCTCGTGAAAGCCGCTGAAACAGCTGGCTGCTTATTGCCAGGGACGCTTCCGGCGTTGCTCAGCTCGCCGTTTTGTTCAGCCGGATCCATTGCATGACCGCATCGGCGGACCATCTCGCGTGCCGGTCGGCGAACAGCTTCGCGGCCCTGGTGCCGCTCCACCGGCCCGGCAGCAGCCGTGGCGGCAGGCCGGGGTCGATCGACGGGAACCGGCGCCACGCGTGCACCAGCTCGGTCAGGCGGACGAGCGGATCCGCCGCTCGAGCCGGGGCGAACTCGGCCAGGAACTCCTCGTACCGCTGCTCGATCGCGGGCAGTTCCCAGGCCTGGGCGACCAGGGCCGCCAGCTCGCCGCCCCGGTGCTCGGCGGTGAAGATCTGCGCCGGCACGCCTACCTGCCGAAGCACCTGCTCGACCTCCGCCTGGCGGCTTGTATGGGTGGTGATCCACACGCCCGGCGCCGGGCTGCCCAAGCCAGCCCAGCTCAGCTGGGTACGCAGCACATGCCGGACCGCCCGGTCGTTGTCCGGCACCCGTGCCAGCACCAGCAGCCATGACCCGTCCCACTCGGGCTGCGAGCCGGTGAAGGCGTAAATCCGCTCGGTCCCCTCCGTCAGGAGGCGGTCTCCGTCGGCCGTGAGCAGCCAGCGGGTCCTGCGGCCATGCCGCTCGGCCGTGATCCACCCGTCGGCCGCGGTCCTGGCCAGCGCCTGGCGGATCGCCTTCTCCTCTATCCCCAGCCGGGCGAATGCCTCGATGAACGCCGATGTCCAGGCCGAGCCGCCGGTCGGCAGCACGAATTCGCCCAGGACCGTGAGCAGGAGGCCGCGAGCGCCCGCCGCGCCCGCCGCGTGCCGGCGCGACAGCGCCGGGCCGGGATCGCCCGGCAGGAGCGCGGTCCCCACCACCGCCCTCCTCCTTGCTCGGCTGTTGCGCAAGCCCCGCTCGGGGCTCCGGTCAGGCCCTCCCCGTTTCGGACCTTTGACGAGCGTCAGCAGATCTTACCGTGACCCGGCGGCGTCGCCGCTGCACGCGAATCGCCGAGCCGGCGGGCGCACCGGCGCGGCCAGCACCAGGCAGGCGACCAACCCCGACCCGCCACCAGCCCGGCTGCGCCAGCTCATCCCGCGCCAGCGCACCTGACAGCCGGGTTCCCGGAGCTGGTCCAGACGTGGGCGTTTGCCTCCGGAGTGGAGGGTAGTCATCAGCGCGGAGGGTAGTCGTCAGCAGAGCCACAGGAACTGAAGGAGATGACGGCCATGGCTACCGGCAAGCAGACCGCGACGGCCCGCCGGAACGTCAAGAAGGCGCAGCAGTCCGCGCGCCAGAAGAAGACGATCTCGCACATGCCGAAGGAGACCAGGAGCGCCCTGGGCCAGCAGGGCGCGGCCGTCGCACGGCGCAAGCGCACGGGCGGCAGCTCGCCGAAGACCCGCGCGGAGCTGTACGAGATGGCCAAGCAGCGCGATCTGCCTGGCCGCTCCAAGATGGGCCGGGATGAGCTGGCCAGGAAACTGGGCGTGAAGTAACGTTCGGCGCCTGGCGCTGCCGAGGTTGCCACGCAAGCCGCGGGTTCTTGCTGGCTGCCCCGCGGCGAGGATGGCGGCATACGCACCAGGACGCCGTGGTCTGGCTGGATCTCCTCGACCCGGATCAGGAGGGCGAGTTCGATATCGATGGCCTGATCCGCCACTGGGACCGCAACGCGGACCTGGCTGCGAGCGGTGTCGAGTTCCTCACCTACGGCTTCCTGGATGTCATCGCTGACGGCCACTACGAGGCCGCGCAGGCACTGAGCGGCCAGGTGGACACGCTCGAGAACGACCTGTTCGAGTCCGCGTCCGGCCTGGAGGTCAGGCGCAGCGGATTCGAGCTCCGCCGGCGGACTCAGTCGCTGCGCCGCCTCGTGGCCCCCATGCACGACGTGATCAGCCGCCTGGGCGGCTTCGTCTCCAGCATCAGTGTCATGATCGTCCTGGCCGTCGCCCTCTACATTTACCTCCGGCGCCGGGGGTGGCTGTGACCGCTGCCGGGCGTGGGGTCGGGTAGGCCCGTGACCTGCGGCGGAGTCGGGGGGTAATATGTCGGTCTGCGGTTGTTGAGCCAGCCTCATGCCGGGTTGGCATGCCTGATTCTGTAACGCACAGCCTGGGATGCGGCGCTCCGTATGCGGGAGCTGACCATGACTGAACACATTTTGCCTGATTCCGTGCCGGCCTGGCCGCCGGCTGACCCCGGCAGCAACGGGACGCTGCCGCCCGCACCCATGTCCCGGTCCGAATCATGCTGGCTGTGCGGCCTGACCACCAATACCTACCAGCTCGTGGCCGACGGCGGCGACGCCTGCGCCACGGTGCGCTGGTACTGCCGGGACACGCGCGCCTGCACCGAGCGCTGGGTAGTGGCGCGACGGCCGGGCGGACACGGCAATACCGCCGTCCGGACGTGACACGACCCTGGCCATGCTCCGCGCATTTTGGGTTAAATCAGCCCGCTGGCTTGGACATCACCCGGGCCGGGTCGTGCCCGAGGTCGGTGAGCAGCACGATGGCGGCGTTGCGGCCGGGCGCCCCGGTGATGGAGCCGCCCGGGTGGGTGCTGCCGCCGGTCTGGTACAGACCAGGGATCGGCATCCGGTAGCTGCCCCAGCCCGGCGCGGGCCGCAGCGCGCCGCTGAACGCCGGGCCGCGGTTCCCGCCGTGGAAGGCGCCGTGGATCATATGCGGGTTGAGCTGCTCGATGTCGGCCGGCGACTTGGTCAGGTGATCAAGGATGACCTCGTCGGTGAAGTTGGGGGCGTGGGCCCGGAGCCGGGCCAGTAGCCGCCGCGCGTGCTCTTCCTTGGCCGTTTCCCACTCGCCGGGCCCGCCGGGCAGCGCGTAGACCTGGGGACTGAGGATCTTGACTGTGTGGTGGCCGGCCGGGGCCCGTCCGGGATCGGCCAGCGTCGGCGTGGCCACCAGCACCCACGGCGGGTCAGCGACATAGCGCCCGGCCCGCAGGTCGGCGCCGAGCTGGATCATGTCCTCGGGCCAGCCAGCCAGGCCGGCGGAGACCGCGGTCCGGGGGCCGCCGGGGGCGGCGAACTCGGGCGCGGCGGTGGTGCAGTAGTAGGTGGCGAAGCCGGGCACGCCCACGTCGTAGGTGTCGATGCCGTAGTGGAACTCCTCCGGCCAGGCCTGCGCCGGGGCCATGTCCCGCAGGTGCCGGGCGTGGATGGTGGAGACCACGGCCGTGCCGGCCCGGTACTGCTGGCCGTCGTCGGTTTCCACGCCCGCGCAGCGGCCGTCCTCCACCAGCAGCCGGGTGACCCGGCGGTCGCACAGCACGGTGGCGCCGTGATCAGCAAGGAAGCCGGTCAGCGCCGCGGTCAGCCGCCCGGAGCCGCCGACCGGGATCGACCAGCTGCGCTGCTGGCGGCCGAACGTCTGCTGGGCGGGCAGCACACCGGAGCCGGGCAGGTCAACCGGCTGGAACACCTGGAAGGCCATCCACAGCAGGAAGGCCTGGACGTGGCGGCTGGTGAACTCGTGCTGGACCACCTCGACCGCGGACAGCTGCCGCCGCCGGGCCCAGACCCGGCCGCGCGGGTGCCCGGCGAGCATCTCCTCCAGCGTCGGGCCGAACCCGGGCGGAGTGAACTGAGACCGGCTGAAGATGGACTTGACCTCGTCGTACTCGGCCAGCATGCGCCGGTAGGCGTCGGCGTCGGCGCGGGAGAAGCGGGCCACTTCCCCGATCGTGCGCTCGGGGTCGAGCCACATGGTGAGCTGCTCGCCGTCGGGGAAGGCCACCTGCTCGACCGGGTCGGGCTCCACGTAGCGCAGGCCGTAGTCGGCGATGAGCCCCAGCTCGTCGTCGCGCAGCACGGGGTTGACCCGGATCACGGTGTGCCCGGTCGCGCAGCTGTCGATCCCGTAGCCGGGCAGCAGCAGTTCCTCGGTGGCGGCGCCCCCGCCGGGAATGGGCCGCGCGTCAAGCACCAGGCAGCGGTACCCGGCCTTGGCCAGGTAGCAGGCCGTGATCAGGCTGTTGTGCCCAGCCCCGGCGACCACGATGTCCGCGTCTGAGCTCCCGTGCACCGGCATGCTGCAAACCATTGCAGGTCGGGCCCGCCCCGGCAAGGGCGGCTAGCGGGCCGGGGCGGCCGGGTACCGGCCCTGCAGGCGGGCCAGCTTGAAGCCCAGGTGCAGGGCCAGCCGGTCGTTGCCGTCGTGCAGGTCCGCGCCGGTGAGCTGCTGGGCCTTGCGGAGCCGGTAGTACAGCGTGGTCCGGTGCAGGTGCAGGTGCTCGGCGGTGTTCTTGGCGTCGCAGCCCTGGTCCAGGTACGTCTCCACGGTCCTGATCACGTCGGCCGGGGCCCCGAGCAGGGTAACCAGCCGCGGGTCCAGGCAGGACTCGCCGTCCTCGTCGGCGGGCAGCTGGGCCAGGGCGCGGAACACCCCCAGGTCCTGCCACCGGGCCAGGTCGCCCACCGACGGCACGGCGGCGGCGACCCTGGCCGCCAGCATGGCCCGGCGGTAGGAGACGGCCGCGTCGGTCAGGTGCTGCTGCGGGTCGCCGATCCCGGCGACGACCCTGGCCTGGCCCGCGGCGCCCGGCGGCGCGGCGTCCTCCAGGCGGCGGATCACGATCTCCCGCGCCTCCTGCGCCAGCGTCAGGGCCGCGCTGTCGTCCTCCGGCGAGGCCACCTTGACCAGCAGCACGCAGTGGTCCTCACGGGCGGCGCGGAGCACCGCCGCGTGGCCCCGATGGCGGCCCAGCTCCCACATCGCCTCGCCGAGCAGGCCGAGCAGGTCCGGCCCTGCGGTCCCGTTGGCCCCCGGCACCGCGGGGATCTCGGTCGGCTGCAGGTAGACGATCAAGTGCGGCGGCTCGGCCTGGGCCAGCCCCTGCTCGGCCAGCTGCCGGGCCGCGCCCTCGCGGATCTCGGCCGCCGGGGCCAGCAGGTGGGTCAGCACGCTGGCGTTCAGCCGCTCGGCCAGCTCCTCCTCGTACAGCAGGAGCGCCGCCTGGCGCTGGGCCATCCGCACCGCGGCGATCTCGGCCCGGCCCAGCCGTCCCTCGTCATCGATTAAGAACAGGAAGCCCATCAGGCGGCCGCGGAACCGCACCGGCGCGCACAGCCGGCCCAGGATCCCGAGGCCGTGGTGGCTGGGCGTGCGCAGCGGCTCGCTGGCGTGCCGGATCCCGTACTGCTCGAACCACTCCCGGACCTCGCTGCCGGTCTCCCGGCGCAGGATCGAGTCCCGCCGCACCTCGTCGATCTGGCCGTTCTGCGACGAGTACGCCACCATCGTGTGCCCGTGATCCTCCAGGACGATCGGCGCGCCGGTCCGCTGGGCGAGCTCGTCGATGAGGGCCTGCAGTTCCTTCGACGGCATGACGTGGACCCTAACGGGCTTCATCAGTTGTCGTAAGGATCTTTCGCTATATCCGACATTTGGACATTGATCTGCTCGCGCGGCTGATTCATCGTCAGACGGGGGCCGAGGATCCTCCCGGAGGTGCATCGGCAGAGGTGCATCGTCACACGTGCAATGTCACAGGTGACACGTCACAGGAAGTGGGGCCGTATGCAGCAGCGACCACGCTGGACACGATCAGCACGCTGGATGAGCTCTCTCACCGCATTAGGAGGCGCGACGGCGCTGGCGCTGGCCGTGGTCCTGCCCGCGCAGGCGGCCTCGGATGGCCGGGTCGCCACCACGGCCGGGACCCGCGGGGCACCCGCGGCCGCCCGGCACATGAACCTCAACTGCGGGAATGGCTACCGGTCGAAGTACGACACGCCCACGGCCACCATCCAGTGCCCGGACGTCTTCAACCCGGTGGCCGCGTTCGGCCACTACGTCGGGCACGACGAGCCGGGCGTCTGGTTCGACTCCAGCGTTCCCGGCTCGGGCAACCATGCCCGCTGGCAGCTCACGCTGCCCACCGACCCCGCGCCCAGTTCCGTGCCCGGGGCCAAGATCTACAGCTTCGAGCAGCACGTCGCGTTCTGGTTCGGCATGGCGCTGTGCGCCAGCCAGTCCTTCCCTGAGCAGGTCTCGACCTGCAAGCCGGACTCCGACAGCAACATCGTCAACCCCAAGACGAGCGCGACGCACTCCGGGTCGGCCTACCTGGAGCTGCAGTTCTACCCGCCGGGCTCGACGGCGATGCCGTCCGGCATCTCGTGCAACGGCACGCAGTGGTGCGCCGCGATGAACGTCTGGTCCTATTACCAGGACCCGGTCACCGGCAAGTTCCTGAACTCCACCTGCCAGGCCAAGGTCGGCGGCTCGGAGCTGGACAACTTCGCCTTCGTCACGCGCAACGGCAAGCCCGTCGGCCCGCCGAACCCGCTGACCGCGACCAGCGCGACGTTCACGCCCAACGCCAACGTCCTGTACATGAACCAGGGCGACAAGGTCGGCGTGACCATCGAGGACAGCCGGGCCGGGCTGACGGTCAGGCTCGACGACCACACCTCGCACCGCAGCGGGACGATGACCGCGAGCGCGGCCAACGGTTTCGCCCAGATGGTGTTCGCGCCCGACCCGTCTACCGAGTGCTCGTCCACGCCGTACACCTTCCGGCCGATGTACTCCACGTCCAGCATCCAGACCCGGGCCACGTGGACGGCCTTCCCCTACAACATCGCCTGGTCCGACGAGACCGGGCACTTCGACTACTGCAGCCAGGTCGACAACTCCACCGGCAAGTGCACCGGTGACGAGGGCGCCGGGGCGAACAAGGAGCCGGCCGACTCGGACGACTTCGAGTGCTTCCCGGCCAGCGCGGCCACCCGTGACCCGGTCGGCGGCTGCATCGCGCCCAACTACGGCTTCGACGGCCCGCCGTACCTGAAGGACTGGCCCAACGGCAGCAAGAGCCGGCCGACGCCGATCATGTTCAGCAGCCCGCTCACCGGGCGGCACTTCACCGTCAACTACGCGCACAACGCGCTGGCGGCGCCGCTGCCGTTCAACGAGGCGGGCGGCGGCCACCAGCCGAGCTGCGACATTTACACCGCGACGGGCTGCACCAAGCTGCCCCTCACCGACGATGGCACCCCGGCGGCGTTCTACCCGTACTTCTACACGACCCGCGTGGCCGGCTGTACCTGGGGCGAGGGCACCGACGTGCCGGGCCTCACGGTCCGCGACTTCGGGAAGCTAAGCCAGTACGGGACCTATGACCGGAACGTGTACTACACCGGCACCAGCGGGCCGTACAAGTACTCCTCGGTGTTCATCAAGAACTATCCGCGCAACGAGTGCCCAGCGCCCCGCCGGGAAAGTCACTCTTAATCCGAAAAAATATGATGGCGCGCCGGCGCCGTCGCGAGAGGAGCACCCATGAGGCGATGGGGACGAAGATTGCGACTCGCGGCGGTGGCCGGCGTGGCCGCGGCCGCGCTGGCCACCGCCGGCTGCAGTTCCACCAGCAGTCCCGGCTCGACGAGCACGGGCGGGGCGGTCAAGGGCGGAACGGCAACCATCGCGCTGCCGGCCGGGGTCACCTACAGCAACATCTTCCCGTTCTACGGGGTCACCGAGGCGAGCGTCTACAACCTGCAGTTCCAGTACCTGCTGTTCCGGCCGTTGTACATATTCGGCAACAACACCGACAGCTCGGTGAGCATTAACTACGCCCTGTCGCCGGCCAGCCCGCCGATCTACAGCAACGGCGGCAAGACCGTCGTGGTCAACCTCAAGGGCTGGAAGTGGTCGGACGGCGAGACGGTCGACGCCAAGAGCCTGATCTTCTTCCTCAACATGGCCGAGGCGGAGAAGGCCAACTGGTACGGCTACTCCAAGGGCCTGCTGCCCGACAACCTGGTCTCGTACAAGGCGACCGGGGCCAACCAGGTGACCTTGCAGCTCAACCGGGCCTACTCGACCCTCTGGTTCACCTACAACCAGCTCGGCGAGCTCAAGCCGATGCCGATGGCCTGGGACGTCAGCAGCCTGACCGGCAAGCCGGGCAGCGGCGGCTGCGTGACCGACAGCGCGGCCGACAACTGGGCTAAGTGCAAGGCGGTCTACACCTTCATGACCGCGCAGTCGAAGCAGTCCGCGACCTACGCGACCAGCAAGCTGTGGCAGGTCGTCGACGGGCCGTGGAAGCTGACCAGCTTCAGCACCACCGGCAACGTCACGATCGTGCCGAACAAGTCGTACTCCGGCCGCCCCAAGCCCCGGCTGACGGCGGTCAAGTTCGTGCCCTACACCTCCGACACCACCGAGTACACGGCGCTCAAGACCGGGCAGCTCGACGTGGGCTACATCCCGTCGCAGGACCTCCCGCAGCGCACGGGCAGCGCGATCCTGCCGACAACCAACCCGCTGGGCAGCGCGTACAGCCTGCAGCCGTTCTACTTCTTCGGCATCAGCTACGCCCAGCCCAACTTCAACAACCCGACCATCGGCTTCCTGGCCCGCCAGCTCTACATCCGGCAGGCCCTGCAGGAGGTCCTCGACCAGCCAGGGATCGACAAGGCGATCTACCGCGGCTACGCGATCCCCACGTCGGGGCCGGCCCCGAACGCGCCGCCGGGGAACCAGTGGATCCCCGCCGCCCAGGCCGAGAACGGCGAGCAGGGCCCGTACCCGTTCAGCATCGCCAAGGCCAAGGCGACGCTGACCAGCCACGGCTGGGCCCCGCAGGGAGGCGTGATGACCTGCCAGGTCCCGGCCAAGTGCGGCACGGGCATCAAGAAAGGCCAGCCGCTGAAGCTCACCTACCTGTACTCGACCGGCACGGCCGCGACCACGGCCATGTGGCAGACCTACAAGTCAGACGCCAGCAAGGCGGGGATCGACATCAACCTCGTCGGGCAGACGTTCAACACCATCGTCGGGCAGGCCGCGCCGTGCGCGCCCATGGGCCCCAAGTGTGCCGTGCAGGTCTTCGCCTACGGTGGCTGGGCCTTTGACGGGCCCGGCTTCGAGCCGACCGGCGAGCCGCTGTTCGCGAGCGGCGCCGGCTCCAACGCCGGCAACTACTCCGACGCCAAGATGGACAGCCTGATCAACGCGACGCACACCAGCAGCAGCCTGTCGGTCTTCCACGACTACGCGACCTACGGGGCGCAGCAGCTGCCGTTCATCTGGAACCCGAACCCGTACACGATCCAGGCGATCACCAGCAAGCTGCACGGCGTCACGTTCAGCCCGCTGTTCACCCTGCTCCCCGAGTACTGGTCCTTCACGAAGTAGCCGCCGACGCGGGCCGGCTCCTCAGCCGGCCCGCGTCAGCACGTCATCACTGAGCACTGCGTGGACGCCCCACACGTCGTTGGCCACCTGGGTGACGCGCAGGTTCACGGCCGGGCTGGCCGCGGCCAGCGCCGCCGGCCTGGTCAGGCCGTAGAGCGACTGCATCCAGGTGAGCATCCCGTCCAGCGCGTCGCCCGTGGCCTCGTTGAGGTCCCGGCTGAAGCCGAACGTGATCCGGCCGGCCGGGGTGACGGCGTGGATCCCCGGCACCGGGGCCTCGTCGACCAGGTCCAGGACGACCTCGGTCGTCATCGTGCACTCGATCGCGGTGCCCGCGACCTCCCCGTCGCCCTGGGCGGCATGCCCGTCGCCCATGCACAGCAGGGCGTCAGGCACCGTGACCGGCAGGTAGAGGGTGGTGCCGGCGACCAGCTCGCGGCAGTCCATGTTGCCGCCGCCCAGGGTGCGCGGCGGCTTGGTCGAGTGCTCGCCGGGCTCGTCCGGCGGCATGCCCACCACCCCGAGGAACGGGGCCAGCGGCACCGTCAGCCCGAGGTCGTTGGTCCCGGTGCCCTTGTCCAGGTCGAGGTCCCACAGCAGCCACGCCGACGGCCCGTCGGAGACACCCAGCCGCTGCTTGAGGCGGTCGTCAGTGGCGGCGGCGACCGTCCAGCCCCAGTCGTCGGGCACCAGCGAGACGAACTGGATCGACAGGACCTGCCCGGGCCGGGCGCCCTGCACGGCGATCGGCCCGGTCAGGCAGTGCCCTCTGTGCGCAGTGAACATTCTCGGCTGCTGGTCGCCGGGATGCTGCTGGCGGGCCAGGTAGCCGGAGGCGTCGAGGGACCGGACCACCACCGTGTCCCCCGGGCTGACCGTGAGTACCGGCGGCCGGTCGCGGGCGAACACGTCGATGGTGTTGTCACGTGTCGGCGACAGCCGGTACTGGGCCATAAGAGCAGGCACCCCCGTCAATGGAGGGAAAGGACTACCCGCATCTTAGGCACCGCGAGGTGATCGCGGTCTAGATCATCGGGCCCGAGATGATTAACGAATCTGGGCCCGGCCGGCCTGGTCCAGCGGTCGTCAGCCGGACGGGGCCGGCCGGCAGCCCCCGGAGGTTCCCCATGTCACCGTGCCAGCAGGGCGTGATCTTCGTGTCGGCGGTGTACGAGGCCGAGCAACCGGTGGTCCGGGTGCACCCGCTGACCGGCGAGCGCAGCTTGCTCATCGGCGGCTTCGTCAGCCGGATCGCCGGCCTGTCGAGCGCTGAGTCCCCTGGGGCCGCCTCCTGGGCTCGCTCCTCCTCAGCCCGCTCCTCCTGTGCATACGCCGCGCGCCAGAGCTCCCTGCGTCCTACACCCGCGCCTGATAACAGCAAGAAGTGACGGCGGCCAGGAGGGCGGCGGACGACAGCAGCTGATAACAGCAAGAAGCGGCTCGCCGACCAAGCCGTCGAAACGACGTGGTTGTTGCTCTCACGCTGCTAGAACGACGTGAGGGCAACAACCACGTCGTTCGACCGCCCGCGTTCGGCCTGATAACAGCAAGAAGCGACTCCTGGGGCGACGCAATGC
>Ga0134126_10002147_pt1 | contig 25032 bp, 24 predicted proteins | sample KB31752_FD_96881 | JGI IMG/M metagenome (GOLD analysis project Ga0134126, IMG submission 96881) | Terrestrial soil microbial communities with excess Nitrogen fertilizer from Kellogg Biological Station, Michigan, USA - KB3-175-2 | ecosystem: Environmental > Terrestrial > Soil > Unclassified ... | reverse complement strand
GGTTGCAGACCTGACTACAGCTGAGGCCCGCGCCATCGCGATGCACTTCGGCGCGACAGCCGGGGCGGTACCGAAGAGTAAAGTGTGCCGACTGGGACTATCAGGACAGGAACAATCCCGATCGGGTTCTTAGTGAGCCGCGGATTAGGTCATGTCAGGCACCGCAGTGACAGCTTAGCGCCTGCAGCCGTTCACTCCGAGAACGAGACCGGAAAGCCACAGCGCCAGCTCGCCGAGAGGTCCGCTAAAGGGTCGCCCCTGGCCGGCAGCTCTTCGCTGACCCGCTGCTCAGGAGGTCGGCTTACTCTGCATCTAGTTTCCATGGAAACCGTCCGCGGTGATCGGGGCCTCAGCAGGCGAGCATCCGGACCCTCAGAATCAGTTTCCATGGAAACAAGGCCGGCGGCTCGCCTTCACACCCTGCGACTTGCATATGCTCGACGCTCCGGTGGAGCTAGCTCGCCGGATCTGCGCATATCCTTCGCCCGAAAGCCACAGGCATTGCGAATCGATCCTCGGTCGGACCCTTTGCGCGGCGTGACATGGACGCCGTTTACCGCGTCCGCGAGATACGCCTCCTACAGACGTGCACGATGCGCGTCGGATTGCGCCGACTCCCTTCGCGGCAAGCGCGCCCGTGTTTACGCCGCCCCCGACTGATCGCAGAAGTCCTCTCCCTCTCTACAGCTACCTACGACCGAACCACCAAGCTGCGCGTGTTCGAACGTGCCGGTGTTCCGGAGGTCCGGCTGATAGATCCGACCGATCGTACCGTCACGATCTACCGAATCGCAGACGGCCAGTACGGTGCACCAGTAGTGCTTGAGCTAAAGGGTCAAACGACCCTAACCGCCGTTCCTGGCGTCACCATCGACTGGGATGACCTGCTGGCAACGTAACGAAGTGGTCGGAATGGACCCGGGAAGGGATGGTGGAGCGGAAGGGGATCGAACCCTCGACCTTCGCATTGCGAACGCGACGCTCTCCCAGCTGAGCTACCGCCCCACGCAAGGCGCGCGATTCTAGCATCCAAGTGCGGCACGTCCAATCGACGTTCGCCCCCTCCCGGGCGGCCAACGGGCCCGGATCTAGGGTGGCCGGGCCCGGTGCACCAAGGTGCGAACCCCGCATGGAGCACCACCTGGCCTGTCCCGGAACGGGACACCGCCATGCCCTGCCGGCCCGCTTCCCGCCGCGCCTTGCCCAGACACCCCGCCTCACCGCTATCATGTGGCCAGAGCCAAGCCACCCTGGAGACGCCCATGCTGGCGATCGGCACACGGGCACCCGAGTTCACCCTGCCGGATGCGGACGGGCAGCCGACCTCACTCAGCAATCTGCTGCGCGATGGCCCCCTGATTCTCTACTTCTATCCCGCCGATTTCACGCCAGGCTGCACGCGTGAGGCCTGCCACATCCGCGACCTGCATAGGGAGCTCGACGAGGCCGGCCTCAGGGTCGCGGGCGTCAGCCCGCAGCCGCCGGAGCGCCACCGCGCTTTCCGGGAGAAGTACAAGCTCCCCTTCACGCTTCTGGCGGACGTCGACCGCTTCGTGATCAGGATGTATGGAGTGCAGGGGCCATTTGGATTCGGCGTGCGCCGCGCGACTTTCCTCATCGATCAGGCGCGGCACATCGAGGACGCCGTGGTCGCGGATTTCCGGATAGGCGAGCACGAGGCGTTCGTGCGCAAGGCCGTCGCGCTCAGCGTGCATTCCCACTGATGTCAGGCCACACGCGGCCGAGATGCCCGGTCAGTAGCCGATCCGCAGCACGCTGGCAGGGCCGTAGCTCGGCACCGTAACTACCCAGATGGCGGGCTGCCCCTGCGGGGAAGTCACCTGCTGGCCGCTCAGGACCTGGATGAGGTCCCCGATGACCGCCTGCGGACAGACGACGAGCACGTTGTCGCCCGTATGCTCGCCCATGATCTGATCCGCAATTCCACTGGCATCGCCGCGGGAGAGCATCACGGGCTGCTTGCCGAGCGATTGGGCCAGGGGCGCGACCGTCTGCTTCGCCCGGCGGGTGGCGCTCACGTACAGAGCCGCGAAGCCGTTCTGACCGCTGGCAGCGGCGAACTGTTGTGCCAGCTGTTGTGCCTGTTGCTCTCCTTCGGCCGAGAGCGGCGGGTCGTCGATGGTACCCAGCTCCTTGCTTGCGGGCGGCACGATGACCACGATCGTATTGGAAGCCGAGGAGTGCAGGAACAGCCCGAGCCCGAGCACCACGAGTGCCGCCGCCAGGATCAGCCAGAAGGGGGCGAGAAACGGACGGCGCCGGCGAGTAATGGCAGGGGGGCCCACGATGAGACAGTGTTCCGGTATGAGGCACAGGGTTGACGGACCGCATATGGTAGCGGCGCGCCGAGCTCCTGGCGAAACGTGCGCACCGTCACATTCGGCCCGGTCGCCGCCTGATCCGGGCGCGCGCTGCCGCACCCCTGCCCGCTTGCCGACGGCGCCGTTGCGCCGGGCTCCACAGTTTTGACCCTCTGGAATCTGTAACATCCCGCAATCGCCAACCGGATAGCCCTTGGGGGGCCAAATGCGGACGGGCGGTCAGACCACCGTCATCAAGCGCGTCCTCGAGCGTCGCGCGCAGCAGCCTTCTGCGATTCAGGAAGACACGACTGCCACCATCGCAGTCATGCTGCGCGTCCTGCCGCCGCCGCGCGCCCTCATCGCAATTGGCGACGCCGGCATACGCTCGGATTTCGAGAAGCGCATTCCGCCCGACATGCTCGATGTCGAAGCGACCGGCGATGAGGGCGACGCGCTCATCAGCCAGGCGACGGAATTCCGCCCTGTCATCGTGACAGACAGCCTCGAGCTCATCCGCAAGATACGCGCGCAACAGTCCGCTCGGGCGCCCTACATCGTGTACGTGCCGCCTCTCGATGAGCCAAGGGAGAGAGAGACTGGCCTAGCAGCCGGCGCGGACGACTGTGTGGGCCGACGTGTCTCCGACCGTGAGCTGCATGCGCGAATCGGCGCGTCGCGACGCATCGCTGAGCTCGAGAGCGTTCTGCGCATCACGCTCGTTGAGAATCGCAAGCTCTCGACGACGGACGATCTGACACGCGTCGCGAGCCGACGCTTCTTCAGCAAGCACTTCCCCCGTGAGGTGGACCGCGCCTCGCGCTACGGCAGGCCGCTATCGCTCATCCTCTGTGACATCGATTACTTCAAGAACGCCAACGACACTTTCGGCCACGCGGGCGGCGATGAAATTCTGCGGCATTTCGGCACCCGACTGCAGGAGTCGCTGCGCCGCGGCATCGACTGGGTGGCCCGCATCGGCGGCGAGGAGTTCGCCGTGGTGCTGCCCGAGACGCCCTACGAGCAGGCCCTCGATGTTGCACGCAAGCTGCGCGCCGCGGTTGCCAACCAATCGTTCAAGGTCGGCGGTCGCGATGTGGCGGTCACGGCGAGCTTCGGCCTCTGCGGACTCGATCGCGTGCCCGTCGGCGAGCGCAAGCTCGCCGAGCAGGTACTGAAGGTGGCCGATGCCGCGCTCTATCGCAGCAAGCACGGCGGGCGCAACCGCGTGACCGCCACGATGTTGCCCATCCGCCCGCGCTGAGCGCGCAGCGATCGCGGCCGCACCGCCCAGCTGCGCCGCGGCTGATCATTCATTGTCCATGCTGATGCAAGCCCTTGCTGCGTCACAGGCTTTGTCGGCAGCGGGTGCACGTGTGCACAGGGTTATTCACACATTCGGTGGATAAAATCGCGGTGGCAAGCGGACCCTCGTTGTGTGACACTGCCTGCCCTTCGCCCACCACCCGCGATTGCGCATGGGGAAGACAGCCAAAGAAAAGCGACCACCCGCGCAGCCGCCATCCGGCGCGATCGATCGCGTGGACGGCGCAGGCGCAAGCCCGCAAGCCATCACCGCTGAGGAGCCGGCCGAGCCGCTCGAGCGCGCACGGCTGCAGGCGGAAGTGGCCCACCAGCGGGTGCGGATCGCCAAAGATGAGCTCAAGCGCGCCCGCAAGCGGGTAAAAGAGGCGAAACGCGAGGCCAAGCGGGCACGCAAGCAGGCCGCCGCGGCTCGCAAAGCGTGGAAGAAGGCGCGCAAGGCGCACCGCGCGGACGAAGCGCCGGAGACTCCCGCCGGCACGGCGCATGCGCACCGCAGCAAAGGCTCGGTCAAGCGCAAGAGGCGCCGCCGCCGCGCTGCAGGCGGAGCGCCTCAGAGCAAGGCGGACGGCAACGCTCCTGTCACCCCGTCATCCGAGATTTGAAAGCATGCAAGAACGGCAGGCATACCAGACCACACCTCCCGCGGACGGAGAGCCCAGACGCTCTGTGCGGCCTTCCAGCTCGCGCATGATCGCGGGCTATCTCTCTGACATCGAGCTGCTGCTTGAAGAGCAGCGTTGGGACCAAGCGTTGCGGGAGGCGTTCGACTTGCCGCAGATCGCGGTAGCCCTGGGCGATCCTCGGATGCAGGTCTCGGTCGATCGCGTGCAACAATGGTGCGAGCATTGGGTCAAGCACGACGTGGATCCGCCCGCTACCGCTGATCCTGACGTCGTCCGAATCGCTCAGCTCGTCTGCGAGCGAACGGATCGCGCGAGTCTCGCCCACGAGTCAGTGGCCGCTCTCGCCTTGCAGCGTCTGCGGCTTCATCGGCTGCAGCGCACCCGACACCGCGGCTTCAAGTCGGGGCCGATGACGGCGCTGAGCCCCGAGGGCGCCGATGCGGCGCAGATTTGCTCCACCCTGGTCCTCGCCGCCCGCCGCTGGTATGCGCAGAGCGCCTGTCACGATGCCATCGTGCAGTCGAATCTGGCGCGGCTCGCGGTCCTGCGCTAGACCGACTCAAGTCTCCGACGACTTGAGCGCCAGCCCGCCCGAGGCGACGAGCTTCAGCTGCTCGTCGCGCTCGACGGCCTTGTGCAGCGCATCGAGCATCTGCTGATCGATGCGCGCCGATCGCTCCGGCATCACCGGATACCGCACCTCGCATTGCAGGCCGTTGTCGGTCAGCCGCACCCGGACCTCCGGTGCCGGCGCGCCCGTCTCGAACTCGATGAAGCGCTGCGCAATGACGTGTTGGCGCTCGATCGCCTCGCGGTAGGTCTCGAACACCTTGTTGGCCGCGGCCTGAAGACGTTTGTATGCCTCCTCGACGTCCGCCGTGGCGACGATCGTCAGCGTCACGCTGTGCCACAGGTACTCGGCGCCCGGTATCTGCTTGAAGAGCGCCTGCGGTTGAAAAAGGACCGCATTCGACAGCACCACCATGCGGCCGGTCGAATGCAGCTCCGGCCCCGCGAGCTCCATCAGATAGATCCTGAGGAGCGAGATGTCGACGACGCGCCCCGTGACGCCCGAGATGGTGACCCGATCCCCCACCCGCACGCCGTACCGACCGATCAGGAAGAAGTACGCGACTACCGCCAGGATCACGTTCTGCAGCGCGACCGCGACGCCCGCCGTCACGAAGCCCGCGTAGGTGGCGACGGAGCCGAATTGCGAGACGAGGTTGAAGATCACGACCAGGACCAGCAGGACGCCGATGACCAATCGCCTCAGCATCAGGAAAGGCCGCCGGCGCCGGGCGTCCGCGAGATACCGGAAAGTGGCCCGCCGCCAGATCTCCGACACGATGAGGACGACGGCCACCCAGCCGAGGAGGACGCCGATGCGCAGGCCGAGGTAGTTGCGTGCGATCGCCTGCTGCGCGGCCAGCGCGTGGCTCCAGTCCTCCAGCGTGGTTTGCGCGGTGCTCAGGATCAGCGCCTGCTCGGCGAGTGGAATGATGACACTCGAGAGCTCGCGCAGCTGGGCGGTTGCGGTCTCGATGGTCTGCCGCTGGGCGGAGAGCTGCGATGCGCTGCCGGCACCGATGGAGGTCATGCCGCTGCCCACCAGCCGCCGCACGGTGGCGAGGACCTGTGAGCGCGTGGCGGTCAACTCGGTCTCGAGGCCGGTCGTGCTGCGGATGGCATCCGCAAGCTGCGACCGGTAGCCGTGCAGGGTGTACCAGCGTTGGATCAGGGTCACGACGCCGGCGGATTGCGGTTGGAAGTTGGCCGTCGCGGATTTCGAGGCCGAGCTCGAGGATGCAGTGTGAGCGGCGGACGAGGATGTTGCCGATCCCGCGGCAGCCGCGGGCGTGGCGGCCGTCGCTCCCTGCGTGCCTGACGACAGCGCCGGAACCGACTGCTCGAGCACCTTCAGCTGCGCCCGCAGACCTTTCGGGGGCTTGCCCTGCTCGGCGAGCGCGCTCTCCTGGAAGCGGCGCAGTTGATCGACGTTCGATTCGATCTGCTGCACGAGCTGCAGCGCGGAGACGATGCCGGCGCGTTGCGCGGCCAGGGTTGCACGTGCGTGCGCTCCCCGGACCCGGCGCAGCTCGGCGTCAGTCGAGGCGATCTCGGATTTGAGCGTTGCCTCGCGGGAGGCGAGATTCGCCGCCGCCTGGGCGAGCTGCGCGGCGAAGGTCTGCGCCGCAGGTTGTGGCCCGGCGCCCTTCTGCGGCGCGCCCGCGCTTTGGGCCTGCTGCTGGCGGCCGAGGATGTCCTCGGCGGCCTTGCCGAACTGGAACGCCTTGCCCACCGCCGTGAGGGCCTCTCCCTGCAGCTCGCTGCGGGCGAGCTGATCCTCGCCGGGGAGGTCGATCTGCTCCACTGCGTTGAGATCGCGATACCACTCGACGCTGCGGCTCACATGCGTCAGCACCTGGTTGGCCGTCAGGGGCAGCAGGGAGCCCGGCTTGGCGGGCGCAGGCTGGCCGCTCGCCACGTTGGATGGGCCTGCGGCCGGCGCCGGCGCCTTCGTCGGCTCCTGCTGCGCCGACGCGGCCAGCATCCACAGGGCCGCGAGCGCCGGTGCGATCCCGGCGCACAGCCGGACGCACAGCCGGGGCCGCCTCGTCATGGGGGTCGAGCTCATCCGGCTAGGATACGGAAACGGCGCCGCCGCCTGAAGCCCGGCTTGGCCGTGGGCGTGGGACGGATCGTGACCGTCGCGGTGGTGCCACGCGCCTACCGATACCGCTACCATGGCGGCCATGATTTCGCTCCACCGGTGCGGTTACGCCCTCATTCTCGCCTTGGCGGCAATCCATCCCGCCGCAGCCGGCCTGCTCCATGCGACGTTTCAGGACCACGCCGTCCTGCAGCGGGGGACGCCAATTCCCGTCTGGGGCACCGCGAAGCCGCGCGCCAGGGTCACGGTGACTCTTGCAACCTCAGCCGCAACCTCTGCACGCGTCATCGCACGTGCCGGAACTGACGGCGAATGGCAGGCGACACTGCCCGCTCTGCCCGCCGGCGGCCCTTACACATTGACTGCGGCGAGCAGCGACGGGACACGGCAGACGGCCCGGGACATTCTCATCGGGGACGTGTTTCTCTGCTCCGGTCAATCCAACATGGAATATCCGACGCGGCTCGCCTCGGATTACGACCAGGACGTCAACAATGCGAATGACACGCTCATCCGCCTCTTTCACGTCCAGCGTTTCCGCGGCACGGCGCCCCGCACCACCTTCGGCGCCGGCGCCCGCTGGCGGGTGACCAGCCCGCAGAGCGTGCGCGAGTTCTCGGCCGTATGTTATTTCTTCGGCCGCGCTCTGCGGCCCGCGCTCGGCGTGCCCATCGGGCTGATCGAGTCCGCGTGGGGCGGCTCGCTGATCCAGGCCTGGATCAGCCCGCACAGCATCCGCCGCCTCGGCGGCTACGATCGCTATCTCGACCTGCTGTCGCTCTATCGACGCTCGCCCGCCGAGGCGCAGCAGCGCTGGAACGCCATCGCGGCGCAGTGGTGGCGCGCCCACGACCCGGCGGGCACGGCGTGGTACGCGCCGCGCTACGACGACTCCACTTGGCCGACGATCGTGCCGGGCGGCACCTGGCGCGAGTGGAACGTGCCCCGGCTGCAAACCTTCAACGGTCTGGTATGGCTGCGCAAGGCTGTCGTGCTCGGCGCCCGGCAGGCGGGCGAGCGGGCCGTGCTGTCACTCGGCGCGATCGACCAATCCGACATCACCTGGGTCGACGGCGTCCAGGTCGGCGCATCGGAAGGCTACGATGTTCCGCGGGTATATCGTGTGCCCGCCGGAGTGCTGCACGCGGGCCGCAACGTCATCGCCGTTGGCGTCTTTGGCGGCGCGGGACCTCTGGTGCCCGGCGCGCGGATGACCCTGAAGCTCGCCGATGGCACGACGTTGCAGCTCTCCGGGCAGTGGCGGTACCAGACCGCTGCCCCGATGAGCACGACCGGCCAGATCCCGCGCATTCCGTGGCAGAACCAGTTCGGCCTGACAGTGTTGCACGATGGCATGATCGCCCCTCTCGGGGCAACGCGTGTGCGCGGCATCATCTGGTATCAGGGAGAGTCGGACGCCAACCAGCCGAAGGTCTACGCCCGCCTGCTTCCCGCACTGATCGACGACTGGCGGCGTCAGTTTGGGGCGCAGACACCGTTCCTCATCGTGCAGCTTCCGGGATTCGGCGCCTACCACACACGGCCGCAGGCGTCCGATTGGGCACAGCTGCGCGAGGTCGAGCGTCGCGTCAGCGCTGCCACCCCACACACAGGCCTGGCGGTGACTGTCGATATCGGCTCGAGGAGGTTCCTCCATCCCACCGACAAGCAGGACGTTGGCCAGCGTCTTGCACTCCTCGCGCGCGCCCTCATCTACCGTGAGAGCGTCGTCGGTGTCAGCCCGAGCCCGGTCGCCGCGTGGCGTACGGGGCGGCAGGTGACGGTTCGGTTCGATGCTCACGGCAGCAGCCTCGAGACCGAGGAGTGGAATCGGCCGATCGGGTTCCAGCTCTGCGATCGGGCCGGAAACTGCGGCTTCGCGGGCGCGAAACAACGCGGTACGGAGGTCGTCGTGGACGCCTCGTCGGCGCCCGCGGCCGCAATGGTGAGGTACTGCTGGGGCGACAGCCCGATCTGCAATCTCTATGACCGGGAAGGTCTGCCGGCGGTGCCGTTCGAGCTGCCGATCCGGCCTGCCGCTCCGGATGCCGGCACGACGCGCTAGAATGATGAGAGATACCTGAGAGGCACGATGAGCGGATATACAGACCTGAAGCTTTACATCGACGGCGAGTGGATCGGGGCGCAGAAGCGCAGGACGCACCGTGTCGTGAATCCCGCAACGGGCGGATCGCTCGGCGAGCTGCCCCTGGTCGATCCTGCCGACCTGGATCGGGTCCTGGCGGCGACGGAGCGCGCGTTCCGGCAGTGGAAGCGCACCACACCCGATGAGCGCGCGCGGGTCCTCAAGGGCGCCGCGCAGCTCATGCGCGAGCGCGCGGATCACATCGCGCGCGTGGCCACGTTGGAGGAAGGCAAGCCGCTGCGCGAGACGCGCGCGGAGACGTTGGCCGCGGCCAATCTCTTCGAGTTCTTCGGCGAGGAGTGCCGGCGGGCTTATGGGCGAGTACTGGTGCGGCCGACGGGCACCCGCTCGCTGGTGGTCAAGGAGCCGATCGGCCCCGTGGCCGCATTTGCGCCCTGGAATTTCCCGGTCATCAACCCCGCCCGCAAGCTCGCGGCGCCGATCGCCGCCGGCTGCTCGGTGATCCTCAAGCCCGCGGAGGAGTCCCCGGCCTCGGCGATCGAGGTGGTGCGCGCGCTCGTCGACTCGGGTCTGCCCGCCGGCGTCGCCCAGCTCGTGTTTGGCGTTCCCGACGAGGTGTCGCGGCACCTCCTCGCCTCACCCATCGTGCGCAAGCTGTCGTTCACGGGCTCGACCGCCGTCGGCAAGCATCTGCTCGCGCTCGCGGCGGCGACCGTGAAGCGCACGACGATGGAGCTCGGCGGCCACGCACCGGTCGTCGTTTTCGACGATGCCGACCTCGACCGCACCGTGGAGATGCTCGCCACCGCCAAATTCCGCAACGCCGGCCAGGTCTGCGTCTCGCCGACGCGCTTTTATGTGCAGCAGGGCATCTACGACCGGTTCGTCACCGCCTTCACGCAACGGACGCGCAAGGTCGAGGTCGGTGATGGCCTGATCGAGCGCCATCACATGGGGCCGATGGCCAACCCGCGCCGCCCACAGGCCATGGAGGCGCTGATCGGCGATGCGGTCAGCCGCGGAGCGACCCTGCGCGCCGGTGGCGAACGCCACGGGAAGGAGGGATTCTTCTATCAGCCGACCGTACTCTCAGACGTGCCCGCGGCCTCGCGCATCATGAGCGAGGAGCCGTTCGGCCCCGTCGCGGTACTCACGCCGTTCGCGACGCTCGATGAGGCTGTCGAGCAGGCCAACCGTCTGCCTTTCGGACTCGCCGCCTACGCCTTCACGGAGTCGAACAAGCGCGCCATGTTGATCGGCGACGCCCTCGAAGCCGGCATGGTCGGCATCAATTCCGTCGCCATGGCGGCCGCGGACGCCCCCTTCGGCGGCGTCAAGGAGAGCGGCCACGGCTCAGAGGACGGGGCCGAGGGCCTGGACGACAGTCTGGTGACGAAGGCGATCCACCAAGCCTGAGGCACGGAGGCACGCGGCGCGGCATCCAACACCCTGGCCGACGCTACAATCGTGGCGTCGGCCCCGTCAGGTGATCGTGCTCATAGGCACGTTGGCAGGCGGCGCACCGATTTGCCGTGGGATAGGCCTCCAGGCGCTCACGCTCGATCGGCTCTCCGCAGCTCACGCATATCCCATATGTATCCAGCGCTATGCGCCTCAGCGCGCGCTCGACCGCGCGAATCTCCTGCACATCGCGCGTGACTTCGGCCATATTGATATCGACCAGCAGATCCGCGAGGCATTGATCCTCGAGATCACCGACCCGGCCGGCAATCTCGGCATAGCCCTCCTTGTCGGACCGCAGGAGCGCCTCGCGCGTCTCGTCCCGCAACTCGCGCCATCTTTCCCGCAACTTGTGCTCGAAAAACGAGTACTCACCCCGTCTGGTGGGGCTGCCTGCTCTAGCGGAATCGTGTGTTCGGGGTGCCATGCCGGGATTTCAGCAACCGCAATGCCCAGCCGATGCCGGACCCGGAGCGAGGGCGTGCGATTCGACAGCCGGATCGCGGTTCGCAAGACATGGGCGCTCATTGGTATCATCGCTGGATGCCACCGCTCCTGCGGGATCTGCGCTATCTGGCGAGCTCCCTGATCCTCACCGGCCTGCTCGCCGCCTGCGCTCCGAGCGGCCCACCCTATGCCCTCAAGAACATCACCGGTCTCGTCGCGCCGCTCGAGTTCCACCTGACCAATCAGGACGGCCAGCCGGTCACGGCCGCCGATTACCGCGATGAGGTCGTCCTGCTCTACTTCGGCTACACGGAGTGTCCGGATCAGTGCCCGACGACGCTCACCCGCCTGGCCGACGCTCTGCACGCGCTCGGACCACAGGCTTCGCAGGTGCGCGTGCTCTTCGTCAGTGTCGACCCGCGCCGCGACACGACGGCCGTGCTCAAACGCTACGTCAGCAACTTCGGTCCGCAGTTCGTCGGCCTGCGCGGCGATCAGGCCGAGCTCACCACCCTCAGCAAGCGCTACCGCATCGCCTACCATTACGAGAAGCCCGACCCGTACGGCAACTACGAGGTCGATCATAGCAGCGCGGTCTTCGTGTTCGGCCGTCATGGCCGGGCGCGTCTGCTGGCGCTGTCGGATAACACCGCGCCACAGGTCGCCTCCGACCTGCGCCGCCTTCTGGCAACCAGCTGATAGGAGCCCGTGCCGATGCGACTCACCGCCACGCTGTTGACGCTGCTGCTGGCTGCCACAGCGGTGGTGCTGCCGGTGCACGCCGCGGATGCGCGACTTGCCACGCCCGTCGGTCTCTGGCAGCCCCTCGACAGCTCCGGCAAGCCCCTCGGCCTCATCCGCATCTTCGAGACCCGCGGCCTCTACTACGGCCGGATCGAGCCGAGCTCCCCGAGCGACGATCGCGCCGCCCGCTGCACCCGGTGCACCGGCGAGCGGCACGATCAGCCGATCATCGGCCTCGTGTTGATGCGGCACCTGAGGCCGCAGAACGGCGAGTATGTGGGCGGCGACATTCTCGATCCGGATACCGGACGCATCTACGGCTGCACGCTGCGGCTGACCGACGGCGGCCACGAGCTCCTCATGCGCGGCTATCTCGGGATCTCCCTCCTCGGGCGCTCCCAGACCTGGCGGCGGGTCGAGGAGCCTCGCTAGGCGGCGCCAGCCGCCTTCTTCAACTCCGTGGCCTTGGAGCCGATGACGCTCATCAGGTTGTCCCAGGACTTGACGAAAGCGTCGGCGCCATCCCGCTGCAGCTTCTCGGCGAGCGCTGCGAGATCCACCCCGGCGCGCGTGAACTGCGCGAGCACCGCATCGCTGTCGCCGCCGTCCGCGGCAATCGCATTGCCCACCTTGCCGTGATCGGCAAACGCCTTGAGGGTGTTCTCGGGCATGGTGTTGATGGTCAAGGGCGCCACCAGTCCCTCGATGTAGAGCACATCCGAAGCCTTGGGATCCTTGGTGCCGGTGCTCGCAAAGAGCAGCCGCTGCGGCCGGGCTCCGGCATTGAGAGCTCGCAGCCAGCGCGGTGAGGCGAGAAGCTCGCAATAGGAGCGGAAGGAGCGGTGCCCGACGGCGAGCCCCAGCCGGTTGCGCAGCGCGGCCGGCACCTTGTCGGTCGTCGCGACATCCCAGCGGCTGAGGAAGAGGGAGGCCACCGAGGCGACGTTGGGATTCAAGCCCGCGGCGATGCGGCGCTCGATGCCGCGCAGCCAGGCTTGCGCCGAGGCCACGTACTGCTCCACCGAGAAGAGCAGCGTCACGTTGATGGGCACCCCGGCGAATATCGCCGATTCGATCGCAGGCAGCCCCTCCTTCGTTCCGGGTATCTTGATGAAGAGGTTGGGCCGCGCCGCGCGCGCGTGTAGATTGCGCGCCTCGGCGAGGGTCGAATCGGTGTCGTAGGCCAGACGGGGCGAGACCTCGAGCGATACCCAGCCGTCGACGCCGGCGGTGCGCTCGTGCACTCCACGGAAGAGATCGGCGGCGCGTGTCAGGTCCTCGAGCGCGAGCTCGAAGAAGAGCGGCTCGTCCGCGAGACCCTTCCTGGCGAGCTTGCGGATGTCGTCGTCGTAGGCCGAACCGTTCTTCACCGCATGGTCGAAGATCGTCGGGTTCGAGGTCAGGCCGGTGACGGAGAGCTCATCGATGTAGCGCTTCAGCGTACCGCTCGTGAGCAGGTCGCGGGTGATGTTGTCCAGCCAGAGGCTCTGGCCCGCGCGATTGAGCTCCAATGTCGACGATTTAGCCATCATTCAACTCCTCACACAGATTGCAGCGCATCACCGACGATCCGCTGCGCCTCCTCGACGATGCTCGCGAGGTGGCTTTCGCCGCGGAAGCTCTCGGCGTAAATCTTGTACAGACTCTCGGTTCCGGAGGGACGGGCGGCGAACCAGCCGCTCGCAGCGACGATCTTCAGGCCACCGATCGGCGCGTCGTTCCCCGGCGCGCGAGTGAGCTTGCCGGTGATCGGCTCGCCTGCGAGTGTGGTGGCCCGAACCGACGCCGGCGTGAGGCTCGCGATGCGTGCCTTTTCCTCCGCCGTGGCGGGTGCGTCGATGCGCGTGTACCAGGGCGTGCCGAGCTCCGCCGTGAGCTCGCGATAATGCTCGCCCGGGTCCCTGCCCGTGCGCGCAGTGATCTCCGCCGCGAGCAGGCCCATGATGAGTCCATCCTTGTCGGTCGTCCACACCGTGCCGTCGCGGCGCAGGAAGCTGGCGCCGGCACTCTCTTCCCCGCCGAAGCAGAGCGAGCCCTCGAGCAGCCCCGGCGCGAGCCATTTGAAGCCGACCGGCACCTCGCGCAGCCGCCGCTTCAGGCGCGCCACCACCCGGTCGATCAGATCGCTCGAGACGAGCGTCTTGCCCACCGCGGCGGCGGGACTCCAGTGCGGCCGGTGGGTGAGCAGATAACGGATCGCCACGGCGAGGTAGTGATTGGGATTGAGGAGGGCGGCCGAGGGCGTGACGATGCCGTGCCGATCGGCATCGGTGTCGTTGCCAAAGGCGACGCGGTAGCGATCCTTGAGCCCCAGGAGGCCGGCCATCGCGTAAGGGCTGGAGCAGTCCATGCGGATCTTGCCGTCATGGTCCACCGTCATGAAGGCGAATGTCGGATCGACGCTCGGATTGACGATGTCGAGGTCGAGACCATACTTCCTGTTGATGGGCTCCCAGTAGTGCACCGCCGCGCCGCCCAACGGGTCGACTCCGATGGACAGGCGCGCATCACGGATGGCCTCCATATCGATGACGTTGGCGAGGTCATCGACATAGGGGGCAACGAAATCCTCCTGATGAGTGGTTGCGGCGCGCAGCGCAGCCTCGATCGGCACACGCCGCAGGCCGGCACTGCCCTCGCGCAGCAAGGCGTTGGCGCGGTTCTGGATCCAGCCGGTGACATCGCCATCGGCGGGACCGCCGTTGGGCGGGTTGTACTTGAAGCCGCCGTCTTCCGGAGGATTGTGCGATGGCGTGACGACGATGCCATCCGCGAGCCGCTCCGTCCGACCGCGGTTGTGCGTGAGGATGGCCCGGGACACCACCGGCGTCGGCGTGACTCCGTCCGCGCGCTGGATTACCGTCTCGATGCCGTTTGCAGCGAGGACCTCGAGCGCGGTCCGCTGGGCAGGACCCGAGACCGCGTGGGTGTCGCGGCCCATGTAGAGTGGCCCGTTGATGCCCTGCCCGTGGCGGTACTCGCAGATCGCCTGCGTGATCGCGAGGATGTGCGCCTCGTTGAAGGATCCTTTGTACGCTGAGCCGCGATGGCCGCTCGTGCCGAAGCTCACCCGCTGCGCCGGATCCGCCGGATCGGGCTGCCGGCCGTAGTACTCGCTCTCGAGCCGCGCCGGATCGATCAGCAGCGCCTTCGGCGCCGGCTTGCCTGCGAGCGGGGAAAGAGCCACTGACGACCTCCAGGTATCGAGCCAACCGTCGCCGCCATCGTACCCCACCCGGACCTGTATACTCGTCCAGATATGCGACTCTACTCGTGGAACGTCAACGGCATCCGCGCCGTCCACAACAAAGGGTTCTTTCAAAGCTTCATCGCAGCCCACGAGCCGGACGTCCTCTGTCTGCAGGAGACCAAGGCCGAGCGCGGGCAGATCGAGATCGATCTGCCCGACTATCACGAGTACTGGAACTCCGCCGTGAAGAAGGGCTATTCGGGAACCGCCATCTTCTCGCGGCAGAAGCCGCTCGCGGTGGTCAATGGTTTCCCCAAGGCGTTCGCCAAGCGCTTCCGGTTCGCGGATGAGCTCGAACGCGACAGCAGCGAGGAAGGCCGGGTCATCACGGCGGAGTTCCCCAAGCTCTACGTCGTCACCGTGTATACACCCAATGCCAAGGACGACTTGAGTCGCTTGGCGCTGCGGCACCGGCACTGGGATCCGGCGTTCCTCGCCTATTGCCGGCAGCTCGAGAAGAAAAAGCCCGTGGCCTTCTGCGGTGACCTCAACGTCGCACACACGGAGCTCGATCTCGCCAATCCCAAGCCCAATCGCGGCAGGAAGGGCTTCACCGACGAGGAGCGGGAGGGCTTTCAGAATCTCATCGATGCGGGCTTCCTGGATACCTTCCGCCTCTTCGAGCAGAAGGGCGGCCACTACAGCTGGTGGAGCCGCTTCGCCAACTCACGCGCGCGCAACGTCGGGTGGAGGATCGACTATTTCCTCGTCTCCGGCAGCCTGAGGAAGCGCGTGCAGGCGGCGCGGATCCATGCCGAGGTCATGGGGAGCGATCACTGCCCGATCAGCCTGACGCTCGCGATCTGACCTGCAGCGGGCCCGCCGTCAGGCCAACAGCGGAGAGATTGACGATCGCAGCGACCGGTAACGGCGGCGGCGGGGTACCGCGGCGGCCTTTCTGACCAGAGCTTCGACGACATCCGCTCTTTCTATGCCGCGGGCAAGGAGCCCCTCGCGGCACCTCCTCAGGGCCTTGGTCATGCACTTGTCGACACGCTTCTCGGAGATGCCGAGGACGACGGCGATCTCCTTGTAGGTCCTACCCTCCACCTGGGCCATGAGAAAGATATCCCGATACCTGGGCTGCAGCCCCTCGATCACGGCCATCAGGTGGGGGCGCATCTCCTCCGCGGCCGCCTGGCGGTCCGGAGACACCCCATTGGGCTCGGGGACGTCCTCCAGCGCCCCGGCCTCGGCGGCCACGGGCCTGCCCATGCGCCGGCGCTCCACGCGCTCGCGCCGCAAGTGCATGCGGGCGAAGTTGATCGCGACGCTGTAGAGGAGCGAGCGCCCTTGCTGGATTTCCTCCGGCCGATAGGCGCTCTGCAGTGCCACGAACGCGTCCTGCGCCACGTCGTACGCCAGATCCCGATTCCCCGTCATCCTGATGAGGTACGAGACCAATCTGGCCCGCTCATCGCGCCAGAGCTGCTCAACGAGATTGGATGGCATGGTTCTTCTTCCCCGTATTGGACCCGTCAGACCATAAGACGGATTCGACCCCCAAAAACGAACCGGGAATCCATACAGTATCGTGCCGACATTCGGGTATTTGCATACCTCGCAGCACGAGGTATAGGATGGTTGGCGAGCAGATTCCGGCGAGGGACACACGGGCACAGAATGGGGTTCAGCTCGGGGTTTCGGGACGCGGGCGGGCCGCCCGTCCCGGCGCTTCGCTGCAGGCATCGCGGTCCTGATCCTTCATGGAGGGCTCCTTCTGCTCTTTCTCACGGCAGGTCGCGTCTTCGAGCAACACCATGCCCGACAGGAAGCGACGGCACCCACCATCGTCTCTCTTCTCTGGTTGCCCCGGCGCCTCGCCCGCGCACCCGGGTCGAGGCGGGAAACGCCGCGACGACAGCCACCCCGGTCACGAGCGCAAGGCGGGTCACCCCGGCTCCCAATCACGACGACCCCCAGCGCCTCAGTCCCACACCGCCTGAACCGCAACTCGCTCAACTGGTACACATCAGCCGCCGAGGTGGCGCGCTCGCTCACCCGCCTGCACCGGCCACGGGTGCATCCCGGCTCCGGCGAGCACCCGCGCTCGCCTTACCGGGACTGCCTGCCGCAACCGCAATTCGCCTGGGATCCGGAGCCGAAAACGGTGGGGCTCTACCATCACTGGTTGCCGTATCTGCGCTTGGGCAGCCACTGCATCGTGACGTTGGGATTCTTCAGCTGCACCCTGGGAGATCTTCCGAAGGCCAACGGCCATCTCTTCGATTCCCTCCGCGACCGCAAGTCGACGCCGCCCCCGGATGTCCCCTATTGGCGGGATGCCGAGCCGCGCGGCCTTTGCCGATGATTCGTTCGAGGGTCACAGCAGGCTTTAAGATCCATTCATGCCTACCGGAACGCGCATGCTTCGCCATACACGTCTGCTCCTTATCCTTGGCGCGGCGCTCATCCTGCCGGTCCCGCGCGCTCATGCCGCCACGCCGTCCGTCCGCGGCTACTGGAAGACACCGTCGGGAGCCGTCGTTCTCATTGCCCCGTGCGGTCAGAGCCTGTGCGCCCAAATCGCCGCGCTCTCCCGCGGCAAACACCCGCTCACCGACACGAACAATCCCGACCCCCGGCTGCGCGAGCGACCGCTCTGCGGGTTGCGCATCGGCGATGGGTTCGTGGAGGTCGATGCGCAACATGCGCGCGGCGGACACCTGTACGATCCGAAGAGCGGGCGCACCTACAGCGGCCAGATGACCGCCGAAGGCGATCACCTCGAGCTGCGCGGTTACATCGGGTTGCCGATCTTCGGAAGATCCGAGACCTGGACGCGCGCCTCCCAACCGCCGCCCTGCCCGCCCCCGCCCTGACCGCTGTCAGCGGGACGCGGCTTCGGCGGCTGTCCGCGGGTCCTCATGCGGACGCAGCAGCCGCTTCAACATGGATTCGAGGTGCGCAGGCGACAGGCCCGATGGCGGCAGCGAGGCTCTGACGCTCTCGGCGTTGACGATGGAGTTGGTATGCAGCACGGCCAGCGCACCGGCGAAGCGGCCAAAGCGCAGGGAGCGCCCGAGCGGCGTGGCAGGCTCGGACGCGACCATCTGCTCCTCGAGAGCCGCCAGCATCTCGCCCGAAAGCCGCCAGTCAGCTCCGATGTGCCACGCGAAGCGCGGCGCATGGGAATCGAGTATCGAGGCGATCACCGGCGGACCGACCGCGTCCCGCTCCGCAGAGGCCGGGCACTGCTCCAGCACCGCGCGAAAGAGGACGATCTCGGCGAGTCCGCTGACGAGGCACAAGAGCTCCGCTGCGAACGGATTCGCCCTCTCCACCAGCGCGGCATGAGGGATCGCAGCGTGCGCCGACCGCACCGCGTGGTCCCAGACGAGCTCCGGAAAGCGTGCAGCTCCCGCGGCGCCCGAGGTCTGGAAGATCGGCTGCATCAAGGCCGCCGCCGTCACCGAGCGCAGACCATCGTTCCCGAGCACCACGATGGCCCGCTCGATGGTCTCGATCGGCTGCGGGGTGACACGGTAATAGGAGCTGTTGGCGACGCGCAGCAGATTCCCAACCAACGACGGGTCGCGGGCGACGATGGCCACGAGCTGCCGCACCGAGGCGTTCTCGTCGTTGATGGCGCGGATCAGCTCCGGCAGGAGGTTCGGCCGCCGCGGAAAATACTGCTTCTGGCTCGCCGGATCGCCGACGGCCGCCAAGGCGGCCGCCACGATGCGCTCGTGCGCCGGATCGTCAGGCCGCTCGTCCCGGGCCCGGACGTCCAGCCCGAGCTCCAACTCTTGCAACCATCGAAACGCCTTGGCGCCATCGAGCGCCTGCACGGCCGCGGCCTGCAGCACCGGTGGCTCGGGCATGCGCCGCAGGTCAAAGGGAGCCTCGCCCTCGACTTCGATCTCGCCGGCGCCCTTCGCGCGCGCCGCGCCAAAGGCTACCACCCGGCGCAAAGCGGGCCGGGCAGCCAAAGCGCAGGCCGCGACGAGCAGCAATGACAGAAACCAGATCACCCGGTGGGCCGGCCCCGCCCGCGATGGTGGTAATCACTTCCGGCCATCTACCGTTTTCGGCCTCGGAGCCCAAAAGCCGATACCCGCGACTCGATTTTGTGAGCCGCCGCACACTGGCGCCCCGGGCGGCTGGTTTTTACGGCAACCCTCAGTGCTTGCGCCGCTGCTCGGCCTCGCGCAGCGCATCCGCGTCCTTCTTGTCCTCGCTCCCGGATTTTGCGCGCGACAGCGCTTCCTGCTCCTCCGGGGTCAGCTTGTCTGACGCCTCCGCGGCCGAGCCCTCGATGGGCTTGCCGCCGCGGGTCTTCTCGTCCACGAAGCGCTTCGTCTTCTCGTCGTACCGTCGCGCGGACTCGTAATCGCCTTCGCCCTGCACTTTGGATGTCATGCCTTTGCTCCCGTTGACTGCCGCTGACCGGGAGACAATTGAGCAATCGTCATGCCGGCGAGAGTCCGTCACGAGAGACATACCAATCGTCGACCTCGCTGATCGACTGAAGAACCCTGTCGTAGCCGTGCGAGCTCAGCAGCGCGAAGATCTTTTCCCGGTTCGGCTTATGGTTATGCTCGCACGTGATGACCCTGAACCGGTACGCGGAAAAATCGAATGCGGCGAGGATCTCGAGCTCGCTGCCTTCGGTATCCATCGACAGGTAATCGATGACTTTGGGCGCGCGATGTTTCTGCAGGAGGTCGAGGAGCGAGATGGTCGGAACGTCGTAGAAGCGGTGCGATTGGGTCAGTCGTTTGAGCCGGCGTCCGAGCGGAATATGCCTGCGCATGCTCGAGCGCATGCCATGCTCGTAGAATGGAATGGAGTCCCCCGACCTGGCCGCAACGCACGACCATTCGATATCCGCGCAGCGATTGCGCTTCAGCGCCTCGTGCCAGCAGCGGGCCGGCTCCGCCAGTATCCCCTTCCAGCCATAGCTCTTCTCGAGGATGTAGCTGTTGCTGCCGGAGACGCCATCGGTGGCGCCAAACTCGACAAAGTAACCGCCCTTCTTGAATAGCAGCGTGGCGAGGACGAAGGCGTCCTGCCCGAACTGGGACCGAAGCTGATCGACGTCGCGCATCGCGGCAAGAAGCTCACCGGCGTGCTCGGTCGCCTGTGGGCTCGCGAAGACGAAAGGACGTACGCGCAGCCAGTTCCCGGCATTCTGCGTCGCCTGGTCGTAACTCGTTCGCTTCGCCAATACGCGGTCGGAGCCAAACAGTTCCAACGCGCGATTGATGTAAACTCGCATATTCTATACGTAAGTGTATGAATTTACTGGCGGAGAGGGGGAGATTCGAACTCCCGAGGGGCTTTCGCCCCTGCCGGTTTTCAAGACCGGTGCAATCAACCGCTCTGCCACCTCTCCGGGAACTCGGCGCGCGCAGATGCTATCAAAATCGGCCCGGGTGAGCCGCCACCCTCGACCTGATCTCGGCCGATCCCGGCTCGCACGCTCGAGGCCGCGCAGGCAATATCCCACTCGCTCAGCCCGTCATTGAGATAAATGTCGACCCAGAGCAGCGCCGCGCAACCCGCGGCTTCGACCCTTGGCCGCCGTGCGCGACGCGCGCGGCCGTCGCGCTTCGTGCGCAACATCGTCGTCCTCATCGCACTGCTGCACGTTTACGTCGGTGTCCGGCTGCTGCCATCGCTCCCCATCGACTGGCCCGGCCGCACGCTCGGCGCGCTCGCGCTCTGCGCCTCCTTTGCACTGATCATCGCGGGCGCGCGCGCACGCCGCGTACAGAACAACCGCTTTGCCGCGAACCTCGCCTGGCTGGGATCGCTCAACGGTGGATTCTTCTCCTCGCTCGCAGTCCTCACGGTGATGCGCGATCTCTTCCTCGGTCCCGCCGTGCTCTTTGCTTCCCGCGGCGAAGGAGCGATGCTCGAGACCGCCTCGGCCATCGCCGTGCCGATTCTCGCGGTGCTCGCCACGATCGTGGGCTTCATCGATGCGCGCCGGCGGCCGCGGGTCGTCGATGTCGAGGTGCCGTTACCGGATCTGCCGCCGGCTCTCGAGGGCTTCACGCTCGCGCAGATCAGCGATGTTCATATCGGACCCACGATCAAGCGCAACTTCGTGCGCGCCATCGTCGAGATCGTCAACTCCCTCGATGTCGATCTCATCGTCATCACCGGCGACCTGGTAGACGGCTCGGTCGAGCAGCTCGGCGTGCACGTGGAGCCGCTCGCCGGCTTGCGCGCGCGCCACGGCATCTATTTCGTCACGGGCAATCACGAATACTATTCCGGGGCGACAGCCTGGATCGCGGAGCTGCGGCGCCTGGGCCTGCACGTCCTCCTGAACGAGCACCGGGTGTTGAGTCATGGCGGCGCCTCGCTCGTCCTCGCCGGTGTGACCGACTACAGTGCCCATCGCTTCGACCCGGCGCAGCACAGCGACCCGCGGGCGGCCCTGGAGGGAGCGCCGCCGCAAGTCCGGCCCCGGATCCTGCTCGCGCACCAACCCCGGACGGCGGCTGCGGCGGCGGACGCCGGCTTCGACCTGCAGTTGTCGGGCCACACGCACGGCGGCCAGTTCTGGCCGTGGAACCTCTTCGTGCGACTGCAGCAGCCTTTCACGGCGGGGCTTCACCGCCTGGGAAACCTCTGGGTCTACACGAGCCGCGGCAGCGGCTACTGGGGCCCGCCCAAGCGATTGGGCGTGCCGTCGGAGGTCGCCCGCGTGCGGCTGGTCGCGGCACGGCGGAGCTGAGACAATCCCGTCTCACCGCGGTCCTGCCCTGCGCCGCAGGAGTTGCCCTGCATGCATGCCCACGCCCACGCTCCCGCGCGCGAGCTCGAAGAGCCGTCCAAGGTGCTCTCGTTCCTGGCTGCCCTGGCAGATTACGCGGCGGCCTTCACCATCTCCGGCGAGTCCACGCTCGCACCGGCGCGCCGCTGCCTGATCGAGGCGCTGGCGCGAGGCTTCGAATCGCTCCGCGACCCGCGGCTCGCGCGCCGCATCGCTCCGATCGTGCCCGGCGCCGTCATGCCGGGCGGATCGCGCGTTCCCGGCACCTCGCTCGAGCTCGACCCCGTGCAGGCGGCGTTCTGCTTCAGCCTGATGCTCACCCGCAGCGCCGGCGGTGATGCGCGACTCACGCCCGACGGCGCACGCGCGGTCGGGTCGCTCGGCCCCATTCTCACCCTCGCCGATTACCAGGCGCGCAAGGCGACGATGGAAGGCAAGCCGCCGCCGAAGGTGCGCGACGTGCTCGCGGCGCTCCTCAAGGCGTTGGAGATTCAGGGTGCGATCCTCGCTCTCGACGGGGAACCCTCCCCGGCGCTCGCGACGGAGCTGCACTGCGCGTGCGCAGCGGCCACCGCCATCGCCACCGCGCAGCTCGGCGGCACCCGCGCGCAGATCGTCAGGGCAGTCAGTTGGGTAGGCAACGACGGCGCGCCGCATGTCGATCCGGAAAGCCGGCACGCCGGCGAGCGCAGGGAGTGGGCCTGGGCGGAGACCCAGCGCCGCGCCGTCCTCCATGCATGCCGGGCTGCGGGCTCGAGCCACGCGAGCTTTCTGACGGCGGCTGACCTCGACCTCGCGGACGCGGCCGGCGGTGTCTTCGGGACCAGGTACGTCCTCCCCCAGAAGAAGCCTTTCGGCACCGCGATCATCGATCGGCTCGCGGGTGAGCCCCAGGCGAAGGACGCCGCGCGAGTCAGCGCGAGATTCGGGGCCGCGGTCGATCGCCATTTCCCGACACGCCAGGCGGAGCGCCTGAAGGCCCTCTTCGCGACGCCCCAGCGGCTCGATGACCTGCCGGTGAACGAGTTGATCGCCGCCCTGGTGACCAACGGCGCCCGCTAGCGCCGGCGCGAGCGTGATGAGCCGCGGACCGCAGTCCGAGGCCTGCGCGAGTTCCGGTCCGATCTGCCGCGGGCGATCCGCGCTCACCACCACAGGCTCGGCCGGCCGCCCCGGGAGATGAATGTCCTCATCGGCCCGAGCCGGCGCGCCGGCAGGATGGGCCGCGGCAAGAGGCTCCGCCCGATGACCATGAGGCGCGGGTCGGGCCCGCGCATCCGCGGCCAATGAGGCAGGCCGTGACCGTTGGGAGTACCCGTCTTCACGAAGTTGACCCAGTAGCGCGACACCGTCCGGGAAAGAGAGCGATCGAAGCGGGTGAAATGCCTTTGCGGCGCCGCATCGAGCGTGCCGAACACATAGGGCAGCTCCGAGGAGTGGAAAACGCCCCATCGGCCGGAGTCGGGACCGGGCTCGGGGTGATCGAAGAGATAGGCGTATGCCGGACGGCGCGCATGCGCGAGCCATACGCGGCTCCAGCGCCAGAGCTCCGCGAGCCCGAGATCGCGATGCAACTGGCGCGCCGCGTGCGCCCGCTCGACGCCGGCGCCGGTATCGACGCCCGTGCCCGCAGCGTAGAGTCTGCCAAAGCGGGAGGCCATGGCGCCGAATTCCCTCGCCAGGAGCGCGTGCCACTCAACCTGACTCATCGATGTCAGGAGCGGCCCGGAAAAGCCGGTGGCCTCATCGGCGTCGATGCCCCCGAGGATCGGCACATCCGTAAGCTTGCCCGCGGCGAGGAGCCTTTCGGGCGGCGCCGGCAGCAGCGTTCCATCGACGATCGGCAGGAGCAGCGGGCCCTTCAGGGGCGGAGCGGTGGTGGTCAGGTCCTGCGGCGGCATCGCCCGCAGCGCCGCGAGAGTGGGGGCGCCCTTGGCCCGCGCGAAGGCCTCGCCAGCCTTCTCCGCCCTCGCCAGCGGAGGAGTCGGCACCGTATCGGGCAGTCCGCTTTCCGCGATCGCGCGCTCGAAGAGCCCGGCGGCGAGCGGCGAGACGATCAGATCGTGCACGGCGATGGCGCCGACTGACTGGCCGGCGACGGTAACGGCCTCCGGATCGCCGCCGAACGCGGCGATGTTGCGATGCACCCATCGCAGCGCTGCGAGCATGTCCTGCAGGCCGTAGTTGCCCGCGGGCTCGTGCCCGCGGGCGGCCTCCGCCGCGAGCGCCGGCGTCACGAAAAATCCGAGGATGCCGACCCGGTAGTTGATCGTGACCACGACGATGCCCTGCGTCGCGAGCTTCGCGCCGTCGTAGACCGCCGCCGACCCCGAGCCGCTGACGAATCCGCCCCCGGGAATCCACACCAGCACCGGCAGCCGCCCTCGCCGCGCGGTCGAAGGCGTCCAGACGTTGAGATAAAGACAATCCTCGCTGACCCGACCCTGCGGAACATATTCATGCGTCCAGGGCCCGATGCCCGCCGGTGTGATCCCCTGCCAGCAGCTCGGGGCGAAGCGATCGGCCGTGCGCACCCCGCGCCAATGCGCCACCGGCTGCGGCGCACGCCAGCGCTTGCGGCCCACGGGCGGTGCGGCATAAGGGATACCGAGAAACGCGTCGACTGCTCCTTGTCTGAAGCCAGCCAGCTTCCCTCGAGCCACGCGCACGATGACCGGCGCCGGTGTCGCGCGCGTCACCGCGCGTGCGAAACTCGCCGGCAGCAGTGCAACCGGTCCCATCAGCAGGAATCCAGTCAGCACCGGTCTCGCGAGCACGCGCCACCGCCTCCGCCTGTCGGGCAATCGCCCCATGAAAGCCGTCCCGCACGCAAACACCGCTGGCCGGATTATAGCGGCTCCGACTTGACATGGTAGCGATCCCATGAACACTGTATCGTAACCACTCGCGACTCCCCGGGGCAGCGACCGATGAGCATTCGTACCTCGCGCAGCAGCCCGACCGCCGTGCGAGCCCGTGTCAGGTCCCTCTGCACCCTCTACCAGTTCTCCCAGGACTACCTCGGCGTCGACCCGATGTATTACTGGACGGACCAGCAGCCCGCGAAGCGCAGCCGCATCGTGCTGCCGGGCTCGCTCGCGCGCCGCTTCCCCCCGCCGCTCTTCCAGTATCGCGGCTTACCGCACCAGGAGATCCTATGGTCGGTGGGTCTGCGGGGCCCCAGCGGTTACGCCGAGCTTGCCGGTCCGCCGACCACGGCGTCCGGCCAAATCAACGGCGCCCGCTAGCGGTACGCGGCCAGCTTGCTGTGGGTGCGGGCGGCCTCATCGCGCGATTGCGCGTCCTCGGGGCGCTGCCAGCCGCGCAGCAGCTCGGCGAACTCCGCTGG